>ERZ808042.576-NODE-576-length-18880-cov-6.837047_pt1 | contig 18880 bp, 14 predicted proteins | sample MGYA00380193_ERZ808042 | MGnify/ENA primary metagenome ERZ808042 (study PRJEB31490, sample SAMN06133401) | mouse gut metagenome | isolation source: M1_2 | host: mice | place: China: Chengdu | collected 2015-05 ...
GGTCCCCGTCCTTCATCTCGGCGGAGATGAGGGTGTACCCCAGCAGGCAGCCGTAAATGGCCGGGGCGGTGTGCAGGGGGTTCAGGCAGGTGCACACCTTCATCCGCTCTACCTTGTCCACGGTGGCCTGGTCGGTGTAGAGCACCCCGGCCCTGTCCAGGGGCGGACGGCCGTTGGCATAGCGGTCCTCCACCACCAGGTATTCCGTCTCCTCCGCGTTGACAAAGGGTGCGGTGTAGGTGTTCCTCCCGGTGATGATGGCGTCCCGGTCCTCAAAGCCGTCTTGCTCCAGCATCCCCTGGACCAGCGCGTCGGGGCGGGGGGTGATCTTGTCGATCATGTTCCAGGGGAAGGTCACCCTGCCGCCGTCCTTCAGGTAGGCCAGGAAGCCCTCGTCCGCCAGCCCGGCCTCGACCCACGCCTCGGCGTAGGCCAGCACGGCGGCCTTCACCTTATCGCCGTTGTGGGAGCAGTTGTCCATACTCTGGAGGGTCAGCGGCAGCGCCCCGGCCTGATAGCGTTTGTAGAGCAGCGCGGCCACCTTGCCCATGATGAGCGCCGGGGACAGTCCCCGCTCCAGATCCGCCGGGGCGACGGAATAGCCCTTCTCGGTGATGGTAAAGCTGACCATCTGGAGGGATGGGGCGGTCATGACGGCCTCCAGGCGGGCCCAGTCGGCGGGGAACCGGGGGTCGGCCTTCAGGCTCTCGGTGACAGAGGCCACCACCTTTTTCTGGATGGACCCGTCGGACTGGAGCACCACCAGCAGGCTCAGGTTGTCATAGGGGGCATAGGCCTTGTCGATGATCTCGAAGTCAAAGCCCTCGGCCACGATGACGCCCCGGTCATAAACGCCCTGGTCCAGCAGGTCCTCCAGCAGGGCGGCGGGGAAGGCCCGGAAGATGTTGCCCGCGCCGAAGTGGAGCCAGGTGGGCGCGTCATGGGTCTTGGCCCGGACGGCCTCCAGATCGAATTTGGGCAGCTGGTAGCCCTCCCAGGCCCCGGCGTCATATCCGGGCCTCAGCAGATCGGTGAGTTTCATTTCCGCTCCGCCTCCTTGTCCATCATGTCCCAGGCGCCCAGCATATACATGACGCCCAGAGCGCGGTCGTACAATCCGTACCCGGGCCGCACCTTGCCGGGGACCTCATCCCACAGGTGGCGGCCGTGGTCCGGCCGGATGTAGCCCTCCCAGCCCGCGTCGTGATAGGCCTTCAGGATGTCCAGAATGCCCGTGTCGCCGCAGCAGTCCCGGTGGGCCGCCTCGGAGAAGTCGCCGTTCTCAAAGTGCTTGATGTTGCGGATGTGGGCAAAGGCGATGCGGTCGGCGTGCTTGCGCACGATGCTGGCCACGTTGTTCTCCGGGTTGGCGTTCAGGCTGCCGGAGCACAGGGTCAGGCAGTTGTACGGGTCGTCCACCATGCTGAGGAAGCGGTCCACCGCCCCGGCGTCCACCATCAGCCGGGGCAGGCCGAAGATGTCCCAGGGGGGATCGTCCATGTGGATGGCCATTTTGATGTCGCACTCATGGCAGGTGGGCATGATGGCCTCCAGGAAGTACTTCAGGTTGTCCCACAGCTTCTCCTTGGTGACGGGCTTGTACTTCTCAAACAGCTCGTCCAGCTTGGCCATCCGCTCCGGCTCCCAGCCGGGGAAGGTCATGTGGTACTTCTCCGTGAAGGACATGACGTACTCCGCCATCTCCTTGGGGTCGTCGTGGATTTTGGACGCCTCGTAGTACAGCGCTGTGGAGCCGTCCCCCACCGGGTGGAACAGGTCGGTGCGGGTCCAGTCGAACACCGGCATGAAGTTGTAGCAGATCACCTTCACGCCGAAGGGGGCCAGGTTGCGGATGGTCTGCTTGTAGTTTTCGATGAGCTGGTCCCGGGTGGGCAGGCCGATCTTGATGTCGTCGTGGACGTTGACGGACTCCACCACGTCGCCGTTGAAGCCGTATTGCTCCAACTGCTTCATCACGGACGCGATCTCGTCAGGCTGCCACACCTCACCGGGCATCTTGCTGTGCAGCGCCCACACAATGCCCTCCACCCCGGGGATCTGCTTGATGTCGGACAGCTTGATCTGATCGTTGCCCTCGCCGTACCAGCGCCAGGTCATTTGCATTGGCATAGTAGTTCACCTCACAAAATTGTTGAAGAGCGGGATGTCATTCCTGATCCGCCGCCTCGTCGGCCATGCCGATGAGGTCGAATTTTTCCGTGGAAACCACGATCTGGAAATCGTCCTTCCGGGGCATGGGGCATTTGACCCAGATGGTGCGGTCGGACAGGTTGTAGTACCAGCCGGATTCCGCCTCCTCCCAGTTGTCCCGGACCAGGAAGCGGGGGATCTGCGCCCCGTCCACGCTGACCCAGTAGGCGCCCTTCCGCTTGCTGACCACCTTCAGCGTCAGCCGTTCCACCGTGCCGGGATAGGACCCCTCCTTGTGGAAGGAGATCACCTTCCGGTCGCCGCTCTTCACGGAGATGGCGGTCTTGGCGTACACGCCGTTTTTGTAATCCTGGGTGTGGCCGTCGTCGTCGTAGAACACCATGCTGCTGTCCTCCTCCGCGCCGATGACCAGATCCAGCTGGCGCATGGTGTCGGAGAGGATGTGGGTCACATCCTCGCTGGTGAACAGGACGGCGTTCCCCCGCAGGAACATGGGGATGCTGTCCAGCGTCACCGGCACGGTGATGGTCTGTCCGCCCTCATATTCCCGCATAAGGTCGTTCATGTCGTACCACCTGGTTCCGGCGGGCAGGTAGAGGGTGCGCTCCGCGGCGCCCTCCTCCACCACGTTGGCCACCAGCAGGGCGGGGCCGAACATGAAGGTCAGGTTCTTGTCCCGGTAGCACGCCGCGTCCTGGGGGAACTCCAGGAACAGGGGGCGCATGACGGGCACTCCCGACACGCTGGCCTCGTACATCAGGGAGTACAGGTAGGGCAGCAGGCGGTAGCGCAGGGCATAGGCCGCCCTCACCTGGGGCAGGTGCTCCTCGTACATCCAGGGCTGGGTGACGGTGTTGTCGTTGTTGGCGGAGTTGATGGTGAACCGGGGCTGGAAGATGCCGCTCTGAATCCAGCGCAGCAGCAGCTCTCCGTCCGGCGCGCCGCCGGCAAAGCCGCCGATGTCGCACCCCATGTTGGCGCAGCCGGACAGGCCCATGCCCATGATGGTGGCCAGGTTGAACTTCACCGTTTTCCAGTCGGTGAGGTTGTCGCCTCCCCACACCTGGGCGTAGCGCTGGATGCCGGCGAAGCCCGCCCGGTTGATGACGTAGGGCCGCTGGTTGGGGTACATCTCCTCAAGAGCCTTCCAGCCCACGTAGGCCATCATGTTGGAGTGGATGATCTTCAGCTCCGCCATGGTCCCTTGACCACCCTCGTAGTCGCACTTGGCGTCCCGGTCCTCCACTCCGTCCATCTCGCAGTTGTCGTTCCAGACGGTCTTGCAGCCCTTGGCCAGGATGTTCTCCTTGAGCAGCTTCTTCCAGGCCTCCCGGCCGGCGGGGCCGGTGAAGTCGATGAACCGGCCCTCGCCGCCCCACCAGCGGCCGTAGTAGTCCCCCTTGCCGTCGGCGGTCTTGATGAAGGCGTCCCGGTCCTCGTAGTACTTGGCGTAGGGGTGGTTTTTCAGCATCCCGGGCTTCAAATTGGGAATGACGTTGATGCCCTTCGCGTTCATGGTCTCAAAGAACTTCTCGGGGTCGGGGAAGCGCTTATAGTTCCAGTTGAAGGTATAGCGCAGGCCGTCCTCCTCCCCGGAGGAGTAGCCCGAGGCCAGCCAGAAGTTGTCGATCCACAGCTTCTCCTGGAGGTGCTTGTCGATGACCTTGTAGATCTCCTGGTCGCAGTCCTTCTCCAGCTCGGCGTAGTACATGGTGGAGGCGCAGAAGCCCAGGGACTGCTTGGTGGGCAGGGCGGCGCGGCCCGTCAGCCAGGTGTACCGCTCCACCACGTCGGCGGGCCGGGGGCCGTTGAGGAGGAACAGGTCGATGTCGCCGCCGTCCGCCTGCCAGTAGCAGTAGGACTCCCAGTAGCCGCTGATCTCCTGGCCCAGGTCGAACACACAGTCGTAGGAATTGTGGTAGAACAGGCCCAGGGAATGGAGGTTTTCCTCGTTGACCCGGATGTAAAAGGGGATGTGCTTATACATGGGGTCGCCGTTCTCCGGGTCGTGGCCGATGGCGTCCTTGGGGCTCATACGCAGGCGGCGGTACTTCTTGTCCAAGTGGCCGGTCTTTTCGCCGAAGCCGTAGAAGTGGTCGTTCTTCCGGTCCAGGCAGGAGTAATGGCTCAGGCGGCCCAGCTGGTCCACCTCGAAGGCCCGCTCGGGCAGGTCCCGGTAGACGCACGTCCCATCGGCGGTGTACAGCGAAAAGCCAAAGGGCGACTTGTTCAGCACCAGCTTCAATGTGGCGGTGGTAAAGGTCAGTGTTTTCTCGCTCTCCTCACAGGGCACGTCCAGGGCGGTGACCCGGGCGCGCTCCCCGGCAAACAGCGGATCCAGCCGGTCGGCCCAGGCGGTGGTCACCAGGGTGTAGGACGCCTCGGGGAATTCCCGGGAGAAGGAGGCGCGCAGGCGGATCACGTCGTCGCTGAGGAATACCACCATCACGTCGGCGCAGTCACCGTGGATCAGGTAGCCGTTGGCCGTCTTTTCCAGGGATTCAAAGCTTTTTAGGATCATGGGCGCTCCTCCTTACATACCGATCAGGTCGAAGTCCTCGAAGGACACGGTCAGGGTCACGTCCTTTTCAGGGTTGGGGTACTTCACCAGCACCGCCTTCCTGGTCTGGCTGTAGTACCAGCCCTTCTCCGCCGCCTCGAACTTGCGCCGGTTCAGGAAGTGCTCCAGCTTCTCCTCCCCCAGGGCCACCCAGAAGGGGCTGCGGTCCTTGCGCACCATCTCCACCGTCACGTCCTTCACAAAGTCGGTGTACTCCCCCTCGGCGGTGAAGTCCACCTTCACCACATCGGTACCCGACATGTGGATGGAGGTCTTGCGGAACACGCCCTTTTTGAACTCATTGGTCACGCCGTCGTCGTCGTAAAGGGTGTAGGTACGCTCCCGCCCGGGGATCATGGTGAGGTGCAGCCCGGTGACATGGTCCCGCTCCATGCTCATCAGCTGGTTGTCAGCCATGGGGACGATGGCGCCCTCCCGGAGGAACATGGGGATGGAGGCCATGGTAACGGGCACCTCGATGGTCTGACCGCCCTCGTAGCACTTGAAGCTGTCGTTCCAGTCGTACCACTTGCACCCGGCGGGGAGGTAGACCTTTCGGGTCTTGGCCCCCGGCTCGATGACGTTGGCCACCAGGATGTCCCGGCCGTAGAGGAACTCAAAGCTCTCGTCGTACACGTTGGGGTCGTCCTGGAACTCGTACACCAGGGCCCGCATGATGGGCGCGCCGGTTTGGCTGGCCTCGTACTCGGCGGAGTACAGGTAGGGGGTCAGGCGGTAGCGCAGCAGGATGGCGTCCCGGATGAGCCCGGCGGAGTTGCGGTACATCCAGGGCTCGGTGACGGTGTTGTCGTTGCTGGCGGAGTGGATGGAGAACCGGGGCTGGAATACGCCGTTTTGCACCCAGCGGACGAACAGCTCCTCGTCGGGGGCGGGGCCGGCGAAGCCGCCGATGTCCGCGCCCTCGTTGGGCTGGCCGGACAGGCCCATGCCGGTGATGATGGGGATGTTGTACTGCAAGGAGGTCCAGCTGGTGCAGTTGTCGCCGCACCAGTTCTGGGCGTACTGCTGGATGCCCGCCGAGCCGCTGCGGCACACCATGTAGGGCCGGGCGTTGGGGTCGTGCTCCACCACCGCGTCCCCGCCGATTTTGCACATCAGGGTGGACATGATGGGCTTGAGCTGGGCGATGGTGCCCCCCTTGCCGTCGAAATCGCACCGGCAGTCCTTGTCCAGCAGGCTGTCGTACTCGCAGTTGTCGTTCCAGATGGAGTTGGTGCCCACGTCGATGACGTTGTCGGTGAGGTACTTCTTCCACGCCTCCCGGCCCTCGGGCTTGGTGTAGTCCCAGAAGGCGCCGTCGCCGCCCCACCATTTGCCCACGCCGTACCCCTCGCTGTCCGACGCCTTGACAAATACGCCCTTGTCCACAAACTCCTGGAACCAGGGGTGCATCAGCAGGATGCCCGGCTTCACGTTGGGCACGTTCTGGGCGCCCTTCTCGTTCATGGCGGCGAAGTAGGCCCTGGGGTCCTTGAAGCGGGTGGTGTTCCAGGTGAACACGCACCGGCGGTTCTGATAGCTGGTGTAGCCGGAGGACAGGTGGAAGCCGTCGATGGGGAAGCCCTCCTCCTTGATGGTGTCGATGAACTCCAGCACCGCGTCGTCGCTGTCCTTCTCAAGCTCGGGGTAGTACATGGAGGAGCCCTGGTAGCCCAGCGCCCGCTTGGGGAGCAGGGCGGGCCGCCCGGTGAGCAGCGTGTAGTTGTCCACGATGCGGGCCAGGGTGTTGCCGCCCAGCAGGAACAGGTCGATGTCGCCGCCGTCCGCCTGCCAGTAGGTGTACCGGGGCCAGTAATTGCTCTTCTCCCGGCCCATGTTGAACACGGACTCGTAGAAGTTGTGGTAGAATAGGCCCACTGCCTTACGGGTGGTCCGGCTCAGGCGGATGTAAAAGGGGATGTGCTTATAGAGGGTGTCCATCTTCTCCGCGTTGTAGCCCATGGCGTCGGTGGCCCGCTGGCGCAGGAACTCCTTGTTCTTGTTCAGCGGCCCCGCCTTCTCGCCAAAGCCGTAGAAGCAGTCCTCCTCCTCCATCCGGCTGTAGTGAGTCACCCGGCTGTTGGAGTCCAGCACGAAGGGATTGCCCGCCAGGTCCTCGTAGAGCAGGGTGCCCTCCTGGTCGTAGAGCCGGAAGGAGATGGGGTCCCTATCTACCTCCAGGCGAAGCTTCCCGGTGTCGAACACCAGGGTCTTGTCCCCCTCGGTGACAGCGGGCTGGACAGGCTGGAGGCGGGTGCGCTCCTTCTCAAACAGGGGGTCCAGGCGGTCGGCCCAGGCGGTGGCGGCCAGCACGTAGGACTCCTCCGCCAGCTCCTTGTCAAAGGAGGCGCGGACACGGATGATCTCGTCGGTGACAAAGTACAGCTTGATGTCGGCGCAGTTGGTGTGCAGCAGGAAGGCGCCGTCCAGGCGCTCCAGGCCGGTGACGGCGGAACAGATTTTCATGGCGAATCACTCCTGTCAAATCAAAATGAAATGGATGTTTCCGAGAGGCCCCCAGCTCGGGAGCTGAGGGCCTCGGGGAGGTTCACGAAATGACGCGGGCTCAGCCCCACCAGAAGGAGGGCACCAGCTTGCACAGATAGGGGACGATCAGCGGGATGGCGGGGATGAAGGTGACGATGAACAGGGACACCACCATGGCGGTGAAGATGGGCACGATATACTTGGTGACGCCCTCGATCTTCACGTTGCCCACGCCGCAGCCCACGAACAGGCAGGAGCCCACCGGCGGGGTGACGGAGCCGATGCCCAGGTTCATGATGAGCATGAGGCCGAAGTGCACGTCGCTCATGCCGATGCTCCGGGCGATGGGCAGGAAAATGGGGGTGAAGATCAGCACGGCGGGGGTCAGGTCCAGGAACATGCCCATCACCAGCAGGAACACGTTCATGATGAACAGCAGGACGTAGCGGTTGTTGGACACGCTCATCAGGCCCTGGCTGATGGCGGCGGGGATGCCGGTGTAGGACATGACGAAGGACATGATGGAGGAGGCCGCGATGAGGAACAGGATGGTGGCGGAGCTCTTCATGGTGTCCGCCAGCAGGTCGTAGAAGGTCTTGAAGGTCATCTCCCGGTAGATGACGGACAGCAGGCCGCAGTACAGGCACATGACCACGCCGGCCTCGGTGGCGGTGAAGAAGCCGCCCAGAATGCCGCCCATGACGATGATGACGGCCAGCAGGGAGGGGATGGCGTCCACCCACACCTTCCAGGCGGGGTCCTTCTCCTCCACGGTGGAGGCCTTGTAGCCCTTCTTGACGGCCAGGAAGATGGCCAGGGCCGCCACGGCGATGCCCAGGATGGCGCCGGTGAGGTAGCCGCCCATGAACAGGGCCGCCACGGACACGCCGCCCGCGGTGATGGAGTACAGGATGAGGGGCCCGCTGGGAGGGATCAGGATGCCGGTGGGGGCGGAGCAGATGTTGACGGCGGCGGAGTAGTTGGGGTCATAGCCCTCGTCCAGCTCCAGGGGGCTCATGATGGAGCCCATGGCCGAGGTGGCGGCCACCGAGGAGCCGGACACCGCGCCAAAGAACATATTGGCCAGCACGTTGGTGGTGGCAAGGTAGCCGGGGACCCAGCCCACCAGCAGGCGGGCCAGACGGACCAGGCGACGGGCGATGCCGCCCTTATTCATGATGTTGCCGCCCAGGGAGAAGAAGGGCAGGGCCAGCAGGGCGAAGGAGTCCAGGCCGGAGAAGCAGCGCAGGGAGGCCACCACGGCCAGGGTGTCGGCGGGGATGCCGCTGGCCAGGGCGGTGATGATGGAGGCGATGCCGATGCCGGCGGAGATGGGCACTCCCGCCAGCAGCATGACGAAGAAGGACCCAAACAGAACCAAAACAGTGAGCAGCATTACGCGTCCCCTCCTTTTTTCTCAGTGAAATACTGGATATACTTCAAAATCCGGGCGATGACGATGAACACGCCGGACAGGGGCAGGATGGCGTACAGGAAGTGGTAGGACAGGTGCATGACGGGAGAGTTGTTGATGGCGTACATGGCCAGCCGGAAGCCGCCGAAGATAAAGACGAAGCAGACGAAGAACAGCACCATGGCCTCGATGAACACCGCCAGCACGGCGGCGGCGGGGCCCTTCACCCGATCCTTGACCAAATCCAGGGACAGGTGCTCGTCCCGGTAGAAGCAGTAGGCGGAGCCAATCAGGGAGGCCCAGATCAACACGAAGCGCAGAAACTCATCGGTGACGGTGGAGGGATGGCCGGCCAGCTTGGTGGCGATCTGCCAGGTGCCGCCCAGCAGCAGGGCCAGCATGAACAGGGCCATGAGGAAGCGCATGGCCGCGTCCAAAATTTTCTCAAATTTCTTCACAATGTCATCTCCTTATGTCTTAACAGGACTTCAAGAAAGGAAGCTTCCGTCGCCGGGCGGGAACAAAATGGTTACCGCCCGCGAACGTCAGCAAACTAACCGGCGCTTTGAATGCGCTCCACGTAGGAGTACACCCCAGGGTCGCTGGTCTTGAGCTTCTCGTAGATGGGCTGGCAGGCCTCCTGGAAGGCGGCCATGTCCACGTCCCGGATCAGCTCCACGCCGTTGTTCACGGCGGCCTCCAGCACCTCGTCCTCGAAGTCCTTCCAGGCCTGCTTATAGCCGTCGGTCATGTCGGCGGCGGTGTCCTTCAAAATCTGCTTCTGGTTGTCGGACATCTGGTCCCACACCGTCTTGGACAGCACGATGATGTCGGGGATGCGGGTGTGCTCGTCAAAGCAGTAGTACTGGGTCACGTCGCTGTGGTCCCGCAGGGCGGTGACGTTGTTCTCCGCCCCGTCCACGTTGCCCTGCTGCATGCCGGTGTAGATCTCGCTGTAGCCCATGACCTGGGCGGAGCCCCCCAGGGCGTTCATCATGTCGATGGCCATCTGGGAGTCCATGGTGCGGATTTTGAGGCCCTTCAGGTCCGCCGGGGTGCGGATGGCGTTCTTGGCCGTGTAGAAAGAGCGGGAGCCGGAGTCCAGCCAGGTCAGGCCGATGAAGCCCGCGTCGGCGGTGAGCTGGTACATATCCTGGGCGATCTCGCCGTCCATCACGTTATAGTAGTGGTCCTTGTCGTTGAACACGTAGGGCACGGACAGGGCATTCCACTCGTTTTTGAAGTTGCCCAGGGTGGCGGCGGACACCTTGGTCATATCCAGGCCGCCCGCCCGCATGATGGTGATGCAGTCCGTCTCGCTGCCCAGGGTGCCGTTGGGGAAGATCTGGATGGAGATGGAGCCGTTGGACTTCTCCTTCACGGCCTCGGCCCAGGCGGTCATGGCGATGTGGACCGCGTGGTCCTCCGCCAGATTGTGGGCCAGCCGGAGATGAAAGACCTTCTCCCCATCGGCGTTGGTCTCTCCGACGCCGCCCGGCCCGCCGCAGGCGGCCAGAGAGCAGAGAAGAGCGGCGCACAGAATGCCGGCCAGGAACTTTTTGATTCTCATTTCTGACTCCTCCTAGTCTCGATTTGGGCGCGAGGCGTGTATCCGCCGCCTGGCGGGGCCGTCTGAGCGGACTGCTCCGGCGGTAAACACACGCTCACACCCTGCTCGTTGATATTTTAATATGTTAATATATCATTTTCAAGCTGACAGTTACGAGAAATCTGCCGCCGCTTTTTGTGCACAACGCCGAAAATACCCCTTATTTTCCAGGTCAAAGATGGAAATTACTGTGCGTTATATATAAAAAATCAGCAGAAACTGACCGTTTCTGCTGAAATCCGGCGCCAAGCGACGCCGTGGTCACCATTTGAATTGGAAGTAGTGGGGGTAGACCGCCCGCATTTCCCCCAGATGCTTGCGGTACAGATTCAGGTGGTCCTCCAGGGCCCGGACAGCGGCGTCGGCGTCCCGCGCCTCCAAGGCGTCCACCAGCGCCCGGTGCTCGTCGATGATGGTCCCGTCCAAATCCATCACGAAGCTGAGCACCCGCACCCGCTCGATGTGGTGCTGCCGCCCGTGCATCCAGGCAAAGTGGGGGCCCATCCCGTTGAGCTCAAAGGCGATGCGGTGGAAGTCGTTGTCCAGCTCAAAGAGCCTGGCCCGGCGGTCCGGGTCATGGGACTCCAGGTAGAACCGATAGAGCTGCAGATTCTCCCGGTACAGCTGTAGCGCCGCCCCGTCCATCCTGGAGACGGCCCGGAGGACCATCTCCTTTTCCAGGGCAAAGCGGTCGAACTGCTCCATCTCCACAATCTCGGTGTCGATGGGGGCCACAAAGGTGCCGCTCTGGGGGCGGACCACCACCAGGTTGGCCAGCCCCAGGGTGATGACGGCCTCGTGGACCGGGGTGCGGCTCATTTCCATCTCCTGGGCCAGCTGCTTGTCGTTGAGGATGTCGTTGGGTTTCAGGTCAAGATTCAAAATGCGCGAACGCAGCTCCTGATAGGCCCGTTCCCGCGCGCTGTATGCTGCGGCCATGGTCGGTCTCCTTCACAAAATGGTCAGTGGGAGCGATGGTCCCGGATCGCCTGGCGCAGGTCGGCCAGATTCATGTTGAGGAAGGAGCGGCCCCTCCGCCAGGTCAGTCCTGTCCTTTGGGCCACAAACTCCTTCAGCTCCTCCGCGCTGCCCCCCTCAACGGCGGATTTGTCGACCATGCACACCGATCTGCGCCCCAAGAACAGGTACAGATACCGGTCGTCCTCCACCAGCCGCTGGAACTTACCGTACTCCAGGCGCATGGTCCCCTCCCCCGACAGCTCCATGCTGTTGGCGTAAAAGGCGCACACATTTTTGGGCAGCCTCCCCTTCCGGTCGTCCACCGCCTTGTCCGCCCGGAGGGAGGCGGGCAGATCGCCGCTCACCATGATAAGGCAGCCCGCCAGCAGCAGCACCGCCTGCAGGGGCCGGCTCATCTCCACCGTGAGGGCCAGCGCCGCCAGCGCAAAGCCCACAGCCAGCTGGGACAGGATGCGCAGCTGATGGTAGGTGCGGTATTCGGTTTTGAACAGCCGCTGGAGCGTCTCCTCCGTGTGCTGGACGCTGCCCACGAATTTCGCTTTGCCCGCCATACTCATCCCCCTGATTTTCTTTTATCTTAATACGCCGGAACGGGCATGTCAATCCTTCTTTGCGCGAAAAGTTTCCATAAGGCCCCTCCGCACGCCTCCCCGTCCCCGGAGTCCGGGCGTCGGTGCCCCCAGTTTAATGGCATATGCCAATTATTTTTATTGACATATGCCGGAAACCTGGTATAATGGGCTTGTCAATCTGTGTCGGATGGAGGCGGACAGCCGTGTCAAGGCCCAGGAAACGCAGAACGGTGTGCCACTTTCCGGGCACGCTGGAATTTATCCCCGCGGACGGCCTTCCCCAGGGCTCCCCGGTGGTGCTGACAGTGGACGAGTACGAGGCCGTCCGCCTCATCGACCGGGAGGGATTGTCCCAGGAGCAGTGCAGTGAGCGGATGGGGGTGGCCCGCGCCACCGTCCAGCAGATCTACGCCAGCGCCCGGGAAAAGCTGGCCCGGTTTCTGGTGGACGGCCTCCCCCTGCGCATCGCGGGCGGCGATTACAGGCTGTGCGGCGGAGAGGGACAGCACTGCGGCGGCTGCTTCAAGCGGCGCTATCATCAACAATTCGCGGCATCGAAAGGAGAACACGCCATGCGCATCGCGGTTACCTATGAGGACGGTCAGATCTTTCAGCATTTCGGCCACACCCAACAGTTCAAGCTCTATGACGTGGAGGAGGGAAAAATCACCGCCTCCCAGGTGGTGGACACCAACGGCAGCGGCCACGGCGCCCTGGCGGGGGTGCTCAGCGCCCTGAACGCCGACGCGCTGATCTGCGGCGGCATCGGCGGCGGCGCCCAGGCGGCGCTGGCGGCGGCGGGCATCCGGCTGTACGGCGGGGTGTCCGGCAGCGCGGACCAGGCGGCGCAGGCCCTGGCCGCTGGGACGCTGAGCTACGACCCCCAGGCCAAGTGCGACCACCACGGCGAGCACCATCACCACGACGGGGACTGCGGCAGCCACGGCGAGGAGTGCGGCAGCCACGGCTGCGGCGGCCAGCACCACTGCGGCGGCTGAACGAAGGGCCCCGCGCCCGCCCGATACATGGAAAACACGCTCCCCCTCGGCCCGGCGGGCCAAGGGGGAGCGATATTTTTATCCTACCACGGACTCGTCCGCTTTTCCGTTTCGATATCTATCTTCTCCTGGGCCAATGCCAATCGCTGCGACGCCAAATCATACAGGGGGGTATCCGTATACCTTCTCTCCTCCAGATACTCGCAGGCGTCGAGATAACACTCATACGCGCCCCATGGATTCATGCCGGCCAATTGAATATCGCCATTTGTGATCCACCCGACCGCGCTGAAAAATACGTGATCATCTATTTGGGCATTCGCTCCAAAGGTGCGCTGCATCGCCATCTCATAGTATTCTTCCATGGTGTCGAACTCATCCAGCTCGTCCGGGTCATCCTGTCCGCTGGATTCCTCGTAATCCGGCCCATGATACGAGGTGTCAATGGCTCCCACGTATTCGTTGTCAATTCCGGTGACGCAGTAGTCCGTCGGGCTGTTGATGGATATGCGGAAGGTAAACAGGTACTCGTGCGTCCCCAGCTCTTCTTCATCATAACCGCGGGTTTCGATCACATTGATAGTATACTCGCCGCCCGACGCGCCGCTCTCCTCAAAATTCTGGAATATCAGGTCGCTTGTGAAGCTGTAGGAGCTGCACAAAATCTCCCCCGGCTGTTCCAGCGCCTTGAACAAATCCTTATTGCCGCCCATCAGCCGCATCAGGTCGGAAGAAGGCGCGCCATACCTGATAAGGGAGGCATATTCAAAGAACATGTTTACAATTTCCCGGCACTGGGCGTCGCTTGTGCCGCCGCTCAGCGCTTTCAAGCCCGATTTTCCGCCCTCCGGCCCAGACGGTGCGCCATCCCCGGCGGGGGCCTCACTGTCAGGCAGTCTCAATGAGCTTGTAAGGGCTTCGCAGAACGCAGTAAAAGCCTCCTGGCCCACACTTTCGGGTACGTTAATTTGCAAATCAACCTTGATAAGATCGTTGAGCGCCCCAAAGCTGCCGTAATTTTTATACTGATAGTACATCTGCGGATCACTCTCGCCTTCGAACAGTACCTCCTTCCCGACGTAATAAAATCCGTAGCTGTCCGGCGTAGAAAAGCTGTCCAGCAGCTCAAACGGATCAAACTCGCCGCTCTCCTTCCTTGCGGCAATTGCGGCGGCAACATCAAGGCTTTGATATTCCTCATACAGAACGGTACTATCCACCCCTGCCAAAGCGGCAAGCGCCTCAGCATCCTTCAACGAAGCGATGCGCGAACAGTAAAAGAGTATCAGCCTGTCCTCCGCGCCTACAGAAAAAATCACTTCGTCATCTGAAATAACGTTGGATTTTACGTCGTCTCCAAAGTCAGCGGGGCAGTCAAACTGGAGTCCGAAAATTGGTATTTCGTAAGTTTGATATTCCGTCCCGTTCTCCTCGGGCGCAGCCTCCGAAACATCCGCGCTCTGGTCCCCAGGAGAGGAGGAATCCGGCTTCGGCTTCTGGGAAGAGGGCTGCTTGGCGCAGGCGGCCAGAGAAAGGAGCAAGGTGATGGATAATATGGCGCATGAAACTCTTTTCATCGTATCCTTCATAAAGCATCCCTCAAAAGCTTACTCGAATTCAATCGTCCCCACCGGCTTGGGCGTGAGGTCGTACAGCACCCGGCACACCCCGGGCACCTCTGCCAGGACACGGTCCGTGACCTTCTTCAGCACCGCCCAGTCGATCTCCGGCACCGTGGCGGTCATGGCGTCCACCGTGTTCACCGCCCGGACGATCACCGGCCAGTCAAAGGCCCGCTTTCCGTCCCGCACGCCGGTGGAGCGGAAATCGGGAATCACCGTGAAGAACTGCCATACCTTGTCCGCCAGGCCGGCGGCGGCGAACTCCTCCCGCAGAATGGCGTCCGACTCCCGCAGGGCGGCCAGCCGGTCCCGGGTGATGGCCCCCAGGCACCGCACCCCCAGGCCGGGGCCGGGGAAGGGCTGGCGCTCCACCATGGAGGCGGGCAGGCCCAGGGCGTGGCCCACACAGCGCACCTCGTCCTTGAACAGCAGGCGCACCGGCTCCACCAGCTCAAACTTGAAATCGTCGGGCAGGCCGCCCACATTGTGGTGGGCCTTCACGCCGTCACTCTCCAGAATGTCGGGGTAAATGGTGCCCTGGGCCAAAAAGTCGATGCCCTCCAGCTTCCGGGCCTCCTCCTCAAACACCTTGATAAACTCCCCGCCGATGATCTTCCGCTTCCGCTCCGGCTCATCCACCCCGGCCAGCAGGTCCAGGAAGCGGTCGGTGGCGTCCACATAGACCAGGTTGGCGTCCATCTGGTCCCGGAACACGGACAGCACCTGCTCGCTCTCCCCCTTGCGCATGAGGCCGTGGTTCACGTGGACGCACACCAGCTGTTTGCCGATGGCGCGGATGAGCAGCGCCGCCACCACCGACGAGTCCACCCCGCCGGAGAGCGCCAGCAGCACCTTCTTGTCTCTCACCTGCTCCCGGACGGCCTTCACCTGATGCGCGATAAAGGCCTCGGCCAGATCGGGGGTGTTGATCCGTTTCATATCCGCGGGACGCATGTTGTTTTCCATATTCCATCCTCCTGTCTCTTATTTTTGAAACGCGCCAAGGGGGCGCGCAGGTCAGCATTGGCTTTTAACAATATACCACAGCGGGCGGGGAAATGCAACCGCGTCCCCCCTGCCGCCCGGCCTATTGGGCCTGGGAGAGGTCCATGCCGAAGTACTTGTTGGACAGCTCGGTGAGCACTCCCTCCTGGGCCAGCTCGGCCAGGGCCTGGTCGATGGCCTCCCGCAGGGCGGCGCTCTGCTCCCCCTTGCGCATGGGGATGGCCACCTGGGTGACATCGGGGTCCATGCAGGCGATTTTGATGGGGGCGTCGGGGTGCTGGGCCATATAGTCGTGGAAGCTCACCTCGGCGTTGAGGGTGGCGTCGATGCGCTGGGAGGTGAGCAGCTCGATGGTCTGGATGAAGTCGTCCACCGGGGTGACGGTGGCCCCGTAGCCCGCGGCCACGTTGGCGTAGGTGCTGTTGAGGGTGTTGGCGGTGGTCTTGCCCTTCAGGTCCTCCATGGACTGGATGGAGTCGTCGTCGGCCCGGGTGATGACGGCGGTGCGGTTATAGGCGTAGGGGGTGGAGAAATCGTACTTCTCCTTCCGCTCCTCATCCACGTCCATGCCGTTGGCCATGATGTCGTACCGGCCGCTCTCCAGGCCGGCCAGGCAGCCGGCCCACTCGCTCTCCTCAAATCGGACCTCCACCCCCAGCCTGCCGGCGATGGCCCGGGCGATCTCCACGTCATATCCCACCAGCTCGCCGCTCTCGTCGTGGTAGCCCCAGGGCGCCCAGGTGCCCTCCAGGGCAACCACGATCTCCCCCTTGGACTGGATCTGGGCCAGCAGGTCGGCGCCCGCGTCGGTCATCTGGGGGGCGTCCGTCTGGGCGGGGTCGCTCTCCGGCGCTACGCCGGAGGAGGGCTGGCCCCCCGTCTGGCTGCATCCGGACAGAAGGGCCAGGGTGAGGGCCGCGGCACCAAGCAGGGCCGCGATTCGGTGCATGTTCATGATAATACTCCTTTTTCATGTTTGATGTCAGGCCGGCCTCAGCCGCCGGCGTCCAGATCCTTCATGACGGTGCGCAAAAACTCCCGGGTGCGCTCCTGGCGGGGGCGCTCAAAAAAGTCCCGGGAGGGGGCGGCCTCCACCACGGTTCCGTCCTCGATAAAGATCACTCGGTTGGAGACGTTTTTGGCAAAGCCCATCTCGTGGGTAACCACCAGCATGGTCATCCCCTCCTGAGCCAGCTGCCGCATGACGGACAGCACCTCCCCGGTGAGCTCCGGGTCCAGGGCGGAGGTGGGCTCGTCGAAGTAGATGATCTCCGGCTGGGTGGCGATGGCCCGGGCGATGGCGGTCCGCTGCTGCTGGCCGCCGGACAGCTGGCTGGGGTAGTGGTCCGCCCGGTCCAGCATCCCCACCTTTTCCAGGGCCCGGCGGGCGGTCTCCACCGCCTGGGCCTTGGGCGCCCTCCGGGCCGTAATCAGCCCCTCGGTGACGTTTTCCAGGGCGGTCTTGTTGCGGAAGAGGTTGTAGCTCTGAAACACAAAGGCGGTCTTTTTCCGCAGCCGGGCGGCGTCCCGCTTGGCGACGCGCCCCAGCTCGAAGGTCTCCCCGTCGAAGGTGAGGGTCCCGCCGTCCGCCCGTTCCAAAAAGTTCACGCACCGCAGCAGGGTGGTCTTGCCCGACCCGCTGGGGCCGATGACGGCCGCCACATCCCCTTTTTCCACCGTCAGGTCGACGCCCTTGAGCACCTCCAGGGCGCCGAAAGACTTGCGGATGCCTCGAATTTCCAGCATGGGTCACACCTCCCGGCCTTCATAGGCCCCCAGCTTCTTCTCCCCCAGCCGCTGCAGCCAGGTCAGCACAGTGGAGAACAGCAGATAGATCAGCCCCACCTCTATGTAGAGGGCCAAGGGCTCGTACACCCGGGCGTTGATCTGCTGGGTGGCCCGGAACATCTCCACCACCGTGATGTTGGCGGCCAAAGAGGTGTCCTTCACCATGGCAATGAGGGAGTTGGACAGGGGCGGGAAGGCGGTGCGCATGGCCTGGGGCAGGATGACCCGCCGCATGGTCTGCATATAGCTCATCCCCACGCAGTAGCCCGCCTCCAGCTGTCCGGAGGGCACCGACTCCAGCGCCGCCCGGACGGTCTCGGCGCAGTAGGCCCCCTCGTTGAGGGAGAACACGATGACGGCGGCGGGAAAGGGGTCCAGGGTGATCCCCACCCGGGGCAGGCCGTAGAACACTACAAACAGCTGCACCAGCAGAGGAGTGCCCCGAAAGATCCAGATGTAAAGCCGGCACAGGCGGGTGACGACGGGCACCCGGGCAAACTGGGCCAGCGCCGCCGCCACGGCGATGACCATGGCCAGGGAAAAGGCGGCGGCGGTGAGGGGCAGGGTGACCGTCAGCCCGGGTATCAGTATTTTTGGGAAGGAATCAAGGATGATGTGCAGCAGGCGTTCGTCCATGGGGCTGTTCCTTTCATGACTCAGGTGAAAAAACGGAGGATTCAGGGCGCCGAACCTTCGCGGCAGGAAATTCTACCATATCTCTAGGAAAAAAGCAAGGGGCGGAGCTCACTCCACCCCTTGCCATTTCCGCACTGTGTGAATCCGCTTACTGGGCGTAATAGTTGATGAGGCACCCAGCCAGGATGATGTCCCGCTCCTCTCTCGTCAGGCCGGGGAGAGACAGGGTGATGGAAATCTCACCGCCATCCCGCAAAACAGCGGCGGCGGTCCGCTCCCCGTCCCCCTCCAGCAGGGCGCGGATGCCGGGAATGTACACCCGGTCGCCGGGCTGGAGGTTCAGCTTCTCCAGGCCGTCCGCCGTGAAGGGCAGCATCCCCCAGTTTACCACATTGGAGCGGTACCGCTTGGTGGCGTACTCCCCCGCGATGTTGGCGCAGCCCCCCAGCACCCGCTGGCAGGAGGCGGCCTGCTCCCGGGCGGAGCCGTCCCCCGGCTTCAGGGCCATCACTAGGGAACCCAGGCCCGTCCTGGCGGGATCATAGCCGTCCAGCGCCTCCCTCACCTCGGGGGCGTCCGGATTCCCCCGGCGCAGCTTCTCCACCGCCTGAACCGCCTTGGCCCGGGGCACGTACTGGGGGTCCTTCCGGGACAGGGCGAACTGGGACAGCCGCAGGGGGTTGGAGCGGTAGGAGGAAGTCTCCCCGGAGGGAATCAGCTCGTCGGTGGTGGTCACCGGATCGTAGATGGCGGCGCACACCGTCAGCAGCAGGTCCTCCGGCAGGGGGATCTGCTCCGGCCAGTCGGCGATGTTGGGGCCAAACACCAGCTCGGCCGACTGCTGGGGCCTCCCCACGCCGAAATAGACCCGGGCCTTGTAGGCGGAATCGTCGTAATTCCACTGCTCGTCCGCCCGGTCGGCGGGCACGTCGGGCAGCTCGTCCGCCCCGGTGAGCACGCCCCCCATCCGGGCGGTGGCGGCGATGGACCGGGCGTCCATGAGGGCCACGTAGGAGATCTGGCCGTCCCCCGGCTT
>ERZ808042.580-NODE-580-length-18689-cov-3.479583_pt1 | contig 18689 bp, 12 predicted proteins | sample MGYA00380193_ERZ808042 | MGnify/ENA primary metagenome ERZ808042 (study PRJEB31490, sample SAMN06133401) | mouse gut metagenome | isolation source: M1_2 | host: mice | place: China: Chengdu | collected 2015-05 ...
CAGTACCAGAGTGCCCTTTACGCTGCCCGCTGCATTGACTGTCGCATCGGTACATTGAAAATCATCTTCGAACGTTACCGCAATCAAACTGGTTTCCGGAACCTTATTGGTCGTGTCGCTCTTGATTGCCGCAAGGATTGCCTCTTTCGTTACGCCGTTCTTAAGCACTTTCGGGTCGGTGGATGCATTATCCGTCTCAGCGAGGGTGTTTGCGGTAATCCATGCCTTGACCTTTGTTTCTGCCTCGTCCAGAGTAAGCAGATCAGCAATCGCAGCTACGGTTGCGCTTGCGAGAACAACATCCCCGGTCGATCCTTCGAGAGCCGTACCGTCCTCGTTTTTCACAATCAGTTTAAAACTGAGACTTCCGGCTTCGTCCTTTTTAGCGGGGACGAATGTAAAGTCATCGGTCTCGGTGCCCTCTTTCTTAGCAAAGGCTACAACATAAGGATTGGCACCGATTGCCGCTTTCGCAGCATCCTCCACCGCTTTCTGGGTTTTACCGCTGTTGTTGGTCTTCGTCAGCTCCTTGATTACATCGGCTTTTGCGCCGCTATCCGGATCCGTAACGCCGACCGCCTTCTTAACTGCGGTGACTACGTTCTCAGCACTTTCCAAAGCAGGAATCGCAAGCTTATCGTCGTTGCCTGTCTTATCTACTGCCTCGGGTTCTCCTCCTTCCGCAATGTTGTATATCTCGACCTTCAGTGCAAGACTGCCGGGTGTGCCAATTTCAGCAGGTGTCAGATCCCAGCCAGTGATCGTATATCTGATCTTGCTGGTATCATAACTTGCATTTTCTTTCACATAGGCCTTCAGTTCCGCCAGCAGGCTTGCTTCTGTAGTCTTGTTGGTGATCTTGGCACTGGTTAAGAATGCTTCGACTAACGCTTTTACATCGCCTGCTTTTGCTTCGAACGGTGCAAGTTTTACAGTAAATGTCACGTTTGTTGTCTTCTTAGTCGTGTCATCTGCCACTTTGTCGTTTCCGTTTGTCAGCGCTACGGTGACTTTCACAAGACCGGCTGCAGTTGATGTAGGCGACTTAAACTCGCCTGAACCCGTTGCAACGGTCATCTGACCCTTAAGGCCATCCAGATCAATACCGCAGTCATCACCTAACCATGAGCGGATGTGATCCTCCAGATGCTGCATTACGTGCCTCTTTACGCTCTCATCCAGCTTGTCGCCTACCAGATCCTGCATATAGTAATAATTATATTTCTGCATATTGTCCGCAATGGACTGGGAAATACGCGGCTCAAGTTCTTTGACACGGTCAATTGCCAGTTCATAATCTGTTGTGACATTTCCTTCCTCGTCCTGCGTATTCATAAAATACGGTTCATCCGGCATAGTCAATGCAAATGTAAAGGTGTCACTGGGCGCTGCAGGCGTATCCTGCGTTCCGCCGTAATATACTGTCGCGTTGACGTTGAGTTTCTTCGGCTGATAAACAGTGTTGCCCTTCACGGTCTTTTTCTGATAGCAGTCGTCGAAGTGCGCCTGAAGCTCATCTTTATTCAGTGCAATACTAATCCGGTTTTTTCCACCTTCCGTAATTTTATTGAAGTTAATCCATTCTTTATCGGAATGAATGGTTATGATCTGTGCCGTCGCACCGTCGTAAAGTTCCGTATAAGGAACGTCGATCCAATAGTTTCTGTCTGTGGTGTACCATCCGCTCTCAGCGCCGTTAGCATACTCCGTATATTCTGCTGTAAACTTCTGCGCCAGATTTGCCTTATCGACAGAGATTCTCTTATTGGTTGTTGCAGCGGTCAGATCATTCAGCGTGATGGTGGTCTTAAGTTCTACACCATACTGCTCAATAATCGCTTTCTTCTTTGCGTCATCCGCATCATCTGTTACAGCGGCAATCTTCGCCGTATAATAGCTGTCCGCCGGGATGACAAGGATTGTTACCTTCGCGCTCTTATCCGTCATAGTTGCCGTGTGCTGTAACGAAATCACACTGCCATTCACTGCAAGGGACGGAGCCCATGCTGACTGCTGGTTCTTGGCAACTACCTGCCATGTGCCCTTATCCGCTTCTTTCACAAGAGCGTAAGCAATCTCAACGGGCTTCTTGTTGCAGGTTACGGTTACGTTTGCCACCGCGTTTGCTGCCGTATCCGCCGTCGCGTTGGTGACTGCATATTTTGCAATCGTGTTGCCCTCGAGCTTCACCGTGATCTTTGTTGTACCCTTTATGACAGACTCAGCCCCCGTGTACTGATATTGGGCTGTATAGGTCACATAGCCGGTCAGGTCATCCTTGGAAATTTCCTTGAGCTTCCCGTTCTCAAAGCACTCGGGCCTTAACCGCAGAATCTGGTTGTTGTCACCAGCTAATTCAAAGTAATCGGTAAATGCATTCTCGTGCCCTTTCAGCCTGCCTTTGACATTGTCATTCTGTAAGTCGCTGAACGTCACACTATCATAATTGCCCTTGCCGGTCAGAACCGCATAACCGTTATCCTTCGCAGAAATCTTGTAGGATGTGACAGGCTTAAAAGACAGAGCCTTATCTTTCGCAACCTTGATCGTGATCACGGTGGACGGCGCCGCCGGAACAAAATCGCGGTTGTCGTCAACGGTGCCGACGCTCACTTTCAGCTTGTAGCTGCCGGGTGTCAGAACCACACCATTGTCAAAGGTCATATGCACATAGCCGCCGTAATTTCCGTCACTGTTCAGCTTCCTGTATCCCTTAGGCTCTATACTGTCTGCAAGATCAGACAGAGCTTCCTGATTCTTCGCAGTCATCGCGGACCAGTCCACGTCTACCTTCACATACAGGTCGTTGCCTTCCGCATCCTTTCCGGTTACAAAATCCAGAGGGTAGTCCCTGCCGTTCGGCTGCAGATTGAAGCCGATATATCTGGATCCTGTTTGTACCTGGCCATTCTCACCTGTCCATTTTTCCAGATTCTTGTCGGTGGTTGTGTAGTTTGCCTGAACGGTGCTTCTCTTGTCGCGGAATACAATCTTCGGCGCTTTTGTTTTTGCGTCAACAGCCGCCGCAAGACCTGTGTTGGTCAGCTTATATTCCTTCGTCTTGGAATCATATCTCTTTGTTTCTGCATTGTAAACCTTGTAAGTCAGTTTCAAGGTGGTCTGCTTGTCGTTTGCAGCAATCAATGTGTCAATACAACCAGATTCCTTATCAACGGCAAGCACCTTGCCCTTTGTCACGGCAAGCTTATAATCCGTAAAGAGCGTAGCGTTCTCCCATCCACTCTCTTCCCTGGTCTTTAAGGTTAGTATAAAGGTTGCAGCCGAGGAATCGTTGTAGGTGATTTCTCTTGCCACATTTGCGGCATCTTTCTCTACCTCTGCCACCTCAAAGTTCTTCTCAGGTGTATTATCACCATTTACCGGATTAACTTTTATAATCTCCAGACCAAGCTCGGTGACATCGTCATACTTGACGGTCGTGGTGATCGTCTTAGTCGTGTTCAGTTTTTTGTCAGCAACGCTGCCGTCAGCGGGAGCCACCGTCAGCTTCACGTTTTTGGCCGGAGCGTTTACTGTAATAGTTCCTTCTAAATCAATATCAATGGCTTTCTTATTACCGGAAGTATAGGTCAGGTTCTTTGTGATCTGATACGCTTCCAACTCAGCCTTTGTATAGCTGTTCTTAACGGGCAGACCTGCCTCAAATGCCATTATGCTTGCGCCGTTGAGTACGGTAGATTCAACTTCCTTCCCATCGGCATCGATCACATCATATCCGCCACTATTGTTGCTCTTTACAATCAGAGCCTTTGCGATCTGCATGTATTCACGGGTAATCGTGATTGGATCGCTTAAGTCAAATACGCTGTTGTCAGCAAAGTCAGCCGCTTTTACAACAACCTTGAATTGACTGTTTGCCGTTACCTTATAATTCTTGGGAACGGAAATCTTACCGCTCTTATCAATCTTAACGCCATCCTTAACGACATCGGCTTCAGGCACATTCTTAAATTCGTCCGCCGTATCCACATCTGCTGTGGTTACATTTGCGTTCACCAGCTTATATTCTGCCTTTTTCGTCTTCGGTACACTGTCTTTCGGGTTACTGTCATCTCTTGAAAGATTATAGTCCACCGTTGTTTTCAGCGTAACTGCCTTGTCGGCATAGTAGATGGAGTCAGTAGGAACATTAAGGGTTATGTCCTCAATGCCTCGCACCACAGTAACAACGATTGTCGCCCGGGAAGCATACATGGTATCGTTTTGAGTTGTCGTTGCCAGTACCTGAATGGTATGCTTACCAAGCGCAGTATCCGACGTAGCGCGTGCTATTACCTTATTGTCTTCAACCCGGACATCCAGTTCGGCATCAGTATCAAGTCCCATTGTGATATCGGATGCGGCATCTGGCAGGATATTATAGGAGGTATCCTTGCTGAAGGTAGGCGTTGCAATCACAACGTTTTCCTGCGTGGTATAAACAGTGCCAGCGCCCTTCTTGAGCTTCAGGTTGGTCTCATAGGCAGGAGCCTTGGTAGCAAAGTCCTTGCCTGCATCTTTTGTAAAAGCTTTGCTCTCACCCTTTAACTGGTCGGATGTAATGTCCGTGCCGCTTGTAAGTGCAGCATTTGAATGCACGAGTCTTACAGCTATGCCGTACTGGCAGGCTGCACCTGTACCGTACTGCGGCGTTTCTGCGTTGCCGTTTGCGCCCACATAGATCGTTTCCTCCTGCGCGTCGCCTTTCTTCTCAATGTACTGGACAGGAACCGTCTGCAGAAGTTTTCCGCCGTGATCCTCCGCCACATAGCTTGGTGTCAGCTTTACTTCATAATACACCTTGCCATTTGCCGGAGCGGCAACGCCCTTCGCACCCAGAGAAAGGATCAGGGAAACATCGGTCGAAGAAGTCTGTTTCACTGTAGGCTGGTCTTTGGTATTCACAAGAAGAGCCTCGGTAGCTACTTTGACCGTCAGGTTTTCTTCACCATTCTTAATATAGTTCTTGTTATTGTCCGGCCCGGTGTAAACCACTAATTCTGTACTGCCCACACCATAACCTGTTGCGATTTGCAGCATGCCGTTTACAATCTTGGCAGACTTTACAATATCTTTGTTGGTGTCGCCAGAAGGAATTTCAAATTTAAGCTCAGATACATCGGCGCCACTGGTAACCTCAACTTTATAAGTACCGTTTACTGTGTCAATAGCCTGCTTGATTTCCTTGCCGCTATTAATCTTAACACTGGTCAGTAAAGAAGATACCTTCAAAGCGTAGGAAGCCACAGGATTAGCATCTTCCTCCTCACTGTCATACAACAAAAGCGTGCAATCCGCGCCTGCAAGACCCTCAGCAAGCGTAATCTGTACACTTGTATCGTTTGTCTGGAAGGTAGTGCTCCAGTTTTTCACGCCGTCTTCCGTTGTTTCGGGAACCGGATCATTGCCCTTCTTAAGAGCCACCTTCTTTAATGTAAGCTCCGCTGCGCCTGACTTAACAGATGCCTTATATGTGCCATTGTAACGTACGTCGTACTTTTTGCTCTTATTTGGCGTCAGTACGGCATTCCCATTATCTACATCGAGCAGAACAGGTGTTCCCAGCAGCTTTTCGGCGGTGATGTTAATGACAACATCATCTTCTGCCATAACATTAAACTTATGGAATACTGCGCCCTTCGTAAATCCATCGAGATCAGCCGCCTCGCCGGTGCCCACCTTCCTGGTGATCGCGTCAAGCTTGCAGTTCTCAAGAGCAGACGCGATGATGGTCAGACTTTCACCTTCTGTGACTTCAGCCTCTACGCCGTCATCTACAGTGGTAGTTACAGCATCCTGTGCACCCTTTCTGATGGTAACGTCAACACTTTCTCCGTCATAAAGTACGGTGACCGTCTTTTTGCTTTCTGTCTCTGTAATGACAATCGTGTCATTCTCTGCAAGTAAAACTGCAGCGACAGAGTAGGTGTATGTGGTCTTACCATCCTCCCCTTTGACCGGTGTGCCTTTCGGCTTTACTTCCTTCGTTGTGGAATACTTAACCGTTGGCGTGTAAGGGCCGTCTGCGGTAAGGGTAAAGTCTACATCCTTAACGCCGGATGCCAGATTGTACTTGTTTTCGTTCTCCTCGTCCTTGGTAACCTTCTCCGGCACCTCTGTAACGGTAAGCGTCATGTGATCAGCCGCGTCCTTATTGAAGGTAACCGTATTAGCCGCATCAAGGCCTTTTCTCTCTGTCTTTACTGTCAGAGTTGCAAGTGCACCCTTTGTCAGCGCAAGTACATAAGTTTTGCTGCCTGCGGCCGTTTCTGTTTGAACGGCATTCCCCAGTTTAACCGGATCTGCAGCCGCCAGTTCGTAGTGGCTGTCTACTGTTAAAACAACCTTCACCTTTGCGTTGCGGGTGATCAGAGCTTTCTCTGCGGGCAGGGTAGCATTCAGAGCCGGGGCATCCGCCTCTGTTTCGTCGTCCGCAACTGTGACAGCCGCAGTAACGGAACCATCATCGCCGTCCACAACCATATCTAACTGATAGCACTGCGTCTCATCCAGCTCTGTCGTAACAGTGATGGTAATGTCCTCATTGGTTGCTGTGAGAGAGTATACTGTGTCGTCGCCCTCGGTTGCTTCGTCTACAGCTACTGTTTTATTAGAAGCTGTCTTTGCCGTAACATCTGTTACTTTAAAGAACGCGTTTGCCTCTACCTTAAACTCAAATGTCGTGTCTTCCTCGACTTCAACACCTGATCCGATGGCAGCATAACTGCCGTCGGCATTCTTATAGGTAAGGGACTTCACATTGGTGTTCTCTGTCATTGTAATGGTGGATTTACCGACATTGCGCACTTCCACCTTAACGGTAACGCCATCATTGACTTTAACAGCGTCCTTGGATATGGTGTATTTCCCGTTTTTGAGTTCAACCGGGGTTGTCTGTGCAGAGTTGCCGCCATAGAAGACAGCCGCCTTCAGATTGTCCAGACCTTCAATCGTGAACGTCAGGTCGGTATCCTTGGGAACGGTATATTTCTTGGGCTCTCCGCTAGAAGCGGTTACCTCTGCGCCCCATACAACTTGGACTGCGTTAAGTACAGCATTGTCAATGGTTTCGCCTGCAGCGGCAACTACGGCGTATTTCACTTCGTAGCTGGTTTTCGTGACATCGACGGTAACCGTGGTTTCCTTCGTGATTGCGCCAATTTCATATATGCCCTGCGCATCAGGCGTTTTCGGTTCATTACCGACTTTTACGGTCGCTTCATAGCCTGCCTCAAGCGGCACTTTTATCTTAAGAACGCTGCCATGCGGCACATTCTCAATCTCGCCTGTCGAGCAGGGGGTTGTAACTTCCGCATCGTCAAGACCATAACTGATTTGTGTCGAAATACCTGTGAGATTGTAACCGTCAATGGTAACTTTGTAGGTTTTAGCTTCCGTTTCGGCGAAGATGACCATACCATTCACAAAAGCGGTCTCCGCATCAGCTAAACTGATTGTCCACTGATTCTCGCCATCGGTCTTCTTTGTCGCTGATTTTACAGCAGCGTCATTATCCTCTGTCACATTTTTGTCTTTATACTTTACTGCGGTAACGTTCTTTCCCGTACCCGGCGTAACCGTTACAACGAACTCCGTCGCTGTTTCCTCAATGGAATCGGGAAGGGCGATTGTATATTCGTCGTTTTCACCATTTCGCACTTCGATATTCGCCAGACCAAACGCCATAGGTCTTATATCGCCAACACTCATAGTGGATGCACCGAAATCAGGTTCCGTGGGAGTCTCGGAGGGAGTTTCCGATTCATTTACAACGGTGCTATCCCCTGTCTCTTCGCCCGTATTGCTTCCGTCAATAACAGGTGTTTCGTTATCGCCTGAGGGTTCCTCCTCGCCCTTCGGTTCCTCATCTTTTTGCTCGTCATCTGCCGGGGTTTCGGGCGTTTCGCCTGTCTCCCCCACATCATGCCGCAAATATTTCTTAAGATTTTCTTAATATTAATTTCTGCAGCACCCGCGCGGCTTTGCGGACTTTTATACAAAATTTTCGGGCGGTTTGCAGAAAATTTGTAATCAAAATTCCGCACAATCCACCCCGTTTGTCGCTAATTTGTTCCTAATTAAATTTTTATTAAATCGTAGAAATCTGCACAGGCAGCGGGATGGAAACGGTTCCGATCAATCGAAATCTGTTACTAATTTGTTACTAATGCGGAAATTGCAAATGTTATTGTTCGGTATGAAGTCAGCTGTTTGTGTGACGAAAAAACGTATGATTTCGGGTGTTACGAAACGAAATCCGGACACTGGGCGGGGCGCGCTGTCTGCTGCAATCTTGAGCGGGGCAAGAGGGGATCGTCATGTAGTGGGATAGCGAAACGGAAAGCCCTGCTTGACGGCGCCGCCGCTTTCTTTTATAATCATAGCTGGTAAAGAAAACAGATGTATATTTTAGCGGCAGCTATCACAGAATGAAAATGATGGAGGGAAATAAAATGGCAGATATTACAAAGAACACAACAATAGGAGAGGCGCTCAGAATCAACCCGGATATTGCACCCGTGCTTATGGAGATCGGTATGCACTGTCTCGGCTGTCCTTCCGCGCAGGGGGAGACCCTGGAGGAGGCCGCTATGGTGCACGGCATTGATGCGGAAGATCTGATGGCGAAGATTGCGGCGGTTTAAATCAGCCCCTCGCTAAAATAAACCCCACACTGTTTCCGGGAAGCCGGATTACGGTGTGGGGTTTTCTTTATGCGCATATCCATACAGTGAAAATTTATGATCCTATATCCGCGCCAGTGTTTCCACCGCGCTGTCCTTGATCAGGGGCTCGAAATGCTCCTCGAGATATGCTTTTGCGGAGTTTACTGTTTTTTCTGGTCTGCCGTACTCTGAGATCAGGCTGCAGATACGGTTAAAATCTGTGGCATCCAGATCTTCGGGAGCGACCAGCAGAAGATAGCTGCCGTCGGTTTCATCCTTATATAATGTGTTGGAACCATGGCAGGAACCGATCACGCGGGCCAGTCTGGTCACTTCGCGCAAAGAGCGGAAGGAGAAAAGGCGGCTCAGCGCTTTATCCCGGCCGGGAAGAGCGGGCTGCGCGGGCTCCCCGGATTTGGTCTTCGGGGTGTGGGAGGATTCCTCCGTGCCGTTCATCCGGCGCAGGAGATTGAGTACCTCGTCTGCACTGTCGGCAAAAGCTTCCATCAGCGCTTCGTTGTCCTCTGTCTCCTCCATCTCATAATCATCGTCATGGACGGAAGGCGCAAACTTGGCAAAGCGCGTATCCAGCTCCTCGGGATCTTCCACTTTGGTGACGATCAGCACAATGCATTCGGCGTTTAAGGGAATCGCTTCGATCATAAGGGGGATATCCTCCGCTTCAAAGCCGCATTCATAGGCCGCCTGCTGCATCAGGTCGCGGAAGAGGCTTTTTGCTTTTTCCGTGCCGTAGGCCAGTTCGCTGATCTTTAGTTCTCTGTTTAACAGATCTTCTCTGGTGAGAGTGCAGCGAATTTGCTGCTCGTTCACTTTTTCTATTTTCATGTTGTTGTTCGCTTCCTTCATTTTAGAATAATAGCTTGGTTAAATTAAGTGTATCTTAATCCCAGAGGTCGGTTTTAGTCAATAGTGCGCGATAAGTGTTTAAAAAATTTTAATAATTTTAGAAAATGCTTGCAATTCCTGTCAGATTATGGCTATAATCTAACTACAAGATGTCTCTGATAATCCGCAGGGAAAGGAGGCATGCGAAATTTAATAAATAACATCTGTGTCTTCGCAGGTATCTGTGGCGGGGACAGTCTTATGGGCAATGTGCCTGGTCAGAGACCATATCTTATTCCCATCTTAAGCGCCGGGGTATTTCCACAGGAATTTCCTTAGGTACACAAAATATAATTCACAAGGAATGAGTAGGTTATACAGTTATTTTTCAAATTCATCTGCATGTCAGAGTCGTCTTCAGAACTATTTCCATCCTCCTATTATCATATGCCGTTAGTATATCACGGTTGAGTTATTTTATAGTTTTTTTGTTAATCCTTTTGGGAAACGGCATAAAAGGAACTGTCATTATGTGGAATTTGGGAGGCTTCCCGCTATGTGACGTTGTCATTACCTGAAAAAAACTGATGACTGAAAGGGAATAGTTTGTTATAATCGTAGTGAACGCGGCGGGCAGGAAAGGGAAGACTTCCCTGCCTGGTCAGCGTTTATTACAGCAAAAAGGAGCTGGACAAATGAAAAAAATGATTCCGGTGATAGTCGCGATCGTCCTTATCATATTGATCGGCGCGGCGGGATTTGGAGCGAAAATACTGGAAAAATATTCCTATTCTAAAGAGAGAGCGGATTTGACGGAATATTTTGGCATTTCGGGAGAGAATGACGTTCCCATTATTCTGCAGGACGAATTGATCGAAGAACATGCGAAAATATTTGATGATATATGCTATTTTGATATAGCCACAGTGCATAAATATTTTAACAGCAGATTTTATGTGGATAAGGCGGAGAACAGCCTTCTTTATACAACGCCCGATATGGTTTACGTGAATGCCATCGGCACGGGGGCGGTCACCGGCTATGATGCGGATTTTGCGGAGAGCGCGGAGGATTACGGTTATACGATTTCCCGCTTCGAGGGTGATGTGCTTTACATTGCGGCGGATTTTGTGAAAAAATATGCAAATTTCTCTTATGAGCTGTTTACGGAGCCGAACCATATGCAGGTTTATACGGTGTGGGACAAACGGCAGACCGCGCCTGTCACAAAGGATACGCAGGTGCGCTATCAGGGGGGCATCAAGAGCGATATTCTGGCGGATGTTTCTGCGGGGGACCAGGTGATCATACTGGAGGAGATGGAGACGTGGACGAAGGTAAAGACACAGGATTCCATCATGGGTTACGTGGAAAATAAGAGGCTGGGGGAAAAGACAGAGGAGGAGCCGGTTCCTGTCACGGACTATGAGGAGCCGGTGTACGAGGCAAACACCCGGGATCACAAGATTAACCTGGGATGGCATGTGATAGGCGGTGTGGATGGCAATGACACGCTGGAGGCGGCCGTCGCGCAGACGAAGGGGCTTAATGTCATTTCTCCGACATGGTTTACCCTGACAGGAAATGAGGGAGAGTTCAGCAGCTTTGCCTCCGCCTCCTATGTGGAGAGGGCGCACGAGATGGGACTGGAGGTCTGGGCGCTGGTGGGCAACGTGGACAGCGTGGATGTGGACATGTATGAACTGCTGTCCAAGACGTCCAACAGAAGACATCTGATTTTGAAACTTCTTTCTGCCGCCCGGGAATATGATCTGGACGGGCTGAATATTGACTTTGAGAATTTGAATCAGGATTCCGGGGAACACTTTGTCCAGTTTGTCAGGGAGCTTTCCATTCCCTGCAGAAAGTACGGCATTGTGCTCTCGGTGGACAACTATGTCCCCATGAACCATACGGATCACTACGATCGCGCCGAGCAGGGCGTGGTGGCGGACTATGTCATTATCATGGGATACGATGAACACTATAACGGCAGCGACGAGGCGGGAAGCGTGGCCTCCATCAATTTCGTGGAAAACGGTATCAAAAACACGGTGGCGGAGGTGCCGCCGGAGAAAGTGATCAATGCGCTTCCCTTCTACACCAGAATCTGGGAGACCGGGGCGGACGGCATCAGCAGTCAGGCGGTTGGCATGGAGATGGCGCAGACCTATGTGGCGGATCACCAGATCGCTACCCGGTGGGATGAGAAGACCTGTCAGAATTACGGGGAATTTCAGGACGGCGACCGGCTGTGTCAGGTATGGCTGGAGGACGCCGAGTCCATCAAGGTGAAACTGAACATTATGGAAAAGTACGAGATCGCGGGCGTAGCGGCGTGGCGGCTCGGCTTTGAGACGGCGGACATCTGGGATGTGATAGAGGAGTATATGAACCAGTAGTTTCGCGGCGCCGTGTGAAATCCTGTACGGAACGGGTATCTTCCTTCAACTTTCTTCATATATATGCACCAAGACGCTTATGGATATAGACGTGAAAGATGGAGAAAGAAAAATCGGGGAAATATGACAAACTTGTCAGAATGGGGCTGCTGCTTCTGTTGTTTGCGGCCTTTGGATTTGCTCTGCGGGGCGGGGTGCGTGTGGTGTCCTCGAACCGGATCCTGACGGAGAAACCGGAGAAAGAAAAGCCGTGCGTGGTCATAGACGCCGGACACGGCGGGGCTGATCCGGGCAAGGTGGGCGTGGACGGCAGTCTGGAGAAAGACATCAATTTAAAGATTGCGAAAAAACTGGCTATGTTTCTCACGGCGGCGGATGTGGACGTGGTGCTCACGAGGGAGACCGACGCCGGACTTTATGATGAGAATGTCTCCAACAAAAAAGTGCAGGACATGAAAAACCGTGTGGCGCTGATCGAGGAAAAGAAACCGGCATTGACGGTGAGCATTCACCAGAACAGTTATCACGAGGAGTATGTGCACGGCGCGCAGGTCTTTTACTATGCTGGCAGCGAAGAGAGCAGGGAGATCGCGGAGCGCATGCAGCAGGTGCTGGCCGGGCAGATCGACCCTGACAACGCCAGGCAGGCGAAGGCGAACGACAGCTACTATCTTTTGAAAAAGACTTCGACGCCCATTGTGATCGTGGAGTGCGGGTTCCTCTCCAATTATGAGGAGGCGCAGAAGCTTTCCTCGGAGGTTTATCAGGAAAAGACGGCGTGGGCAATCCATCTGGCGATTTTGAATCATTTGAATACAAAGGAATAAAAAAAGTATGTTTACAAAAATAGTTCGGATAGATGAGCCGCATAGAGACGAAGCTTTCATCCGGGAAGCCGGGGAGATCGTCAGAGCGGGCGGTCTGGTGGCTTTCCCGACGGAGACCGTGTACGGCCTGGGAGGAGACGCGCTGAACCCGGATTCTTCCAGAAAAATATATGAGGCCAAGGGCAGGCCCTCTGATAATCCGCTGATCGTGCATATCGCTGATATGGAGGCTCTGCCTGCCATTGTAAAGAGCGTGCCGGAGACGGCAAAAAAACTGGCAAAGGCTTTCTGGCCCGGGCCGTTGACCATGATTCTGGAAAAGTCTGATCTGGTGCCGAAGGAGACGACGGGCGGTCTTGACACGGTGGCGGTGCGTATGCCTTCCGATGCCGTGGCTCTTTCGTTTATCAGAGCGGCGGGCGGCTATGTGGCGGCGCCCAGCGCTAACCGTTCCGGGAGGCCGAGTCCCACGAGGGCGGCATATGTGGCGCAGGACATGGACGGCAGGATAGAGATGATACTGGACGGCGGTGACGCCACGCTGGGGCTGGAGTCCACGATCGTGGATCTGACGGTGGAACCGCCGACGATTCTCAGGCCGGGCTTTATCACCGGGGAAATGCTGCGGCAGACGCTCGGTCAAGTGGCGGTGGATGAGACGCTTTTTCGAGCCGACAGTGGACAGGCTCCGAAGGCGCCGGGCATGAAATACCGGCATTACGCGCCGAAAGGCGAGCTGATTATTGTCAAGGGGCCGACGGAGGCGGTGACGGTTTATATCAACGAGCGCCTTTTGGAGGGGAGACAGGCCAGTAAAAAAACGGGGGTCATAGCGACCGATGAGACTGTTGAAAGCTATGAGGCGGATGTGCCGCGCAGCGTTGGGAAAAGAACGGACGCGGCGGCAGCAGCGAAAGGATTATACCGCATTCTGCGGGAGTTTGACGATGAGGGTGTGGAGCTGATCTACTCAGAGAGCTTCGACGGAGAAGGCGTTTCGCAGGCGGTGATGAACCGTCTGTTAAAAGCGGCCGGACATAAGGTGATAGACGTGTGAGGCGTGTGGGAAGAAGTTCTAATCATAATATATATGAAAGGTAGGAGGGTGATGAAATGATTGCAATAGGAAGTGACCACGGCGGATATGATTTGAGACAGAAGGTGATGGCGCATTTGAAGGAGCGTGGACTGGAGTATAAGGATTTTGGCTGTCCGGACAAGAGCTCCTGCGACTATCCGGTTTACGGTGCGGCGGTGGCGAAGGCGGTGGCCTCGGGAGAATGCGACCGGGGTATCGTGATCTGCACCACGGGTATCGGGATATCCATGACGGCGAACAAGGTGAAGGGAATCCGCTGCGCGCTCTGCGGCGATCCGGTGTCCGCAAGGCTTACGAGAGAGCACAATGACGCGAACGTGCTCGCTATGGGTGCGGCGATCATCGGGGAGGCGGTAGCGCTCGATATCGTGGATATTTTTCTGGACACGCCTTTTTCCCATGGAGAGAGACACGAGCGGCGTGTGGCTTTGATCGAAAACTGTTAGAAATACCGCAAAACGGGCATTCTCTGCATGGGCTGGCGGAAATGACCGGGTCGGGAGAAGGATATGGAAATGAAACGGCGGCCGGCTGCGTGTCTGGCGCTTGTTCTGCTCTGCGGTATGATGCCGCTCTCCGTGCAGGCCACGGAGGAGACCAGGCAGCAGATCAGGGAGGCGGAGCAGCAGCGGGATGAAACGGAAGAAAAACTGGATGAGACAGAGAAAAATCTGGAGGGGCTGAACGAGCAGCACAGCTCCCTGCAGGGGGCTCTTTCTACGCTGAATACGGAACTTACCCAGGTGAGCAACAACTTAAACGACCTGGAGGAACAGATTGCCGACAAGGAGGAGGAGATTGACGATCTGGAGAAAGAGATCGCCCGGGTGGAGGAGGAACTGGCGGAGGCGATTGCGCTAAAAGACGAGCAGTACGCCACCATGAAAAGGCAGATTCAGTTTACTTATGAGCGCAGCAGCAATCTCTATATGGAGCTGTTTTTTTCCTCGGGAAGTTTGTCTGATTTTCTAAATAAGAACGAATACATCGAGCAGCTTTCCGCCTATCAGAAAAAGGTGCTGGACGAGTATAAAGCCGCGCAGGCGGCCATGGAACAGAAGCAGGCGGAACTGGAACTTGCGAAAAAGGAGCAGGAGGCGAACCGGGCGGAGCTGGCGGATTACCGGGTGCAGGTCGTGGCGGAGCAGGGCCGTGTTTCCGGTCTTGTCAGCCAGACTTCCAGCAGCCTGAACGCTACGGCGAATCAGATTTCCGAGGCGGAGGCGGCTGCCCTCGCCTATGAACAGCAGCTCAAGGAGCAGGAGGAGGAGCTTTCCGCGCTCCGCGCAAAGCTGGCGGAGGAACTCCGTATGGCTGAACTGGCTGCGCAGTCAAGCTGGCGTGATATTTCCGAGGTGAGTTTTGCTGAGGGGGACAGGTATCTTCTGGCGAATTTGATCTACTGTGAGGCGGGCGGCGAGTCCTACAGCGGACAGGTGGCCGTCGGTTCGGTGGTGATCAACAGAGTCTTGAGTTCCGTGTACCCCGATACGGTGACGGGGGTGATCTATCAGTCGGGACAGTTTTCTCCCGTAGCCAGCGGACGCCTCGCCCTGGCGCTTGCGGAGGGCAGAGCCACAGGGAGCTGCTATCAGGCCGCCGATGAAGTCATGGGCGGCACCACCAACGTGAGCAACTGTGTCTATTTCAGAACTCCCGTGGACGGGATAGAACCGAGATACAGAATTGGAGGGCATATATTCTATTAAAAATATTTCTCCAGCGGCTCCTGCAGTTTCTCGAACCCGCCGTCGTAAATCACCTGCAGGAGATGGTTCAGGGTCAGAAGCGCTTTTTTCAGAAGGGCGTCAGTGAGCAGCCCGGCCTCTTTGGCGGTGGCCAGCTCGTCGATATCGACGACCTTTACAAAGCCGTCGGGGTAAATGATGACGTCAGCCAGAAGATCGGTTATGACATATGTATCGGTTTTGGCATCGTAGTCGTAATCTACAATATCGCAGTACCAGTACAGAAGGGAGCCGTTTTCGTCATAGAAACGGCTCACCTTTATGCCCTCCTGCAGATAGTAGCAGGAGCGGCCGTGATGCAGATCTTTGCGGGGTTTCAGCGTGTTCCATGCAGTCACGATGATCTCTTCGTCACGGTAAAGAAACCTGTCGTCTTTTAACAGGACGCATTCCTCCGGAATCAGTCTCTTGCGGTAAAGAATCGGATCAGCCATGTCTTGTCCCCCGTCTCGTTTTTCGAGTTCGCGAAGCGAATCTCGCAGGTGAGCCTGCTTACTTTGTTATTAACGTACACCGCCGGGGGATAAATGTCAACGTTTCCACAAAAAAATTGGTCATTGTCGAACTGGGGGTGGACAAAAGTACCAAAAATGGGTATAATTTTCTTGTTAGGCTTTAGGGGAAATTCTGTGGATTGGGAAGGCGGTACTTTGAAGTATCATAAAACTGTTTATCAGGCTTTAATGATGATCACACAGTTTGGCGTCAACATGCTTGTTCCCATCTTTCTCTGCTCCTTTATCGGGATGTTTCTGGACAGAAAGCTTGGGACCAATGTCTGGATGGTGGCGCTTTTTTTCGTGGGAGCGCTGGCTGGATTTACCAATGTGTTCCGGTTTGCGAGAAAGATTTATGAGACGCCGGCAAGGACGCGCCGGCGCAGCACGAAGATAAGGGAAGAGATGGAAGACAATGAAAAGAAAGATTGATCCGACGCTGCTTGAACTATGGCTTGGCATTCTGGCATACGGTGTTGTTTTTGAGATCGTGCTTTTGGTTTTTTCCAGAGATCCCGCCTACAGCATAGGGCTCTGGATCGGCGTATTTCTGGCCGTGGCGGGCGCGTTTCATATGTGGTGGTCCCTGGATCGGGGGCTGGACCTGCCGGAGAAGGAAGCCGTCAAGAGCATGGGCGCACAAAATATCATACGCTATGTTGTTTTGGTGCTTGTGATAGGCGCGCTTATGTTCGTTGATTTCGCGAACCCGATCTTTGCGTTCTGCGGTTATATGGGTATGAAGGTATCTGCTTACCTGAACCCGCTGATTCACAGACTCCGCGCGGGGAAGGAAAAGCAGGAGATTTCGGACGGTACTGCTTTGTGATGGCGCAGTCTGCTGTCACATGTTTTACATTTTATATTTATTAATGTGTAGAAGGAGGTGAGAAGATGGGACAGGGAATTATGTTGTCCGGCGGTGCGGATATTGACTTTATGATCCACGGCGTTTTTTCCTATGAGATTTTTGGGCAGACCGTGTGGATCACCACCACCCATGTGTGTGTGCTGATAGTCATGCTGGTGATCATAGGGTTCTGCATCGCGGCGAGCCGTGTCGTCAAGCACGCTTCGGAGGTTCCGGGGACATTCCAGAATATTGTTGAGCTGGTAGTGGAGATGCTTGATAAGATGGTTGGCGGCGTCATGGGGAAATTCAGTCCGCAATTCCGCAACTATATCAGTACGATATTCATTTTCATCCTGCTGAGTAATATTTCGGGACTGTTCGGCTTGAGACCGCCGACGGCGGACTATGGAGTGACTTTTCCCATGGGCGTCATGACGTTTGTGCTGATCCACTTCAACAAGTTCAGGTATCAGAAGGTGAGCGGTGTGATAAAGGGGCTGTGTGACCCGTGGCCGATCTGGGCGCCGATCAATGTGATCGGTGATGTGGCGGTGCCGATCTCTTTGTCGCTGCGTCTGTTTGCAAACGTTCTGTCGGGCACGGTTATGATGGCGCTGGTGTATGCGCTCCTGGCGAAGATAGCGATCATCTGGCCGGCGGCACTCCATGTGTATTTTGATTTGTTCTCGGGCGCGATCCAGACCTATGTGTTCTGTATGCTGACTATGACATACATTACGGACGCCTGCACAACGGAGTAAGAAATATCATTTTCATAAACCATAAGGAGGAAATTAAAAATGGGAGAATTTAACAACAATTTTATCTTGGGATGTTCAGCAATCGGTGCGGGTCTTGCGGTTATCGCAGGTATCGGGCCCGGTGTAGGCCAGGGTATCGCGGCGGGTCACGCTGCTGCTGCGGTGGGCAGAAACCCGGGCGCGAAGTCTGACGTTACTTCTACGATGCTGCTCGGGCAGGCCGTTGCCGAGACCACAGGTCTCTATGGTCTGCTGATCGCAATGCTGCTGCTTTTCGTTAAACCTTTGCTTCCGTAACTGCGTTACGGCAGGCATCAGGCCATTCCATATCGCTTCACGATGGGCTTGATGTTTGGCACAATATAAGTGTTCTTACGGTCAGCGCAGCAGGTGCGCAGACCTGTTATAACAACGAAAGGAGGGCTAACGCTTGAGTACGACAGTTGCGGGTTTAGTGCTGGCGTCCGCTGAGATGGCGCCGAGGTTGTTTGACCTCGACTTTCAGCTGATCGCGGATTCCGTGTTGACGATGATAGCCGTATTCGCACTTTTTCTGATCGCCTCCCATTTTCTGTTCAATCCCGTGCGGGATATGATGGAAAAGCGGCAGGAGCGCATCAAAAGCGAACTCGATACGGCTGCATCTGACATGGAGAATGCCAGGGCGCTGAAGGAGGAGTACGAGACTAAGCTGAAAGAGATAGATAAAGAAGCCGAAGAAATTCTCGCGGAGGCGCGCAAGAAAGCTTTGGCAAATGAAAACAAGATCGTGGCGGACGCGAAGGAGGAGGCAGCCAGGATTCTCGAGAGAGCCGGCGTTGAGGCGGAGCTTGAGAAGAAGAAAGCTGCCGACGAGGTGAAGCGCGAGATGGTCGTGCTTGCATCCATGATGGCTGCCAAGGTCGTGAACGCGGCGATAGACACCACTGTACAGGACAGTCTGGTGGAGGAGACGCTTAAGGAAATAGGTGAGAGCACATGGCTAAGCTG
>ERZ808042.584-NODE-584-length-18626-cov-3.561594_pt1 | contig 18626 bp, 14 predicted proteins | sample MGYA00380193_ERZ808042 | MGnify/ENA primary metagenome ERZ808042 (study PRJEB31490, sample SAMN06133401) | mouse gut metagenome | isolation source: M1_2 | host: mice | place: China: Chengdu | collected 2015-05 ...
CTTAAGGCGGTAAAACGGATCTGGAATCTGTACCGCAGACAGGAGAAACTCTCTGTACCGTCCAGCTTGTTCTATTTTGTGTTCTGGGCATACAGGGCGACGATGAGGCGGATATAAGACCATGAAAAAAGTGGAAACCATAAAAAGACTGATTATTCTACAGCTTTCTTTTATCGGGCTGATTTTTCAGACCGCAGTTTATGCCTATTTCTGGCTGACGGAGTATTACCCGTTCCTGAGACTGCACAGAAATTTCCGTTTCTATTTCAAAGGGCATGTGCTGATCCTTGCGATCTATTTCGTGCTGCTGTTTTTCTTCGCGAATACATACGGCGCGTTAAAGATCGGCTATCTGAAACCCGTGGATGTGTTCATTTCGGAATTGTTTTCTCTGCTCATTGTCAATGTGATCTCCTATTTTCAGATTTCCCTGATGGCAAACTGGGTGGTGGACGTGCGGCCTATTGTCTGGACCATGCTCATTCAGACGGCGCTCGCGGGTCTGTGGGTGTTTTTCTGCAACGCCTGCTACTACAAAGCCTTTCCGCCGAGGGAAATACTGATCGTGCACGGGGAAAGACCGATCGATGATATCGTGAGGAAATTTGAGACAAGGAAAGATAAGTACAAGATCAAAAAGGCGATGAATATTTCCGCAGGCATGGAAACGGTTAAGGAGGAAATCGTGCAAGGCTACGGCGCAGTGGTGCTTTGGGACATTTCCGCGGTAGACCGGAATGCCCTGTTAAAGTATTGCTACAGCCTGTCGGTGCGGGTGTACACGATGCCGAAGATATCGGATGTGCTTATCCGGGGCGCGGATCAGCTTCACTTGTTTGACACGCCCATCTATCTGACGAGGGAGTATTCCCTCAAGGTGGAGCAGCGGGCGGCGAAGCGTCTGATCGATCTGCTCTGCTCGGTGCTTCTTCTGGTGATTGCGTCTCCCTTTATGCTGATCACGGCGGCGGCGATCAAACTGTATGACGGCGGACCGGTTTTTTATAAGCAGGTTCGGTGTACCCGGGACAGAAAGGAATTTTATATTTTGAAATTCCGGAGTATGCGGGTGGATGCGGAGAAGGACGGCGTGGCGAGACTGGCGTCCAAAAACGATTCCCGCATCACGCCTGTAGGGCGGTTTATCCGTGCGACGAGAATCGACGAGCTGCCGCAGCTTTTTAATATTTTAAAGGGGGAGATGTCCTTTATCGGCCCAAGGCCCGAGAGGCCGGAGATCATCAATCAGTATATGGAGGAGATGCCGGAGTTTGCTTTCCGCATGAAAGTGAAGGCGGGACTTGCGGGGTATGCGCAGGTTTACGGGAAATACAATACCACCCCGTACGATAAGCTGAAATTGGATCTGACTTACATCGAGCAGTATTCCGTGTGGCTGGATTTAAAACTGATGCTGCTGACACTGAAAATTCTGATCAAGCCGGAAAGCACGGAGGGTGTGGATAATAACCAGACGACGGCCATGAAATAATTTAGGGAAAGGTGTTTTATGGGAAAGGAAAGCTATGCCAACGAGGGCATGGATATAAAAAAATATATGCTGTGTCTGCTGGGGCGTCTGCCGTTTGTGCTTGGCGCGGTGGTCGGATGTGCGCTTTTGGGGGCGTTTGTCTATACGGCGGTGCGCACGGTGCCGGAATCGCAGCGGGAGTACGCGGCTTACGCGAAGGTGTATCTGGATTTTGCGGCGGATGAGACGGGGGAGGTCTATCAGGCATACAACGGCTATACATGGAATGACCTGATGGCGGCCGATCCGATCATGGAGCTGACGCTTCAAAATCTTTCGACGGATTACACCCGCGAGGAGGCGGAGGCGGCCATCAGGGCGGAGATTCTCTCGGATATCCGGCTGCTCACGATCACGGTCACGACCAACAGGGCGGAGCGCACGGACGCGATTCTGGGCGCGGCGGTACAGGCGCTCGAGACGTACGGCGGGCAGGCGAAGGAGTTTATTGAAATCCATGCGATTCAGGAGACGGAGGCGAAACTCGTGGTGGCGGACAGCCGGATGGCGCAGGCCGTGTTTGTGGGCGCGTTTCTGGGGATGCTTATCAGCCTTTTGGGGTTTTCGCTCTACTATGTGATGGACGACCGGATCATGGTGGCGGGAGATGTCGAAAAAACGACGGATGTGTCATTTGTTGGTTATGTCTCCGGGGCGGAAACGCTGGGACAGGATTATGAAAAAAACCTTGCCTATTTGCGGGAAAAGCTGGGGGATATCCAAATCTGTGAACTGGACAGAGGTAAGTCTTTTTCCAGGGAGGAATTTCAAAAAATGCGGGGGGCGGGAGGCGTGGTATTGTCTTTGCCCTTTGGTGCGGTGCGCGGCTCCTTTGCGGCCTATGTGATCGGGCAGCTTAAAGTGCAGGACTGTAAGCTGTGCGGCGTGGCGATACGGGATTGTGACACGCGTTTTTTGCAAAGATATTATGGAAGATTGGGGAAACGATGAAACTGGAGGTTCTGGTCTCTGCGGTTGACAAAAGTGCCGTAGAGCTTATCTCACAAATGCATATAGCGACGGACGCGGTGCTTGTAAATCAGTGTGACCGCTATGCCTATGAGACGATCGCGGTGCAGGGAGGGAGCGTGAAATGCTTTTCCATGCCGGAACGGGGCGTGGGATTGAGCCGCAATACGGCGCTTCTGCACGCGTCCGGGGATGTGACGCTTTTTTCCGATGAGGATATCATACTGAAACCGGATTATCAGGCGCAGATTTTGAGAGCCTACGAGGCTCTGCCAGATGCGGATATGATCCTCTTTAACGTGGAGGTCGCGCCGTCCCGCAGAACCTATTGGAACCGGGAGATCCGCAGGGTCACTTATCGCAATTACGGCAGATATCCGGCCTACAGCATTTCGGCTAAACTTTCTGCCCTGCGCAGGGCGAACGTGCAGTATTCGCTGCTTTTTGGCGGCGGCGCAAAGTACAGCAACGGGGAGGACAGCCTGTTTTTGCGGGATTGTCTGAGAGCGGGGCTTCGGATCTATGCACATACCGCGTGTATCGGCAGGGAGCAGGAGCGGGAGTCCACATGGTTTTCCGGCTATCATGAAAAATTTTTCCGCGACAGAGGTGTGCTCTACCATTATCTCTACGGGAAACTGGCGCTGCCTCTTTCCCTGCGGTTCTTGTGGGCGCACAGGGAGACCATGTGCCGGGAAATTCCGGTCGGAAAAGCGTTTCGTATGATGCGCGCAGGCGTGCGGGAGGCGCGCGGCAGATGATTTTATATATCACGGTTGCGGTTGTCACGGCGCTTCTTGCGAGTCTGGTGGACAGCCATCCAATGAGACAATCTCATACGTTTACCAGACAGCAGCTCTGTAACCGCGTTAGCCTTGCGGCGATTTTTCTGATTCTGTTTTTGCTCTCCGCGTGCAGGCTCAATGTGGGCAACGATTACGCGAAGTATGTGGAGTTCATGCATCTGGTCAACTGCGACGCCTACGTGCCTACGGAGATCGGATTCAATCTGCTGGTCAAGCTGATTTACGGTTTATCGGGGTATGAAAATTTTCTGCTGGTATTTGCGTTCTATTCCTTTGTGACCGTGTTGTTCTTTCTGCTTGCCATGTACGAGCAGAGCGATGAGTTCGGGCTGACCTTCTTTCTCTTTATGACGCTGGGGTATTATTTCCAGACCTTCAGCACGGTGCGCTATTATCTGGCTCTTGCCGTTGCACTCTACTCCATGAAGTTCGTGCTACGAAAGCAGTGGGGAAGATTTGTCGTCCTGATCCTTCTGGGCGCGGCATTCCACAAGTCGCTTCTGGTGGTGATCCCGCTCTATTTTATGGCGTCTCTGCCCTGGAAAAAATGGCAGCTTGCCATAGCAGCCGCCTTTTGTACCACCTTTTTGTTTTTGCAGGATTTTTACCTGAAACTGGTGGTTTTTCTGTATCCGACTTATGAGGATACGGAGTATCTGGAGGGCGGCACAAGCTACATCAGCATTCTACGCTGCGCTGCGGTTTTGGGATTTGCAGGAATCGTGTGTCTGATGCGGCAAAGGGAGAAAAAGGCAGGCATAAACGGCGAAAAAAATGTCACAAATATAGAGGAAGAGGAGGCGTGGAACCGGCGCTTTTGGTTTTACACCTATTTAAATCTGGGGGCGTTAGTTCTCTATGTTTTCTGTTCCTTTTTGCCCATCATTTCGCGGATCGGATATTATCTGATGGTGAGCCAGATCTTGTTTCTGCCGATGCTGTTAAAAGCTGTGCCGGATAAAAAATGGCGGCGGCTTTTCCGGGCGGGCATCCTTCTGGCGGCGGTGTTGTATTTCGCCATGTACCTGCGCAGAGGGGCGAACGACGGGGTATTGATCCTGCCCTACAAAACGTTTTTCTTTCACGAGATGGTGGACATTTTGTCAGATGTAACATGAGCACGGCGATGATATATGAGGATAAAAAGGTATGACTTTCAGCATTATTGTAGTCTGCTGCAACGCGGGTGAAAAATTAGAGAAAACGATCGCAAGTATCCGGAGGCAGACGGAAGACGATTATGAGATCATCGTGCAGGACGGCCTCTCCACGGACGGTTCGGTGGAAAGGCTCTCTGCCGAAGCGGATTTAAAGATTTTTCGGGAGCAGGATGCGGGCATTTATGATGCCATGAACCGGGCGGTCTCCCACGCGGCGGGGAAGTATCTGTTCTTTTTAAACTGCGGTGATTACTTTGCGGATGAAGAGGTGCTTGCGGCGGTAAAGCGGGAGATGGAGAAAAAGCAGCCCCGGCCGGCGATTTTCTACGGCAATATCAAAGAGCGGGCCACAGGCGCGTATGTGATGTCCAATCCCGTGATAGACGATTTTGCCTGCTACCGCAATGTGCCCTGCCATCAGGCATGTTTTTATGACAGAAGGCTTCTCGCAAAGCGGGGCTTTCGGACGTGCTTTCAAGTCCGGGCGGATTATGAACATTTTCTCTGGTGCTATTACCGGGCGCGCGCGGCCATGGTTTACATGCCGCTCACCGTGGCATCCTACGAGGGGGGAGGCTTTTCGGAGAGCGGGGACAACCGGAAACGCTCGGCCGCGGAACATGCGCATATTGTGAGAAAATACATGAGCAGAGGACAGATTTTTAAGTACAGATTGGTCATGATCTTGACACTTGCGCCGCTTCGGACGTTTTTGGCAGAGAACGGGGTGACGGCGGGTATCTACCAGAAGATAAAGAGAAGGATATACACAGGCGCGGTGAAGGGACGCGGCTGAATTGTGAGAGGGAAGGAGATATACAAATGAAGGTTTTATGGGTGTGCAATATTATGCTGCCGGCGATCGCCAAAAGATTGAATCTTCCCTGCAGCAACAGGGAGGGGTGGCTGTCCGGATTGCTCGACCGGGTGGTGATGGAGCAGGAGAGGAACCGGATCGAGCTGGGCATTGCCTTTCCGGTGGACGAATCGCTTGGGAACTTTGACAGGATGATGCCTTTGGGGGAGAATATTTCCTGCCACTGCTACGGCTTTGTGGAAGATCTGACCGCACCGGAACGCTACGACTTTGAACTGGAAAAACATTTTGAGCTTATCATCAATGATTTTCAGCCGGATATTCTGCATGTGTTCGGCACGGAATTTCCGCACGCGCTTGCGTCGATCAAGGTTTTTGACCGCCCGGAGCGGACGATGATCGGCATTCAGGGGCTTGTCTCGGCTATTGCGAAGGTGTATATGGCCGATCTGCCTGTGAAGGTACAAAGACAGAGCACTTTCCGCGACAGGGTCAGAAAGGACAGCATCAGACAGCAGCAGAAAAAGTTTGAGAAGCGCGGCGAGTATGAGATAGAAGCCATCAAGCGGGTAGGGCATATCGCGGGCCGCACGGATTTCGACCGGGCGGAGACGGCGAAGATCAATCCCGACGCGACTTATCACTTCCTGAACGAAACGCTGCGCAGCGTATTTTACCGCGACAGATGGAGCAAATACAACTGCCAGACCCACCGGATTTTTTTGAGTCAGGGCGATTATCCTCTGAAAGGATTCCACTATCTGCTGCAGGCGATGCCCAAGATTTTGGAGCAGTTTCCGGACACGGAGGTCTATGTGGCGGGAGCGGACATTCTGAAAGCGGAAACCTGGAAGGACGCGTTAAAGCTGCCCGCATACGGCAAATATTTAAAAAAGCTGATCCGGGAGAACCATCTGGAGGAGAAGGTCAATATGCTTGGCCGGATAGACGCGGAGGAGATGAAAAAGCAGTATCTGAGCTGTCAGGTTTTCGTCTGTCCTTCGGTGCTTGAAAATTCTCCCAATTCGGTGGGAGAGGCAATGCTTTTGGGCGTGCCCTGTGTGGCGGCCAACGTGGGCGGCATACATAATATCCTGACGGACGGCGGAGACGGGTTCCTCTATCCGCCCGGGGATGTGGACGCGCTGGCGGACAGCATCATCGAGGTGTTTACCAAGGAGGCCATTGTGGACAGGCTCTCCGACAATGCCAGAAAACATGCCCGCGTCAACCATGACGCAGATCAGAATTATTACCGCCTGATGCATATTTACCGGGAAATGATGGAATAGAGTGAGAAAAGTATGACATTTACATTTGTATCAAACTACATCAACCATCATCAGCTCCCCTTCTGTGAGGCGCTTTATAAGCGGCTGGGGAAGGGCTTTGTCTTCATCCAGACCATGCCTATGGAGGCGGAGCGCGTGGAGATGGGGTGGAGCGTTGACGTAGACGAAATACCCTATGTTATGTGCCTCTACAAAGAAGAATACGAGTGCCTGAAACGGATCATGGAGAGCGACGTGGTGCTTTTCGGCTGGACGGGCAGGGAAGATATTGTGACGCCGAGGCTCAGGTCGGGTAAGACCACCCTTCGCGTGAGCGAGCGGCTGTATCGGGAAGGACAGTGGAAAGCGGTCTCTCCGAGAGGGCTTGTGGCGAAATATCAGGAGCACATCAGGTACCGGAACCAGAATATCTGTATGCTCTGCGCGGGAGCCTACGCGGCGTCGGATTTTCATCTGATCGGCGCATATCCGGGCAGGCTTTTTAAGTGGGGCTATTTTACCGATCTGCGGACTTACGACGACGAGACATTCGCGGCGCTGAAACCAAAAGAAGGGCCGTTACACATTGTCTGGGCGGGGCGGTTTATCCCGCTTAAACATCCGGAGTACGCTGTACGGCTTGGCAAAACGCTGCGCAGGGAAGGGCTGGATTTTCGCATGCATATGCTGGGCAGCGGGGAGATGGAGCCGGCGATCAGGGAGGAAGTGGAGCGCGGGGGGCTGTCTGACGCCTTTGTGTTTTATGGCTATACGAAACCGGAGCAGGTGCGGGATGTGATGGAAAAATGCCACATTCATCTCTTTACCAGCAGTCATCTGGAGGGCTGGGGTGCGGTGGTCAATGAGGGCATGAACAGCGGCTGCGTGGAGGTGGTGGATGCCCGCGTGGGCGCGGCTCCCTATCTGATCCGCCACGGAGAGAACGGTCTGCTTTACCCAGGCGGCCGTTATGAAAAGATGGAGGCGCTGGTGCTGGATCTTTTTGCCTACTGGGATGAGAGACGAGGCATGGGACGCGCCGCTTACGAGACGATTCGGGATATGTGGAACGCGGAGCATGCGGCTTCCGCGCTCCTGCGGTTTGTGGAAGGGCTGCGGCAGGGAAGGCTGTGCCCTGAGGAGGAGGGGCCGCTGAGCGAGGCTCCCATTATCAAGCCGGCAGCGGGACGCCGGGATTTAGATATGCCGGGGTGAGAATGCAGTAAAATGAGGAAGGAATGCGCGATGTCAAAAAAGGTCAGCGTGATCGTGCCTGTTTACAATTCCATAGACTGCCTGGAAAGATGCGTGCGTTCTCTCTGTGCCCAGACATACAAGACGCTGGAAATCCTTTTGATTGACGACGGCTCCACAGACGGAACGGACAGGCTCTGTGAGAAACTGGCGTCGGAGGATGCGCGCATTCTCGTCAGACATAAGAAAAACGGCGGCGCCTCTTCCGCCAGAAATGTGGGGCTTTCGGCGGCGTCCGGGGATTATATTGGGTTCGTGGACAGCGACGATTATATAGATTCCTATGTGTATGAGGAATTGGTCCGCGCGCTGGAAGAGGGGAAGTATCCTGTGGCACAGATCTCCCGCGATGAGGTGGACGAGGAGGGAAGGCGGCTGCCGGACGTCTGCATTCCGCCGGAAAAGGAGCGGTTCTGCGATTCCGGGACGTTTATCAAAGAACTGCTTTTGCACAGAGGTGACAGCTCTTTCTGTACGAAGCTGTTTCCGCGTGAAATCTTCGCGGATCATCGGTTCCCGGAAGGGGAGCTGAACGAGGATTTCAGGCTTCTTCTGGAGATCTTGCAGGAGATTTCGGGAGTCGGCATTCTGCCGAAACAGGGATACCATGTGGTGTGCAGGCGGGAGAGCACGACCAGAAAGCGGACGAAGGACAGTTTCTCCCGGGTGTTTCTGGATATTGTGGACAACGCGGACAAGGTGCAGGAGCTTGTGGACCGGAAGTACCCGGCTCTGCACGAATATGCGGTGCGGTTCAATCTGTATCAGAGACTGGACTATATGCTGCATGTGCCCGTTTCCCAGATGAAAGGGAACAATGCGTTTTATCAGAATGTGAAGCGGTATCTGCGGCGGCACGTGGGCGATACCATAAAAAATCCCTATCTGACGGGTAAGAACAGGGTGTATCTGCTGCTGTTGACGGCAGCGCCGCGGACGGTCAGAGGTGTGCATGCATGGAAGATGAGGCTTGGGCAGTGAAAAGAAAATATATCGTGTGTTTTGCCGTGCTTTGGTTTCTGCAGATGGCGGCGGCATTCTGGTTCTGCACCCGGAAACAGGGATTCCATGAGGACGAGTTTTACACCTACTACTCCACGGCACGGACAAACGGTTTCTATGTGGAGGACGGAGCGTGGATGGAGCGGGATGCGTACCGCAATGAATTTGTAGTGCTCCCCGGGGAGCGGTTTCAGTACGGATTGGTAAAGCAGGTGCAGTCCTGGGACGTGCACCCGCCCATGTACTACTGGGTGTTTCACACGGCGGCGTCCCTGGTGCCCGGCGTGTTCTCCAAGTGGATCGGGCTGTCGGTCAATCTCATTTTTCATGGCATAAATCTGATTTTGCTGACATATTTGTCATATTTGGTGGCAAAGAAGGACATGCGTCTGCCCTTTCTCGTGACGTTCGTCTACGGGTTTGGCCCGGCGGTCATGAGCGGCGTGGTATTTATCAGAATGTATGAAATGCTGACCACATTTGTGCTGCTGTGCGCCGTTTTGCATGTGCGGGCCGTGCAGGGACTGCAGGGCGGGAAGGAAGGCGGCCGGGAGGCGGATGTCCGGCGCGGACCCCGGCTTTCCGTGAGAATGCTCTTTGCCATGGCGGCGGTGACTTATGTGGGGTTTTTGACCCAGTATTATTATTTTATCTTTCTGTTTTTTCTGGCGATCGCGTTCGGCCTGTGGCTTTTGTGGCATGACAGGAAAGTCGGGAACTGCCTGCGGTACGGTCTCTTTCAGGGGCTCGCGTTTGTGCTGGCTTACCTGACCTATCCGGCGTTTCCGGGACAGATGTTCCGGGGACAGCGGGGCGCGCAGGCGACGGAGAACTTTTTTGACCTGTCGAATACCTTTGAACGGATTTCCTTTTTCTGGGATTTGATGAATAGATATGTGTTCGGCGGTCTGCTTGGCCTGATGATACTGTTTCTTGCCGCGGCGGTCGTGGCAGGTGTCTGGCAGAGGCGGAATGCGGGCGCGCAGAAGGCGGAAAATATGCAGGGCGGACAGCGCGCGGGGCAGCAGGTTTCCTGCAGCGTGTCATTCTATATGCTGCTTTTCACCGCGGCAGGATATTTTCTGGCGGTATCTAAGACCGCGCTTTTGCTGGGGGAGACCTCCAACCGCTATCAGCTCCCGATTTACGGGATCATGGTGATGCTTTTGGTTCTGGGGGCGGCGAAAGTGCTGCGTCAGGGGTCGGGAGCACGAAGCACAGAGGAAGAAAGCGGACAGAAAAGGGGAATGGAAAAGAGAACGGCAGGGGTGGCGGCAGCATTTTGTGTGGCGGTCGTCGCGCTCTCTTATGTGCGGGCGGATGTGATTTTCCTCTATCCGGAGGCAGAAGAGGCGGTGTCCCTCGCCGGAGAGCGGGCGGCGGCGCATGTTCCTGCGGTCTATGTGTACAAGCCCGGTGAAGAGTGGTGTATCTGGGCCGTGGCGGACGAGCTTATGGCGTACGACAGGGTATACTTTGTCTCCGCCGCGAGTGAGGAGCCGATCACGGAGCCGTCTATTGCGGCTGCGGACGCGGTGGTGGTCTATCTTCCTCTGTATGAAGATGAGAGGGACGAAACGGTGCAGAGCGGAAGAATTTCTTCAGGGAATGGAAAGCTGTCGGAGTGTCACCTGCAGTATCCGCATAAGTATTGCAAGGAATGGTATTATTGCGGCGACGGGGGAGCCTTTCGCGGCGCGGGGGAATTGACGGAATGAAAAGAGTCTGGATGGACGCCATAAAAATGTGGAATATCAGGACGCCTCTGACATGGGCGGCGGTGATCGTCTTTGTAATAAGCCTGCTTCCTGTTTTCGCTCTGGCGGGCGTAGACAGGGCGTCGGGAGACGACTGGTCCTTCGGTCTTTTGACCCATCTGGCATGGGTGGACACCCATTCGGTATGGCAGGTGTTACGGGCGGCTTTCGCAAGCGTGAAGAAATACTTTTATTCGTGGCAGGGAACCTGGTTTTCGGTTTTCCTGTTCACACTGCAGCCGGAGGTCTTTTCGCATGACGCGTACTGGATCGTCCCCTATCTGATGACGGGGCTTTTGATCGGCGGCGTATCGGATTTTCTCTATTGCCTGCTGGTGCGGGTTTTACAGTTGTCCAAACGGGATTTTCTGCTGATCGATGCCATTCTTTTGCTCGTGCTGATACAGTTTGTGCCCTATCAGACCTCGTCTATTTTCTGGTATAACGGGGCGGCGCACTATACGGTGCCCTTTGCGCTTGCGATGGCGGCCTGTGCCCAGTTCCTGCGCTATGTGACGGATCATCGGAAACAGGATATTGTCCTGGCGTCTCTGTGGATGACGCTTCTCGGCGGTACGAATTATCTGACGGCAATTTTCGGGCTGGGATTGTTCCTGCTGTTTACAGTGCTGTTTTTCCGAAAAGATCACAAGGTGCTGTTCATGCTGGTTCCTGTGGTATTGGAAATGGCAGGGCTTTTGATCAGTGCGCTGGCTCCCGGCAACGCGGTGCGCGGCGGCTCACAGTATCATGTTACGGCGATAGGAATGATACAGGCGGTCGGCAAGGCGCTGGTACAGGGAATGCAGGGAATGTGGGAGACTTTTCGGGATTACCCTGTGGCCGTGGCGGCCATGCTGGTACTGGCGGTCTTATTGTGGGATATGCTGCGTGAGGCGGTTCCCGGGCGGCTGCATTTCCCCTGCCCGGCGCTGGTGATCTTATATTTGTGGGGGCTGTACTGTGCGGTGTACTGGCCGGTCGTGTTTGTGGGCGGATCGATGGAGGACGGATCGGTCTCCGCGGGGGTTCCCAATACCATTTTCTGGGTGTTTATATTTGCGCTGTCCGGAAGTCTCCTTTACGGGCTGGGCTGGCTCTGTGAAAAGCGCGGTGAGGGGGGCGTGCGCTTACGCCTGCCGGTATACGCGGCGGGCTTTGCGGCGGCTATGGTGATTGTTCTCGTCTGCCGCATGGATCTGAAGAACAGTACGGATTATGTGTGCTATTACTACATCCGCACCGGGAGGGCAGCCGTCTACAAGGAACAGATGGACGAACTCACCGGGATTCTGACGGATGAGAGCGTGGAGGACGCGGTGGTGCCCTTTATTGTGGGCGAGCAGGAACCGCTTGTCCATATGCCGATAACGCTTGACAGGGATGAGTGGACGAATCAGAAAATGGCGTTGTTTTTCAGGAAAAAGTCGCTGGTCGCCATACCCCGGGACGAGTGGGAGGCAGAGTGAAATACGTTGACACACCTGCGGAAACTGCCTATAATGTAGGTATTGCGAATAGGTGCGTGCTGAACGACAAATATAGAGGACAAGATATGGATGCACTGAAATTGGACACAGTCCGTCTCTCCGGGGACAGAAGCTGTCTGGAAATACTGGATCAGACGCTGCTGCCGGGCACGGTCAAGGTACTGCGGATCGATAAAATAGAAGATATTTTTGAGGCGATCCGCTATTTGCGGGTCAGAGGGGCGCCGGCCATCGGCGTGTGCGCCGCTTATGGGATAGCGCTTACCGCATCCCGCATCGAGACGCAGGATTATGAAACCTTTCTTGCGGCTTTCCGGGAGCAGAAAAAGTATCTGGCCTCCTCCCGGCCCACGGCGGTCAATCTGTTCTGGGCGTTAGACCGGATGGAACGCACCCTGCTGTCACAGGCGGGCAAACCGGTGGAGGAGATCAAGGAGACCCTTTTCCGTGAGGCGCAGGCGATCCGCGATGAGGATGTGGCGATCAGCCGGCGCATCGGCGAGATCGGGTTCGCGCTGCTCAAGCCGGGAGACGGCATTCTGACTCATTGCAATGCGGGGACGCTGGCGACTGCGAAGTACGGTACGGCCACGGCGCCCATGTATGTGGCGCTGGAGCATGGAATGACGGATTTTCGGGTATACTGTGACGAGACGAGACCGTTGCTGCAGGGAGCCAGACTGACGGCTTTTGAGTTGCACGGCGCGGGTATCGACACGACTCTGATCTGCGACAATATGGCGTCCACCGTGATGAAGAGCGGCCTTGTGAATCTGGTCTTTGTGGGCTGTGACCGGGTGGCGGCAAACGGTGACACGGCCAATAAGATCGGCACCTCGGGGGTGGCCGTGCTGGCGAAACATTACGGGATTCCCTTTTATGTATGCGCACCCAGTTCCACCATAGACATGTCGCTTGCGACGGGAGAGCAGATTCCCATAGAGGAGCGGGAGGCGTCGGAGGTGACGGAGATGTGGTATAAGGAGCGGATGGCGCCGGAGGGCGTGAAGGTATATAATCCCGCTTTCGACGTGACGGACCATTCTCTGATCACAGGTATCATTACGGAAAAAGGGCTTTGCAGGGCGCCCTATGAACAGGCGTTTCGGGAACTTGTCATTGGCTGATAAAAACTGTTTTGGCAGGAAGGAGATCTATGTTAAAAGATAAAACCATACTGATTACCGGGGGGACGGGTTCCTTCGGGAAATGTTTTACCAGATATGTGCTGTCCCACTATGAACCGAAAAAGATCATCATCTATTCCAGAGATGAATTTAAACAGTGGATGATGGCCAATGAGTTTAAGGATTATGAGGAAAAGCTCCGGTTTTTTATTGGCGACGTGCGCGACGTGGAGCGCCTGAAACGTGCCTGTGAGGGTGTGGATTACATCATTCACGCGGCGGCCTTAAAACAGGTGCCCGCCTGCGAATACAATCCCAACGAGGCCATCAAGACCAATATCCACGGGGCCATGAACGTGATAGATGCGGCTCTGGACACGGGGGTGCGCAAGGTGGTGGCGCTGTCTACGGATAAGGCGGTGAATCCCGTGAATCTCTACGGCGGGACGAAGCTTGTCTCCGACAAACTTTTTGTGGCGGCGAACGCCTATGTGGGAACGAAGGATATCAATTTCTCCATCGTGAGGTACGGTAACGTGGCTGGCAGCCGCGGATCTGTCATTCCCTTCTTCCATAAGCTGATTCAGGAGGGGGCGAAAGAACTCCCCATTACGGATCTGCGCATGACCCGGTTCTGGATCAGTCTGACGCAGGGCGTGGAGCTGGTGATCAAGGCATTGGCGGAGGCCAACGGCGGGGAGACCTTTATCAGCAAGATTCCTTCCTTCAAGATCACGGATCTGGCGGAGGCGATGCTGCCGGGCTGTAAACTCAAAGAAACCGGTATCAGACCGGGGGAGAAACTGCATGAGATCATGGTGACCACGGAGGACTCGGCGACCACCTACGAGTATGACAAACATTTTATTGTCTATCCGCAGATGACATGGAATAACAGGCAGCAGCCGGACCTTTCGGGAACGAAGGTGGCGGAGGGGTTCCATTACAGCTCCGACAACAATACCGAGTGGCTTGGCGTGGATGATATTCGTGCGCTGTTAAAAGATGTGGAGCTTGAAAAATAGAGGATGAAACATAACAGGAGGACATGTGTGGAAATGCGTGTCCTTTCTCTGCTTATGGAGGAAAAGAGAATGGAAAAACCAGCGATAGAAGGCGGGGAACCCGTCAGGGAGACTCCGATTTTTTACGGGCATCAGTATATAGACGAGGCGGATATACAGGCTGTGGTGGAGGTGCTTAGAAGCGATTACCTGACCTGCGGGCCGAAGATCGGGGAGCTGGAGCAGAAGCTCTGCAAGCTGACGGGGGCGAAGTATGCGGTGGTCTGTGCCAACGGCACGGCGGCGCTCCATATGGCGGCGATGGCCGCGGGCGTGAAAGCGGGGGACGAGGTCATCACCACGCCGATCACCTTTGCGGCTTCGGCGAACTGTGTGCTCTACTGCGGGGCAAGGCCCGTTTTTGCGGACATCGATCCTGAAACTTACAATATCGATCCGGATAAGGTGGAGGCAGCCATCACGCCCAGGACGAAAGCGGTGGTTGTGGTTGACTATACGGGTCAATCTGTGTCGCTTGATCCGCTGCGCGCACTCTGTAAAAAGCACGGTTTGCTTCTGATCGAGGACGGCGCCCATGTGATCGGCACGAAATACAAGGGGCAGGCCAATGGTTCTCTCTCGGATATAACGACCTTCAGCTTCCATCCCGTCAAGACGGTGACGGGCGGCGAGGGCGGCGCGGTGCTGACAAACGATGAGACCCTGTATCAGAAGCTGCTTTTATATCGCGCCCACGGCATTACGAGGGATGAAAAGCTGATGGAGCATGAGCCGGACGGACCATGGTATTATGAGCAGATCGATCTGGGATATAATTACCGCATGACGGATATGCAGGCGGCACTGATCATCAGCCAGCTTGACAAACTGCCCGTGTTCAGTCAGCGCAGAAAAGAGATCGTGAAGCGGTATGACGAGGCTTTTTCTAAGCTGCCGCAGCTTTTTGTCCAGAGGGAGATTCCCGAGTCGGACACCACGCGGCATCTGTATATCCTGCGCCTTGTGCCGGAGAAATTAAGGATTGACCGCAAACGTTTTTTTGAGGCGCTGGCGGCGGAAAATGTATGCTGTAACGTACATTATATACCGACTTATTATTTCCCGTATTATGAGAAGCTCGGCTACAAGCGCGGGCTTTGTCCCAATGCGGAAAAGCTCTATGAGGAGATCATTTCCCTGCCGCTCTACTATGCCATGAGCGATGCGGATGTGGAGAGCGTAATAGAGGCGGTGAGGAAAATAGCACTTTACTATGCGAAGGAAAGCGCATAAAAGCCGGCAGTCTAAGAGATGATGTTCCCTGTCCGGGCGCCGGTAAGGATTCACCACAGAAGAACAAAGGAACAGAGATGGAAATGGCAGAAGAAATATCGCTGAAAGCAAAAATCATATATGCGGCGCTGGCGGTGCTGTTTGTTGTGCTGTTATGGCTTGGAGATGAAGGGAAGCAGCCCATCGTCTATGACGGCATCGAGCTGCAGCATTCCATGGGTCTGATCAATACGGAAAATGCGCTGGTCATCAAAAAATCCGCGGGATTGATCGATTCGGAGGATATGAGGACTCTGGGAGATATTCTGGCCGGATACAGCTCTGTGGCGAGCACACCCAACTATGTCATGAACCGGGGCATATATAAGGTATCCCTGACCTACAGCGCTGACCAGGAGGGAAGCGTGCTGGAACTGTGGGAGCAGGGGAGCAAGATCGCGGCCTGGCCCATCGAAACTGCGGAAAAGGAGCTGACGGCGGAGTTTGCACTCTCCAGAGATGCGAAGGAACTGCAGTTTCGTGTGAACTACAGCGGGAACGGTACGCTCACACTCAAGAAATTTTCTCTTGCGCCCCGCACGCTTTTTTATACGGACACCTATTTTTTGATCGCTGTTTTCCTGCTGCTGCATCTTGTGGGATGGCTGTATCTGAGGAGCGGCAGGAGAATCTCGGGGGAACGGCTTGTGGACGCCTGTGTGATTTTGGGTGCGGCCCTTCTTGCCACGACGCCCATCATGCATACATACCTCTACAACGCGGACGATCTCTGCTATCATCTGGCCCGGCTGGAGGGACTTAAGGACGGCATACTGGACGGACAGGTGATTCCTGTCAATATTCTGCCGGAAGGGCTGCAGAATAACGGGTATATGAACGCCATGTACCCCTATCTGTTTTTGTACATCGGGGCGTTTTTGCGGATATGCAGGGTGTCTCTGGCCTTTTCCTACAAGGTACTGCTTTTCCTGGCCAATCTGGGTTCGGCGGTCTGCGCTTATGCAGCGGTGAAATCCATGGTAAAATCGAGGCGGAGCGTACTGTTATCTGTCGTGCTTTACACGCTGATGCCTTACCGCTTTACCAACATTCTCTCCAGAGGAGATCTGGGAGAGACGCTGGCTCTGATTTTCTGGCCAATGGTGATCGCGGGGTTGTATCATATCGTTATGGGTGACCGAAAGAAATGGTATTTTCTGGTGATCGGTTTTTCCGGCGCTCTGCAGAGCCATATACTGAGCGTGGCCTATGTGGCGGCAGTCTGTTTGATCACCGTCCTTCTGTACTGCGTGCGCATTGTGAAGGATAAGCGGTACGTGGAACTGATAAAGGCGGCGGCGCTTACGGTTCTGCTCAATCTCTGGTATGTGGTGCCCTTTGTGTATTATTATTATAATGAGGAGCTGGACAAGGAGGTTTTGCGATGGAGCGGTTACTATGAGCAGTCGATCAATCTCTCCAACATGACGCAGAGCCTGAGTCTGTATAATAAACAGTACTTTTCACTCGGACTTGCCCTTTTGGGCTGTCTGGGGATCGGCGTCATTTACCTCCTGTGTGAGAAGCGCGGGCGGGTAAGCGGGATCGACGGCTACATGATTTACCTTTTCGCGCTTGGCTGTATATTCACTTTCATGACGACGGGGTATTTTCCGAGCAGGGCTCTTATGGGAAATGATTTCTTCACAAATATAGCCACGATGCTGCAGTTCCCGTGGCGGTTTCTGGGACCGGCGTCGGCATGTTTTCTCTTTGTGGGAGCGGTCTGCCTTGCCAGATCGGCGTTTTTGAAACCCTACCGGAATGTGGTTGCCGCGATGCTGATCGGCCTTAATCTTCTGGTTATCGTTACGGTGCCCACAGACAATAATCATGTGCCTTATAAGAATGCGCAGTCGCTGGCGTCCAAGGGGCATGAGACAAAGCTGGGCACCAGCGTGGGCTTGTTTTATCCCCACGAATGGCGTCTGATGGGCGCAACGGATGACAAATTGACGACAAGCGTAGTTCTGTCGGATATCGGCGATGTGTCTGTACGCGATTTTAAAAAGGAGGGGACGAAGGCGGCGGTGTCCTACACGGCAGTTTCCCCGGAAGCATATATTGAACTGCCCCTGCAGAATTACCTGGGATACCGGGCTAAGGACGAGCTGGGACAGCCTGTGAAGATAGAGCAGGGAGACGGCGGACGGATGCGGTTTTCTGTAAACGGGGACGGTGCGGAGCATCGGATCTATGTGCGCTACGGGCCGGTGCCGGGGTTTGTCATTGCGGATGTGGTGTCCGCGCTGGCGGTCTTACATTGTTTATATCGCGGATGGATCTGCAGATGGTTTCCGTTTCGCAGACGGTCGGAGAGGGAGGGGCTGACAGAATCAAATGAAGCTTAGCATCATAGTGCCGGTCTACAATATGGCGGCGGAGAAAAAACTGGAATATTGTCTGGATTCGCTGGTGGCACAGACCGTGGCAGACATAGAGATAATCGCGGTGGACGACTGTTCCACAGACGAGTCCTGGGAGATACTGAAAAGCTACGAGAAACGCTATCCGGAAAAATTCCATGCGCTGCACCTGGAGGAGAACAGGCATCAGGGCGGTGCAAAAAATGTGGGCCTGAAAAAGGCACAGGGGGAGTGGATCGGATTTATCGACAGCGACGACTGGATCACGCCGGACATGTACGAGCGCCTGATCCGGCGGGCGGAAAATACGGGAGCTGATCTTGTGGGATGCGACTACTGCCTGACTTCGGAACATTCCATGAAAGTGGGACAGGTGGTGCACAATAACAAGAGCAGTCAGGCGGGCATTCTGGATGACGAGAAGAGGAGGAGCCTGATTCTGGACGGCGGCAGTCTGGTGGTGAAGATATTCCGTCGTTCCATGATTCTGGATCATGAGCTCTGGTTTCCCGAACATATCTTTTATGAGGACAATGCGCTGGGCAATTCCTATCTGGTTCTGGCGAATCATTTTGAGTATATCGAGGAGCCGCTGTATTATTATTATCAGCATGAATCTTCGACGGTGCACACCATCTCGGAGAAACGCTGCGAGGATCGCTGCGAGGCCGGAAGACTGATGCTAAAGGAGGCCGAGCGGCATGATTTCCTGGATAAATACCGGCCGGAACTGGAGTACA
>ERZ808042.591-NODE-591-length-18395-cov-4.281854_pt1 | contig 18395 bp, 17 predicted proteins | sample MGYA00380193_ERZ808042 | MGnify/ENA primary metagenome ERZ808042 (study PRJEB31490, sample SAMN06133401) | mouse gut metagenome | isolation source: M1_2 | host: mice | place: China: Chengdu | collected 2015-05 ...
AAGTTTCTCTCTATCGAAATGAATTCAATGAAGTGATTAGCCAGGCGGCATTTGACGGAACATTTGTTTCGGAACGGGTGTCTTCCACATCTCCCGAGTTCGGGACAGACGGCGGATATGCAAAATGCTGGCTGCGCGAGAAGGATGAGATATATCTGTATAAGGGCGGGAGCGCTTTGTATGAAGTGGAGCCGTTGTCTGAGTATCTGGCGGCTCAATTGGCGGAGCAGATCTGTCCGTCCTATACCGCATACGACTTGTCGCTCCACTATGGAAAACTCGTCAGTAAATGCAGCCTGTTCACAAGCGAAAGTCAGGGGTTGGCAAAGGCAGGACGCATCTTCGGTGAAGAGCGAACGATGCCGCAGTTGCTGCAATATTTTTCTTCCATCGGCAGCGAAGACGCCTTTCGGCGTATGTGCGTTCTGGACGCTCTGATTCTGAATCCAGACAGGCACTATGGAAACTTCGGCGTTTTGTTTGATGTAGAAACGATGCAGATTCTTTGTATGGCACCTGTATTTGACAACAACAGAAGCCTGTTTCCGGAATTGGATGAAGAACAGCTTTCACGTCCGGAATGGTATGTCGAAAAATGCAGACCGCGCCTTGGCAGAGATTTCATTGTGAATGCACAGGGATTGTTGACGGATGCGATCCGGTCAGATTTGAAAAATCTGCAGGGCTTCAGTTTTCACTCACACCCGGATGTTGAAATCCCGGCGAGGCGGCTGAATCTTTTGAGCAAGATTGTCAATCGTCAGATAGACCGGATTTTGCTGGAATGAAAAGGAGCGGGACATGCGTCCCGCTCTTTTTTCTTTTAAGCAAAAATATTCTTAAGCGCATTTTTGGAAATCATGCTTCTTAACTTCATCAAAGAACAACAGGATGACTGCAAGCGCCTTAAAGAAAAAACGTGCTGGACATTGTTGTTCAGTGCCAGATGAACGAGGAGTTGAAGCATGTGATTCGATTAGCATATCTCGTTGACTGCGTTGTGCGGTATATTTTGATAAAAATTTCTATCACTTTCATAGCAAACAAATTGCCGGAACACAAAAGGCGAACAGCGGTATGATAAAAAAGGCTTCCATCGTGAAGGCAAGAGGGATAGATAAATCCGCTTTTTTTGCACAAAGGCATGTCAATAAATGCAATGCGGGTTTACCAATGCTTTCTTATAATAAGTGTGAGACGCAAGGCCGGCATAATACAGAGGATTATTTTTCGGTGAAGACAGTGGACCATACGTGATGCCCTATAATGGAGGAATTTTAGAATGTGCAAGATTAATTTTGACATTGCAGGAAGAGTAGCGGTAATCACAGGAGCAGGCGGAGTAATCTGTGGTACGATGGCGCGGGAATTGGCGCGCAAGGGCGTGAAAGTTGCATTGCTGGATCTGACAGCGGAAAATGCGGAAAAAATTGTGGAGGAAATTAACGCGGACGGAGGAAATGCAATTGCCGTCCAAGCGGATGTTCTGGACCGCGCCAGTCTGGAAACTGCAAGGAAACAGGTGCTTGCACACTTCGGGGGCATCGATATCCTGATCAACGGCGCAGGCGGCAACAAAAAAGAGGCGACGGTTTCGACGGAACGCGATTTTTTTCATCTGGATATGGATGCATTCAAGTGGGTGTTCGACCTGAATGTGACGGGTGCGGTACTTACAACGATGGTGTTTGGGGAACTGCTGGCAAAGCAGGGACATGGGAATGTAATCAATATCGCTTCTATGTCCAGTTATCACCCGTTGACCAACACTGCGGCATACTGCGGCGCAAAAGCTGCCGTAGCCAATTTTACCGAATGGATGGCTACACACTTCAACCAGAACTACGGTAACAAAATCAGGGTCAACGCGATTGCGCCGGGCTTCCTTTTGACGAAGCAAAACCGCTTTCTACTGACCAATGAAGATGGTTCGGCAACAGAACGCGGCAAACGTGTGCTGGCGAAAACACCGATGGAACGCTACGGCGAACCGGAGGAGATGGTTGGTCCGGTGATTTTTTTGTGTTCGGAGGCGGCATCTTTTGTGAATGGCGCTGTCATTCCTGTGGATGGCGGATTTTCAGCCTATTGGGGCGTTTAAATACAGCGCTGCAGAAAAACAAATATCGGCAGGAAGAAAGGAATACAGTATGCAGTATCATCACATTTCTTATGAGCAACTGGAACAATTTTGCATCCAGGCCTTTGAAGGCTACGGTTTTGACGCGGATGCAGCACGCCGGATCACAGACGTGTTGCTGGCTGCGGATTTGTGCGGGATTGAGTCCCATGGAATCCAGCGAATGATTCGCTATCATAAAGAGATTACGGGCGGTATGGTTAAGCTGGATGCAAAGCCGGAGGTGGTGTTTGAAACGCCGCTTTCGGCAGTAATTGAGGGTAATGATGCCATGGGGCAGATCTTGGGTGTACAGGCGATGCAGATGGCCATCGGTAAGGCAAAGAAATCCGGCTTTGGCATGGTGACGGCGCGCAACTCGAATCATTACGGTATTGCGGGTTACTATGCCAGAATGGCAGCGGAACAGGGGCTTATTGGGATGTCAATGACGAACACGGAGGCCATTATGGTGCCTACATTCGGCCGACAGGCGATGCTAGGAACAAATCCCATCGCGTTTGCGATGCCGGCGGCCCCTACTACCTTTTCATTCGATGCGGCGACTACCGTGGTGCCGCGCGGCAAACTGGAGGTTTACATTAAGAGAGGAAACGGCCTGCCCACAGGCTGGGCGTTGGATGAAACCGGTCATGACAGCAATGAACCGGAAAGAGTGCTGAAAAATATCATCGGCAAAACGGGGGGCGGTATTCTGCCTTTGGGAGGTTCGGGTGAATTGACCTCGGGCCATAAAGGGTATGGCTTTGCCATGCTGTGCGAGATTGCAACGGCGATTCTTTCCGGAGGCACGACTTCAAACTATATCTATAAAACCCCCGGTCGTTCCAATATTGCGCAATGCTTCATTGCGCTGGATTACGGGATGTTCGGAGATAAGCGGGAAATTGAAAAGGCGTTGTCACAGTACCTGCAGGAACTCCGGGACTCAGATAAAGCGGAAGGACAGGACCGTATCTATATCCACGGCGAGAAAGCCGCGGAAGCGAACAGACGCGTGAGGCGGGAAGGTGTTTTGCTGAACGAAAAGACATACGCAGAGTCACGGATAATCGCGGAATACACCGGCGCCCGGGAGGCGCTTCCCGAATATATGGACTGAGGAGGGTTGCAGTATGGACTATGCAACAGAGTCTCTGCGTTTGCATGGCAAATGGAAAGGCAAGATAGAAGTTGTGTGCACGGTGCCGTGCGGGACAAGAGAGGAGCTGGCGCTGGCCTATACACCTGGTGTAGCGCAGCCTTGTCTGGAGATTCAAAAAGATATCAGAAAATCATATGAGTTGACGCGCAGACACAATCTCTGTGCGGTCATCACGGATGGTACCGCCGTGTTGGGGTTGGGAGACATTGGTCCGGAAGCAGGCATGCCTGTCATGGAGGGAAAGTGTGCTTTGTTTAAGGCGTTTGCGGATGTAGACGCGTTCCCACTATGCATCAAAAGCAAAGACGTCGATGAATTTGTTAATGCAGTGTATCTGATCTCGGGCTCCTTCGGCGGAATCAATCTGGAGGATATCTCTGCACCCCGCTGCTTTGAAATCGAGCGCAAGCTCAAAGAAAAATGTGACATCCCCATATTCCACGACGACCAGCACGGCACAGCGATTGTTGTAACAGCAGCTCTTTTACACGAATTGCGCGTAGTGAAAAAAGATATCGGTTCTATCCGCGTGGTCGTGAATGGGCCGGGAGCTGCCGGCACAGCAATCATAAGAATGCTATTGGATTCCGGAGTTAGAGACATCATTGCCTGTGATGAAAATGATATTTTGTATCGGGAGCGTGGTGTGGGGATCAAAGACCATAAGGAGATGCTGTGCAGCATCACAAATCTTTCGGGTATGCGTGGTACATTGGCGGATGCTGTTAACGGCGCGGACGTGTTCATCGGCGTATCGGTGGGCGGTGCGCTGACACAGTCAATGGCCCGCACTATGGCGAGAGACGCTATCGTTTTTGCCATGGCGAATCCTGTTCCGGAGATCACTCCTGAGGATGCAAAAGCTGCAGGGGTGCGCGTGATGGGTACAGGCCGCAGCGATCATCCGAATCAGATTAACAACGTTCTGGCATTCCCGGGTATATTTAAAGGAGCGTTGTCGGTACGTGCAATTGATATTAACAGTGCGATGAAAGCCGCAGCAGCACAGGCAATCGCAAATTTGGTAAGTAAAGAAGAGCTCAGTGAGGAATATATCATTCCCGACGCGTTAGACCCAAGGGTGAGCGAGGCGGTCGCGCATGCTGTTGCGCAGGCGGCACGCAATTCTGGCGCAGCACGGTTATAACTGGGCGGCCGGTGCCTGAAAAGGAGCCTGTGCGGCAGGAAAAGTGAAAGGATACAAACAATGCTGAATCAAAAATTGCTGTTTCAACTCAACGAGCTTGGAATCTTGCCGGGAGACATCGTCCTGGTGCATTCATCTTTGTCAGCTTTGGGGTTTGTGGAAGGCGGTGCGCAGACAGTGATTGATACGTTGCTGAGCGCCGTCGGTCCGCAGGGCACGCTGCTGATGCCGGCGCACTCTAAGCCTTTTTCAAACCCGGAAGCATATATATTTTCTCTGGAACATACGAAAACGCATGTGGGAATCATCCCCGAGACCTTTCGGAACAACGCAGGCGTAGTGCGAAGCCTGCATCCGACGCATTCTGTGAGCGCAATTGGGAAATATGCAGACGAATTGACAAAGCGGCACGCGATGGATCGTACACCTGTGGGTCCCAATTCACCCTATATGCGGCTTCCGGAATACGGTGGAAAAATTCTGATGCTGGGATGCGGGCTCAATCCCAATACATTTATGCATGGTGTGGAGGAAGCGGCGCATGCGCCGTACGGGTTGGATAAGGAAGAGACTGTCTATTCTTTTGAGGTTCATGGAACCCGCTTCACCAAAAAATATTTTAAGCACAATTTCACAGGGCTTAAGCAGCAGTATCGGAGACTTGAAACAGTGTTGGACGGAAAAGAGCTTCACCGCGGCGACCTGTTGAGAGGCACCGGATATTGGATGAAAGCGGAGGTCGTTCTGCGTGCGGCACTGCATAAAATGCACGAGGATCCGTACTATTTTGTGGATAAAGCAGAGGCGGGGGTAACGACATGACAAACAGAGAGCGGTTTATTCGTACATTGAGGTGTGAGAAAATCGGCGGACAGGTACCGACCTTTGAACTAGTGTTTTTTCTGACGATGGAAGCTTTTGGCCAGGTGCATCCGCCTCATCGGTATTATGCACAGTGGAACCAAATGAGTGCAGGGAAAAAAAGCTGCACATGAAAAATATGGCACAGCTTTACATTGATACGGCGCAGCGCTACGGTCACAGCGCAATCTTTATCCATCCGAATCCGGAAGGATTTGAAAACACGCAATGGCTTTTGGAAGAAATCCGCGACATATCGGGCAATGAATATTATATTATGATGCATGGCGATACAACGCAAAAAATACCCGGCGGCAACAATATGATGGAGTTTTCAGTGCGGATGTACGAAGAACCGGAAACGCTCCATGAGGAATCAAAAAAGAAAATGGAGCGTTTACTCGCTCTCGCAGAAAAACTGGACAGCCACGGGCATCTGCTGGATGGTTTTGCGCTCTGCTCAGATTATTGTTTTAATGTGAACCCGTTTTTTTCGCCCGAACAATTTGATGAGTTCATCGTACCGTATCTAAAGGAGACCATCGCAGAATATCGGCGTATGGGGTATTATACCATTAAGCATTCGGATGGAAATATTCTTCCTGTTTTGAAGCAGATCGCAGCTTGTAACCCTCACGCCATTCATTCGCTAGACCCCCAGGGGGGTGAGTATTCCCCGAGTGCGCGAGATAATCGGTGATGATATCTGTTTGATTGGTAATGTGAATTGTGGCTTGCTGCAAACCGGTACAGATGAGGAGTGCTGCGCCGATGTATTGCGCGCGCTGAACGAAGGGATGGCCAAACAGCGCGGCTATATTTTCTCTACCTCCAACTGCGTTTATACAGGGATGCCGCTACGCCGCTATGAGATGATGCTGAAGATATGGCGCGAAAAAGGTCGGTATCCGTTTTAGCAGTGCAGAATGATAAAAAATTTAAAACAGCGTTTTCTGCATGCGGCGAAATTGCGGAAAACGCTGTTTTTTCGTGGAAAGCCCCCTTTGAAAAAAGAAGAGGAAGAAGTGAAGCCAAAAGCCTCCGGTGGGCCTGTTTAGTACCAGGGCCTCCGGGGGCTTGGAAAGAGATTTACTGCGGTTACGGAAGATCATCTTGTGCGGAGACCTTCCGCACAAGCGCCAGAACACGCGCGGCGCTTGTGCAGAGCCGTGCGCGCGGCAGCGTCCCATTCTCCAGGGCACAGCGAATCTCCTCGATATCTTTGGGTGTTCCGGGCATGACGAGATCGTTGCCGGCACGGATGCAGCCGTCTGCGGTGCAGTTCCCTCCATTGGTAGTGCCCCAATCAGACATGATCAATCCATCATAGCCCCACTCACAGCGCGCGATGTCGGTACAAAGCTCGCGGTTGTTGGCTGTGTGTGTGCCGTTCAGCAGATTGTACGATGACATTACGGCATAAGGCTTGGCATCTCGAAGAACAAGTTCGAAACTGCGCAGGTATAGCTCACGCAAGGCGCGTTCGCTCACAATGCTGTCTGAGGCCATGCGACGGGTTTCACGATTATTGCAGGCAAAATGCTTGACTGTTGCGCCAGTACAGCCGCAGCGCTGCACGCCTTCTACAACAGATCCCGCAATTTTGGCAGTGAGAAGCGGATCCTCTGAATAGTATTCAAAGTTGCGTCCACACAACGGGTCGCGATGGAGGTTCATGCCGGGAGCAAGCCAGACACCAATACCAAACGCGCGCATTTCCTCGCTGATTGCTTTTCCAATCTCGGCAGCGAGCTCAACATCCCAGGTTTGGGCAAGCAATGTGCCTATGGGGAAGGCCGTGCAGTATTGATAGTAATGGGTAACGTCTGCGCGCGGTGCCTGAGGCTGTGCAAAAATTCCACCCTCCAGGTGTTCCAACGGCTCGTCAGGCAGAAGATTGCCCTGATCGTCTATCACAAAATGTTGTTGAATACGTATGCCAGCGGGACCGTCTGCCAGAACGATATTCGGTACACCGGGGACAAGAGAGGTGGTTTCGCCGCCCGCGCCGGGAATGCTTTGGGCGCAGTCCGCAGTGGTGCGCCGGAGGCCGCTGGCCGTGCAGCCTGTAACCAGAGTGTACAACTGTGCGTCAGATAATGCTTGCGCTTCCTGAACGAAAGCGGGAACGGGTTCAGTGTAAGAGACAGTCTGCTGTTCCATGGCATCGGCTGGGAATTCGATTGTCGGGACGACGGGCAAAACCGTATCGGTTTGAGCGGCAAGCTCGTGAACCGGAGCTTTTGGGGAAAGCCGTTTTTTTACGCTTCGGATGCTCACTGTACGGTTCAGCCGGACAGCGGCGCAGGGAACAGCGCTGCTTAGATCCTGCCCGAGATACAGCATATACGTGCCCGCGTAAAGTGCGTAAACGGCCTCCTGTTCCAGATAGCGCGAGTGGTCCCGCAGCAGAAAACGCGGTTGGACAACAGCGCTTTGACCGGGATTCAGCAGTTCTGTTTTTTCAAATGCGGCCAGCTGACGGTAAGGCTGTGCGGGCTCTGAGGCGGGCGAGCGCAGGTAAAGCTGTGCCACGGCCCGACCGACATATTTCCCGGTGTTGGTTACACGAATGCTGACGGAAACCGTTTCCCCCAGGACGGCAATGCCTGCATAAGTTAGCGAAAAACTTGTGTAAGACAGACCGTATCCGAACGGGTAAGCGCACGCAACCTGAAAGGCGTCAAAGTAACGATAGCCAACGTAAACGCCATCGCCGTATACAACCGCATCCTCTTTCTTTTCGCTGTGAACGTAGCGGAAAGAGGCGGGATAGTCTTCATAGCGCAATGCCCAGGTATCCGTAAGATGGCCGCAAGGGGTTATTCGCCCGATAAGAACGTCACATAATGCGTCGCCGGCACACATACCAGCCTGCGACATCAAAAGAAGCGCTCCATTTTTGTTCAGGGCAGAAATCTCACGCCAGAAAGCCGTGTCGATCACGCCTCCGGTGTTGAGAACTACAATTACATGCGAATAATGTGATGCAAGAAGCGCAAGGCTGTCACGCTCGGATTCGGAAAGAAGAAAATCGCCCGGGGTGTTGGTACGGTCCCGCCCTTCGCCGGAGCGGCGCGCAAGGACATAAATAGCGACAGAGCTGTCATCCAAATCGGATTCGGTGACGGGCACGTCGGTAGGCAGGCGGAAGTTTTCGCCGATATATTCGATCAGCGTGGGAACATAATCCAAATATATCTCATGGGAATACGCTTCACGGCACGTTTCCAGACGCTGGCGGAATACAGAGTCATAACGGTCACGCCATGCCTCCCCCGTTACAACAAAACCGGCGTTTCGAAGGCCATCTTCCACCGTAACACGGCTACGCTCGTTTACGTCGCCCGAGCCAGTGCCGCCTTTTATTGTGCGCCGTGCTCCATTGCCAAACAGCGCAACGCGGCAGGGAGAAAGCGGAAGCACACCGCTGTTTTCAAGCAAGACCATTCCCTCAGCAGCGACCCGTCGGGAAAGCAATGCATGGGGTGCTTCAAAGCCGCGGGGCTGGGGGGTTGGCGAAGCTTTATGATCACTCATATCGTTCTCTCCTCAAAAAAATTTTGTTCCAGTTGAGCACACAAGGCGTGATACACCGGGAGGTGCATCTCCTGTACGCGATAGGTCTGCCGCTCCGGCACACGAATGCATACATCCGTGTGCGCCGCTAATACGCCGCCGTCCGTTCCGGTCAGTCCCAAAACAGAAAGCCCCAGCGCGCGTGCGGTTTGAGCTGCATAAAGCACATTGCGTGCATTCCCCGATGTGTTGATTCCAAGAAAAACGTCTCCTGGACGGCCATATCCCACTACCTGCTGGGCGAAAACGGCATCGGGCGAAACATCATTGGAGAAAGCAGTGTTCAGCGCGCTTTCTTCCGATAATGCAATGGCTGGCAGCGCCCCCTGAAGCTGCTGCAGCAGCGTGTCGGGCATGGCGGGGCAGACGGCTTTCATTGAGCATCGTCGTTCCGGCCGTGGCGGACGGCTCAAAAGAAATCTTCATCAGCTCGCCTACAATGTGCTGCGCATCAGCGCAGCTCCCTTCATTGCCGCAAATTAAAAGCTTGCCGCCGGTTGAAAAACAGTCGGAGAGAAGCCGTACCGCATCTTCAAGCTGTGTGCGGCATTCCAATAATACCGGGTACCGCTGTGTCAGTTCAACAATATGGTTCATTTGCCTGCAAATGCCTCCTGCGCTACACATAACGCCGTGGTATCACCCAGCATTTCGCCGAGCTGGGCAGGAAGAATCTCACAGCACGATAAATTCTGCCCCAATGCCTCGCGGGATAACGTTCGGCGCATACCAGCAGTGAGAAACTGTTGTGCACGTACAAAAATACTGCCCAGTACAATGCGCTCCGGGTTCAAGAGATCGACCAGGACAGCCAAGCCGCGGCCGAGCGCCTCGCCGCACGCTTCGTAAACCTGCAAAGCTGTTTCATCGTCATTGACGGCGGCCGAAGCGATGTCCTGTGCACTGGCAGCGCCGTTTTGAGCAAACGCCGGTATCTGTCCGCGCTGCCGCGCCCGTGCTGCATACAGCTGTCCCAGCTGAGCCAATCCGCTTCCTGAGCAGAAGCCTTCAAATGAACCGAATTTTCCATAACCGGCGGGGCCGTCTGCGGAAAGGCGAATATGGCCCGCCTCGCCGGCCATACCGCACGCCCCGGTGTACAAAGCTCCGTTTAAGATCAACCCGGCTCCCAGTCCGGTTCCGAAAGTAAGAAAAATCATATTTTTGCACCCGCGTCCGGCGCCGCAGCGCCATTCCGCTAACGCGCAGGCATCGGCATCGTTTTGAAGGGCGGCTGGAGCCAGCAATGTGGCTTCCAGAGTTGATACGATCGGGACATTGTCCCACAAAGGAAGGTTGGGCGGACGGCAGATATGCTTGCGTTCAGCATCCAACGGTCCCCCGCAGGAGACGCCAGCAGCGTCCACGCCCCGGGGAGCGAGCTGCTTCACAAGAGAGAGGCAGCGGCTCAGGACATATTCCGGCAGTGCGTCCGGTCCGGTTGGGAATGTGCGCCGTTCAAGAATCTGGACAGAGCCATCCTCAACAGGGCGTCCGATGGAAACAGATGCCTTGGTACCGCCAAGGTCCAGCCCTGCAAATAGTTTTTCCATGGCAACTCCTACAAAGAAAGGGCGGCGGCAATGCCGCCGCCCCGGTATATTGACGAGGTATTGGTTTCAAACAGAAATTCAGCAGAATTTTTTCTTCGTAGATTCGTCCAGCATCGCAGCAGAATCTGCATCCAAAAACAGCGTGACATCCGGATGCATGCGCATGATAGTGGAGGGTACCATATTGGTGATCTCTGGAGCGGTAAGCACGTCATGCACAGCTTTGGCCTTCACTGAATAGGGCACGGCAGACACGATATGCTGACACTGCATGATACGGCTCACCGTCATGGAAAGAGCCTCTGTGGGCACATCGTCAAAAGAGGGGAACCAGCCTTCGCCAAACTGCTGGCGGCGGCAGGCGTCGTCCAGTTGCACCAGCTTGTAGCATGCAGTACAGCCAAAGTCCGCAGGAGGATCATTGAACGCGATGTGGGCATTTTCTCCGATGCCAATCACACCTACGTCGATAGGAGCCTCGTTCAGCTCTGCACTGATTTTTTCTACGATAGCATCCACGCCAATGGAAGTGTCCACAAAATGGGCGGCTTTTAGGTTTACCTTGCTCACAAAACGTTCTTTCAAATATTTTACAAAGCTGGCGGGGTGCCCGGCTGGCAGATCAACATACTCATCCAGATGGAACATTTCCACCTTGATCCAATCCACGTCTTCCTGCACAAGAGCTTCCAGCGTCGTGAATTGGGAAGCGCCGGTGGAAAGAATCATGCGGGCACTTCCCTGGCGTGCGATGGCGTCGTTGAGAAGCGCGGCAATTTTGGAGGCCGCCTTACAACCCAATTCTTTGGCGGTATTGCTCAGAATAACTTTCATGTCAATTGCTCCTTTTTATATGATTGATAAAATCGAACGCATCACAAATCGCACGATAGTTTTCGGCAGACATTCCTACGCTGGAATATTCCTCCACATAGCCCATGTAACCTCCATTGTGGGAGCCGAATGTATCCTGCATATGCTGCACATAGTCGAAAATTTCATCCCGTGTGCCGTGAATGGCCACTGTTTGATGATCCACCGGGCAACAGAAAGACACCTTTCCTCCGAAATCAGAATTAAGCCGGTCGATGCCCAGCAAATCCGGCTGGTTAAAATTGAATATATCGACGCCGGCCTCAATCAGGTCGGGAATGATGTCGTACACATAGCCGCAGCTGTGGAAGCAAACATGTTTGCCATAGCTGTGGACAAGGTCGAACTGTTCTTTGTATCGCGGCAGAAACGTCTCCCGCCACAGCTTGGGCGAAAGCATCAGGCTTGTCTGTGTGCCAAGATCGTCTCCGAAACCGATGGCGTCCACGCCGCGTTCGCAAAAATTGCGGATCACGTTTTTTTCGAAATCATAGACAATATCAATCAGCTTGTCCAGATTTTCCGGTTCAAGATAAAAGTCTTCCATGGTGTTTTCAAACCCGCGCAGGAAAGTGATAAAATTCAGACCGGAAATAACGAATTCACCAATGATGTATTTGTCGGGATGTGCATCCACAAATGGTGCGACATGATCATACCGGCCCGGCGCATTGGGGTCGGGCGGCGTCCAGGAAGAAAATGCATCCCAATCGGGAAGCGGCGGCTCTGTGGGCTGCCCCATGGTGTCGTCCAGCCGCTCCCACAAAAATCCCCATTCACTGCGGTTGGGATCATCCGGGTGAAAATCCGTGGCGGGCTTGTATCCGACGCGAAGCACATCTGAGCGTTCCAACAGCTTATTATAATACAGGACGGGTGTGCGTTCAGGACCACGGCGCTCGATGGCACGTTTGACAAGCTCTTTGGATGTTTGCACTGCGTTTTCTCCTTTCAGACAATATAAAGCTGAAGTCGGTGTTCCTCCGGCAGAGAGGCCCTTCTATTTCCTATTATAAAGGAAGCAGGAGTCAGGGTCTTGGAGAAAATTGCGCTGTGGAAAGGCAAAAATAGCTTATTGCCGAGCTAAAATAGACCAGCCCGTTTCCCTCTGTGCAGAACTGGAAACAGGCTGGTAAAAACAGTTAATACAGAAGCAACTCAATGACAGGCACGAGAATGTTGGGCTTGACAAGAGGAATCGTCAAAACCAAAAGGTCCTCCGATGGAAGATGTCCTTCATCTGGCATAAAGTTGGGTTCGCGGTCCATCAGAATTTCACTGTTGTCCTGTAGGAACTGTGCGTAGCGCACTTTATGCGCAAGGCCGGGCAGCTCCAGAAAGGCAAATGGATATTCGACAAGATGAACGTAAAGACGCTTACCGTCTTCGCTCTGTGTATAGTAGCACCCATTGGGGGCTTGCAGAGCGGGGTCAGCCATAGTGCAGCCGTAGATAGACTTGTTGTTGTAACGCATCCAGTCGGCATATGTTTTCAGCGCGGCCTTCGCGCGATAGTCCAGATATCCACGGGCAGTGGGGCCAACGTTCATCAGGAGGTTGCCGCCGAGGGAAACCGTGCGAATCAGTAGGTTAATTAATGTCCACTGAACAAAAAAAAGGCCACGTGATATCAAGAAATAGCGCCGTTTCTGCGGTATAATAAGTGCAAGGAAAAACGGGAAAACACGCGAAAAACCTTGCACTTGGAGGCGGCCATGTATCGATACAGTAACGGTCAGATCAGCCTTTCTGACTTCAATCAACCGGCAGGCATGAATCTGAAAGAAAGCAATCGCTGGGTCAAAAAGGCACAGACAATACCCTGGCTGGATATTGAGAAACGCTATGCCAAGCTGTTCACCAATCGCAAGGGCAATGTGGCAAAGCCACTACGCTTAGCCTTAGGAGCCTGCATCATTCAGGCGGAGTACGGTTTTTCCGACGAAGAAACGGCTCTGCAGATTCAGGAGAATCCGTATTTTCAATACTTCTGCGGCAATCCCGGCTACGACGACAGCAAGCAGCCCTTTGACCCATCTCTTATGGTGTACTTCCGTAAGCGCCTGACGCCGGAAGTGCTGGGAGAAATCAACGAGATGATACTCAAAACTGTAACCACATCAGAGAACAACGACGACCATAACACTCCCACAGGCGGTGGTAACAGCGGCACTCTGATTGTGGATGCAACCTGCGCGCCGTCTGATATCCGATTTCCGCAGGATGTGTCGCTTTTGAACGAGGCGCGTGAAAATGCAGAGCAGATCATTGATACGCTGCAGGAGCAGAGCGTGGAAGAGAAACCCAGAACCTATCGCAACAAGGCCCACAAGGACAGCCTCAAGTATATGCGCAGCCGCAAGCACAACGTGAAGAAGACGCGCGAAGCAATCCGTAAGCAACTCCAGTATCTCCGCAGAGACCTTTCCATCGTCGATTCTATGCTGCAATCCGGCCTGAAGCTATCCCAAAAGCAGCAGCTTCGGCTTGAAACACTGCGAAAAATTTACGAACAGCAGAAGTACATGTATGACAACCATACACATTCCGTTCCTGACAGGATTGTCAGTGTAAGTCAGCCGTTCATCCGACCAATCGTACGCGGAAAAGCCGGAAAGCCGGTGGAGTTCGGGGCAAAACTAGATATCAGTGTATCCAATGGATGGGCAAGGTTGGAGTACTGGTCATTTGATGCCTACAACGAAGCCACAAAGCTGGTTGAAACCATAGAGCGTTACAGAGCCCGTGAGGGACATTATCCGGAGCGCGTGCTGGCGGACAAGATTTACCGAAACCGCGAAAACCTCAGCTACTGCAAACTGCACGGAATCCGGCTCAGCGGTCCGGCATTGGGAAGACCGAGAAGGGACGAGCAGCGCGACAGGCGGCAGACCCATTTCGACCAGAATGAACGGATAGAGGTTGAACGACAATTCAGCTTTGCAAAACGCAAATGCAACCTTGGAAAAGTGAAAACGAAACTGGCGGAGACCGTAGGTTTTACGCTTGCCATGTCGATTGTAGTGTTGAATCTGCGTAAAATCCAGCATACCCTTTCGCGCCTGTTTGGGCGGATTTTGCACTTTTTATTGCCGCAGCAAAAATTGGTATTTGTTCAGTAGACACTATATTACATTATATATGGAGTTGGTACAATGCATCAACAACAGTTGACGGATGAACATGAATTGAAACTTTGGGCATATGCCCGCAGCAGTTCATCTCGCCCCAGCGTTTTGATTCAGCAGATGCAAGGGCTGCTGGCCGATGCGGAACGCAACCATTGGACTGTTGTGGGAACGTCGCAGGGCATGAGCACAGGCAGGACGCTGGCCCGCATGGGACTGCGGGAGGCACAGAGCGCGGTGCGGCAGGGGCTTGCCAATGGGATTTTGGTAGAAGATGTTGGCCGGCTGAGCCATGAATACAGTACGGCGCTGCGCGTCCTGGAGTTTTTGCAGGATCACGGCGCTGTTTTAATTTGTACACAGTCCGATGTGCGTTATGAACTGTACATCAAAGGGTTGTCGCAAGCGCTGCAACAGCGGGCGATGTCTAAAGGGGGGATAGTTCCGTGGTGAACGAGACAAATGACACGAAAAACAACACACCTGCCGCATATCTCGTTGCGGAAGTTTGTTACTGCATGGCGCTTTTTATGTTGAAAAAACTTCTGGAACAAAAAATACTTTCACCGGAAATTTGCCAACAGATAAATGTTGCTGTTGCCGAAAAGTACGGCGTTTTGCGGCTCAATATTTAGTGGTTGTTGTAATAGCTATCCCGGCCCAATCATGATAATGTTGGTGTGACAAAAAAGATGTCCGGCAGGGAAGGAAGTGACAAAAGTGCCGCAGGTCAGAGTCATACCACCGCTCCTCGAACAGGTGAAAAAATACGGGTTGCTGCCTATGCCCGAGTGAGCAGCAACTCAGCTGATCAGTTGAATTCTTTTATTACACAAGTAGAGTATTATACTCAATACATCCAATCAAAGTATGAGTGGGAGTTTGTAGGATTATATGCAGATGAAGCTGTTACAGGCACGGCTACAGACAAGCGCACGGATTTCCAGCGTTTGATCGAAGATTGCAGAGCCGGAAAAATAGACCGTATACTCGTTAAGTCGATTTCAAGATTTGCCCGTAATACGTTGGACTGTATCCAAACCGCTCGGGAGTTAAAGTTATTGGGCGTAGCAATAGAGTTTGAAAAAGAAAACATTGATACAGGAAATATGGGAAGTGAAATGCTTCTCAGTATTTTGGGGTCGGCTGCACAAGAAGAATCACTTTCAATCTCCAAGAATATAAAATGGAGTATTCGAAAGAGAATGCAAAGTGGAGATTTTCTGACATGCCGTGCGCCGTATGGGTATATATTAAAGGGTAATACCTTGGAGATTTTTCCACCAGAGGCGGAAGTCGTGCATTTCATTTTTTGTAGCTATCTGGCCGGCATGAGCCTTGAAGAATTGGTGCATGAACTCAATCGGCGTAAATCACCGAAGCGGTGGGAGTCCAAAGGATGGCACGTCTATCATGTGCGATATATTCTTACAAACGAAAAGTATGTAGGCGACGCATTGGTCCAGAAAAAATTCACTCCGGATGAGTTGCCGCTACAGCTGCAAAAAAACATTGGACAACTTCCCCAATACTATATTGAAAACAGCCACCCCGCAATCATTTCCCGACTGGATTTTGATAGGACGCAGCAGCTCATCCAAGAAAAGAATCATACAAGCTCCGTGCGGCAGGAATATCCTCTCAGCCAGAGAATGATTTGCAGTGATTGCGGTTCCGTTTTTAAAAGGCGGTCTGCATCTGGAACCTGGATTTGCAGGAAACATTATAAAGATAAAGCGCAATGCCCGATGATGCCTGTTTCAGAAGCAGACGTCTATCGGGCATTTTTACATCTGTTCAATAAACTGCTGGAACATCAGAAGAAGATTTTTAGACCGTTGATTTCGGACTTGGAAAGATTAAAAGCAAAGAAAGGGACAGATGAACGCTTGATGTCAATTGACAAACAGATGGTTGAACTTATGAGGCAACATCACACGTTGGCCCGACTTCGGACAAGAGGATGTATTGACGACTCGATTTTTATTGAGCGCACAACTCGGATCAGCCAAAAACTGAATGTACTTCGCAGTGAGGCCAAACAGTTTTCCAATAAAAGCAATGTGGATAAGGTGTTAGAGAAGACAAATTATATCCTTGCTCTGCTGGAGAAAGCAGAGCCATTGTCCCAATTTGACGAGGAGATTTTTCTATCTATGATTGAAAAGATAGAGGTCGGTCAACAGTGTTTTTCATTTAAGCTGCTCAACGGGCTGCTGTTAAAGGAGGATCGGTAGAGCGTGAAAAAACAACGATATCTCCCCTTTGGTTACCAGATGCAAGAGGGGCAAATCACAATTCATCCGAAAGAAAGCAAACTGGTTTCCAATATATTTATCTCGTATATGAATGGAGATACGTTGCAGAGCATCGCCAACCAATTACAGTTGAAGGGCATTCCGTATAGTGAGACAAGCGGAATTTGGTCTAAGCATATGGTACGAAGAATTTTAGAAAATGCCAAGTACTGTGGACAAGACGGATTCCCGGCGTTGATCGACCGAGATGTTTTTACAAAGGCTCTGAAACTCCGTCAACAGAAAGCACAAACACCACTCTCAGGAATTGGTGATATACGCAAATATATGGCCTGTGCCTGCTGTCATTCAAAATTGAAAATAGACCTTGGTACACGCGGGAAGATATATTGGAGATGTCATTCCTGCGGAATTCGGATAGGGCCGATACAAAATGAAGTTTTGATTGAAGCGGTATTTTCGTATATGAACGATTGCATACAGAATCCAGATATCTTTAAAAACACATCAGAGCGGGAAAACAGTATTTCATTGCAGATCGGAAAACTGACACAGAACATATGCCGTGCTATGGAATGCCGAACCACGACAGTAGAGGAAATTATGCCATTGATCTTTGAAAGGACTCAAACGCAGTTTGAAAATTTGAAAACGCTCCGGTATGATCCGGACACCTTGAGATTGCATCAGCTTTATGAACAGAGTACGGAGTTGGAAGAAATCAATACAGAACTGGTAAAAGAGAGCATACAAAATATTTTGCTGTCGCCTATGGGAGAAGTCCAGCTTTGCTTTATCAACGGGCAAATTTATCCTGAACGAAATGGAAAATGAGTATGAAGTCCAAAATGGTAAGAGAAATCCCTGCAAACCCATTTTTACGAGATGCACGGAAATTGAAAAAGAACCTCCGTGTTGCAGCCTACTGCCGTGTGAGTACAGAGGAAGAAGAGCAGCAAAGCAGTTTTGAAATTCAAGTTGAATACTATACAAACAAAATTGCTTCTCATGATAATTGGACTCTGGCAGGAATTTTTGCGGATGACGGGATTTCTGGCGTACATGTGAAAAATCGGACGCAGTTTTTAGAGATGATAGAATTGTGCAAAAAAAAGAAGATCGATTTAATTTTGACAAAATCTATTTCGAGGTTTGCACGCAACACCTTGGAATGCATTCAGTATGTTCGAATGCTAAAAGCTCTCGGGATCCCTGTGATTTTCGAAAAAGAAGGAATCAATACAGCCGATATGACCAGCGAGATGCTTTTGACATGTCTGAGCTCCTTCGCACAGGCAGAAAGTGAATCGATCAGTCTCAACGTAGCCAGAGGAAAAAGGATGGGGTACAAACAAGGAAAGTTTTCTTTCCGCTATACAAACTTTTTAGGATATAGAAAGGGTGCTGATGGGCAACCGGAGATCGTACCTGCGCAAGCAGATGCGATACAGATGATGTTTCAAAGCTATCTAAATGGTGACAGCCTGTTTAAAATCAAGGAAGCTCTTGAAAACAAAGGGATTCTTACGGCAACGGGCAAAAAAGAATGGACCAAACAGGCAATATTGCGGATCCTTCAGAACGAAAAGTATATGGGAGACGTTCTGCTGCAAAAAACATTTACAGCAAATTTTTTAAATAGTGTTTACACGAGCGATATGGTATAATGGGAGCAAGAGAGCCGAAAGAGGTGTTCCCATGAGCAATGAACA
>ERZ808042.597-NODE-597-length-18125-cov-4.138575_pt1 | contig 18125 bp, 11 predicted proteins | sample MGYA00380193_ERZ808042 | MGnify/ENA primary metagenome ERZ808042 (study PRJEB31490, sample SAMN06133401) | mouse gut metagenome | isolation source: M1_2 | host: mice | place: China: Chengdu | collected 2015-05 ...
CATTCCATGTGACAGCGGGAACCGGCTTCTGCACCTTGCCTGTATAAGATACCGTAAGACTGTCCGCCGTAACATCATCATCCGCAAGCTGCTTCGGCAATATATCAAAAGTCTGCGTCTCTTTCCCGGTATAATTGCCTTTTCCCGACACCGTGATCGTGGGCAGATTTTTGCCGGAAGATGCATTCGCCTTCACGTTATTTTTATAGGAAATCGTATAGTCTCGTTTCTCCACCAAGCGCGTTTTATGATCGTAAACCCGCACTTCCGGCTTTATCGCCTTGCCTGTATAGGTCTGCGGTATGATCTCCGACATCCAGAGTCCCTGCGGAATGTTCTCCACTCTGCCCTGCGGCACATCCTCCTCCAGCACCTCTCCCCTGTTAGGTACATTCGGTGTCTCAGAATCATCAGGTACTTCCGGCGTTCCGACTGTCTTCACCGTGTATGTAAAAACTGCCGTGTCGCTGTCCGCAAAGCCCTCCTTCACAGCCATTGCCTTGATGGTGATATCCTTTTCTATAGCAATCGGCGCGGAATACCGGGCGCTTGCTTTTGTGGGATTTGAGCCATCAAGCGTATAATGGACTGCCGCCCCGTTCATACCACAGGACAGACTCACCGCTGTACCGGCTTCCACTTCCGTGCCGGAAGGGATATTTGCAGTCGGCATATCCAGTTTCTGCGGCTTTGCGATTGGCTCAAATCTCCATCTCTGCGCCGCCGCTCCTCCCATCCATACGGTTGTCCACACATTGGTGCCATCCGCCGTACTGCCGTTTGCCACATCCAGATAATGTCCGCTGCACCTCGGCTGTATATAAAATGTGCCGTTTTCCGCACGGCGAATCGTCCACTGCTGGGGAAGGCCGCCATGATACCCGTACTGCTGAACGTTGGTTCCTCTTACTGCGTTTCCTATATATACATCAAGACTTTTGCCGGAATGTTTATTCAAAATTTTATAAAAACCGTTATTCAGATATGTGACAGTAAAAATCTGGCTGTCCTGTTCCTTCTTCCTTGCAATCTCTACATTAGCTTCGTCATTCATAGACGCGCCCTGTACATTCAGACACATACCGCCGTCCAACGCTGTAGCGATATAATAGTCACCGTTAGCGACCGTCTGCGTCCCCGCAGGAATAAACCGCCATTTCTGCGCCGTACCACCATTTCCCTTCCATATCTTCACATTCGTCTCATCCGCTGCTGTCCCTTCGTCCACATCCAGATAAAATCCGCTTCCCCTTGACTGAATGGTATAATAAGCTCCGTTATCCACCTCGTTAATGACCCAATCCTGCGTGTGCTCCGATGGATCAAAATATTCCCACTGCCAGACATTGGTTCCAGCCGTTCTGCTTCTGCCCGCCACATCCAGACTCTTCCCTGAGTTTCTGTGTATGATCTTATACCCCTTATTCACCCCAAGCCATGTGACGCTAAAAACCTGAAGCTCATCTTCCGTACCGTGATAAATTTGAACATTGGCCCCGTCCTCCTTAGAGGCTCCTGCTACGTCCAGACACATACTGTCGTCTAATGCCGTAACGATGTGGTAATCGCCGTCAGCGATGGTTCGCGTAAAGGGAGCCTGCATGTCTGAGCCGACTGGTGCCGGCGGGGGCTCCGTTGTAATGGAATATGGGGCGCTCCATATATTACTTATACCCCTGTTTCTTAAATTAGTCTTTGTTGTTGTTACATCCCATCGTATCCCACAGTGATAATCACCATTACAATCCGCAAAATAAACAGTATCTCCATTTACACCAGTAACCCAGATGGTATGTCCGTATTCTCCTCCAGTCTTATATTGTACAATATCTCCCGCTTTTAAAGAATTTAGTGAACCCACACTCCAGCCAGCATCCAGCGGGCAGGAACCATAATAACCATACGCAAGCCGATATGCGAACCCCCAACACTGTGCATATCCCCTGTAGTTGTTGCATGTATTTGGAGCTGTATCATGATTATTCGGACAAGGCGTACTCGTCACCCCATCCGGTTGATTATAGGATAAGCCTACGCGATTCCAATATTTTCCAGCGGGAAACCTTGCCTTCAGTTGGGCTATTGTCTCCCCGGCAGCTCTTGCCGAAATAAGCGCTCTGGGAATCTGATCTTCTTTCGTTTTTTCCTGCTCTATCTGTGCCGTTTCTTCATCTCCCTCAACCGCATACGCCGTCTCCGGCACCGCCGCGCAAAACAGCGCCGCCGCCAGCATCCCCGCCAAAAGCCTGCCACAAATCGTTCTCCTCACAGCAATTTACCTCCTCAAAAATTGATCTGTCACACCCGCACAACATTTTAGACTCCTATAGATGAAATTCCTTATCATCTATTTTTTAACGCTCTCCGTTTTGCAATGTATATATTGCAATTATATCTCATATAACTAGTAAAATCAATAAATGCAACTTATTTATTGCAGTTTGTTGAGGAACTCACTATGTCACAAAAATTGAAACAGGACATCCACATCGGCAGTAATATCCGCCGACTTCGTAAACAGGCTCACTTAACGCAGGAACAGGTAACCGCATATTTGCAGTTGCAAGGACTTGAGATTTCCCGCAGCAGTTATTCCCAGATTGAATGCGGCACTTACAATATCCGTATTTCCGAATTGATTGCCCTCGCAAATTTATTTCAAGTAGATTACAACGCTTTCTTTGAAAATCTAAAATTCCCCGAATAAAACCCTGTACTTTATCTGTCTATTGAGTTGATTTTGCATTGCAAATAACATATACTATAAGTGCAGTGAAGCACGAAAGGGGTTAATATTATGGCAAATACAACAAATTTCAGCGTTCGTATGGACAGCGACATCAAAAAACAGTGTGAAAATCTGTACAATGAATTAGGAATGAACCTGACCACAGCTATCAACGTTTTCCTGCGTCAGTCTCTCCGCGTCGGTGGTTTTCCCTTTGATGTAAAGCTGGAACAGCCCAACCGAGAAACCATCGCAGCTATGCTGGAAGCAGAACGCATCGCGCACGATCCGAATGTGAGGCATTATTCTGATGTGGAAGAAGCTCTGCGGGAGTTGAAAGCATGAACCGGGCTTTGTCTCGAGGAGAAACATTGCCAGAGAAAAACAAAGACCATGAACTTACAGGCGACTGGACAGGACACAGGGAATGTCACATCCAGCCAGACTGGCTTCTCATTTACCGAATCGAAGATGATGTACTGGTATTGACATTGTCCCGAACCGGATCACACAGTGATCTGTTCAGCAAATGATTTCTGTCCCACCACCGTTTTTGTGGTTATGGGGGTATCTTTTACAATTATTTCAAAAGATACCCCCATAACTCCACTTTTCACCCCACCTCTCTCCGTAGCCGCAGCAAAATCCGCTTCTCCATCCGGCTGACCTGCACCTGGCTGATCCCAAGATTCTTCGCCACCTCGACCTGCGTCTTATCCTGAAAATACCGCATCCGGATGAGCTGTCTCTCTGTCTCCGAAAGCGTCCCCATGAGCTGCTCCAACAGCATATGGTTTAAAATCTTTTCCTTCTCCGCGTCCCCGCTGTCCCGGTTCAGCCCGGCCGTGCAGCCCGCGCCGTCCCCCACCACCTGATCCACCAGATAAATCTCATTGCCGTCGGACTGGTAGACAGACTTGTAGATGGACTCCACCTCCACGTTTGCGTCCAGAGCCATCACGATATCTTCTATTTCCAGTTCTGTCTCCGCCGACAGCTCCTGCAGGGTGGCCTCCCTCCCGTAAAGCTGGGACAACCGCTCCGCCGCCTGCTTGATCTTCCAGCCGTTTTCCTTCAAAGTGCGGCTCACCTTCACCATGCCGTCATCCCGCAGAAACCTCTTGATCTCCCCCTGGATCATGGGCACCGCATAGGTGGAAAAGCGCACCCCGAAATTTAAGTCAAACTTGTCGATGGCCTTGATCAGACCGATACATCCAATCTGAAACAGATCCTCCGCGTCGTACCCTCTCCCGACAAACCGTTTTACGATATGCCTCACCAGACCCAGATTTTCCTCTATCAGTGCTTCTCTCGCCGCTTTATCTCCTGCTTGTGATCGTTCGATTAATACGGCAGTTTCCTCCATGGCTACTCCTCGCTGACGATCCAGCCGCCCAGTCCGATCTTTTTGTACATACGCACAGTCGTTCCCTGCTCCGGCTCCGAAAAGACTTCCAGTTCATCCATAAAGGCCTCCATAAAAGCAAACCCCATCCCGGAGCGCTCCCACTCAGGTCTTGTGGTAAAAAGCGGCTCCATAGCACGGTTCACATCCTCCATTCCCACGCCCCGGTCAATGATTTCCACCTCCAGAATGCTTCCTTTCAGCTCACAGTTCATTTGCACCCTGTCCGTCACACACCCTCTGTTTCCGTAACCGTGGATGATCGCGTTTGTCACCGCCTCAGACACGGCCGTCTTCACGTCGGAAAGCTCCTCCAGCGTGGGATTCAAAGGAGCAATAAACGCGGACACCGCCATTCTCGCAAAGGCTTCGTTGTCCGACACCGCCGCAAATTCCAGACGCATCTCATTGGTCACCAGCCTGTAATCTTTCTTCTCTTTCACTTCGATCATTTCTCTATTCCCCTCTCTACTCCATAATCTCCACAATATTTTCAAGTCCCGACAAAAGAAGCAGCCGCCTGATCCTGCTGCCCGCATTCACCGCGTACACCTTTCCCCCGAAACAGGAAATCTTCCGGTAACGCCCCAGAATGATCCCCACCCCCGAGCTGTCCATAAAGGTTGTCCTCTCAAAATCAAATACCACATTCCCCACCTGCTTCGATACGATATACCTGTCCGCCCTCTTACTTATGTCAACCGATTGATGATGGTCAATCTCAGCTGGCATCCTTATCATCAAGTAATTGTCAATCACCTTGTAATCCTCGTCCATATTATGTAAACCCTCCTTTTCCTTTCAATTACTGCCAAACATCATATTCTTTGCCTTGTCACAATCTTAGACGAAACAATCTATTCTTAAGGAGCCCCTTGAAGAGCGTCAGCGCTTAACGAGGTTTCACACGAGTTTAGCGTCTGTTACGCTCGGAGCGGAGCGCAAGCGCGGCGACGAAGAATGGATTGTTTCGTCTGCGTTTTTTAACAAACAAAAAAGAACATGATGTTTCCATCACATTCTCTTTCGTGTCTCATCTATTCTTTTTCTTATGTATACGGAGGATAAGACCACTACTCCTCCGCGCCCTCTATCTCCGCCAAAAATCCCTGCGATTTATCGGCCTTCTCCGTGTTGGGGAACAGCTCGATCACCTGCTGATAGAGTTCCTTCGCCTTCTGATTTTCGCCCATGCGGTAGTAGGAGTTCGCCAGATCAAAGAGCGCCTGCCCGTTGGTGGCGTCATACTGAAATGCCTTTTCCAGATTCGGAATGGCATCCGCATAGTTTCCCGCCCAGAACGCCGCGTGGCCGTCCTCGTCGTAGGACTCCGCAATCTGCGGCCCCACCAGCGCTAAAAGGGTATTGTAAAGGCTCTCAAAAGCTTCCGAATTTTCATGTTCCTCTTCCTGCGCCTGCTCCTCCTCGATCTGCGTCAGATAATCCGCCACCACCGTGACGTCCTCGGGATTCGTCAAATACGCACCGGCTGCTTTCATCAGGCTTTCTACGGACTGCAGCGTGCCGTCCTTCCCCATGTATGCCGTCAGATCCTGCTGCAATGTCTCATTCTGCGTCTGCAGTTCTCCGAGCTGCTGCTGCAGCTCGTCGATGGTGGCCGTCTTCGCGTCGGACTGCTCGCTGACCTTGCGCAGTTCCTCGTCGATCCCCGCCTTGGCCGTCTGTATTCTGGCCGGCAGAATCAGGAAAAAGGCGATAGCGATACCGATCGCCAGACCGATTCCCAGATTCAGCAGGGAGGTAACGCCCCTGCCCTCCTTCATATTCACCGGCTGGATGATCGTCTCATTGCCGCTCTGGTACTTGACGATCTCCTCCGACTTCTTTTTCTTCGAGGAGTTCTTGACGCCCTCCTCCGGGAGCAGCATCTCGTCCACTTCCTTCAGATACCGGAGCGTGGCCGTGTTGTTCGTGTCGATCTCAAGACACTTGCCAAGTTCGCGCTTGGCACGCTCCCACTCCTCGCTGTTGATATACAAAAGCGCCAGAAGCTGATGCGCCCGGATAAATTTCGGATTTAAGGACAATACCTTCTTTAACTGAATCACCGCCAGATCAAGGCTGTCCTGATTGCAGTAAGTGAGCGCCTGATTGTATTTCTTTATGGTCTGATTGATGGTGTCCAGACGGTTCTGGTTCGTCTGGATCATATTGATATAATCGTCCGCAATATTTTTCTTCGGACGCAGATTCTTGCTGATAACCCACTCGCTCAAGGCCGCCACCACCTCGCCGGTCTCAAAATAAACCAGACCGAGAAGATTTCTGGCCTCCACATTGTTCTTGTCAAATTTAAGGCTCTGCCGCAAACTTGTGATCGCACCCGTCAGATCCCTGACGCCGGCCCGCTCCAGTCCGTCGTTATAAAAACGGTTGGATATATATATGATCCTCTTGTAAAGGGCTACATCGGCACCGCAGTTCGTGCAAAAATCATGTTCAGACAGCGTACAGCCACACTGATAACAAATCATCTATGCCAATCCCCTATTCTCCTGCTTTCTTCGAATCCTTCACGATCTTCACCATCAGATCCGCCATATCCGTCAGATCCTGATTGTAGATCGCCTCCTCCGCGTCCTCCACTTCCAGACTGGGGTGGAACTTTTTCAGTTCCTCTTCAAAATTAATCATTTTTAAGTCTCCTCAAAAGGGCTTTCACTTCGCCCGCCAAATATAATGAACCGACAATATACACCTCATCCCCGTCATTTTTGTGTGCAAGCAGCTCCGCAAACGCCGTGTCAAGCGTCTCGTAAGCCTTTGTGTCAAAACCGGTATATTGTCCGAAAGAATCCGTAAGTCGTGCAAGCGGCAGAGCCCGTTCACCCTGTAAGGGCACAAGGCATATCTCATCGAAAAGACCTGCCTGCGCAAGCAGCGCCGCCGCTTTCGTATACTGCTTGTCCCGCACCGACGAGTAGAGCAGAACCCGTCTGCCGGCACAGGAATGTAATTTCACCGTCTCCAGGAAGGCCCGGATCCCGTCCACGTTGTGCGCGCCGTCCAGATATACCGACGGCAGGATCTCCTCCATTCTGCCCTCCCAGACCATTTCCCTGATCCCTCTCTGCAGAGCGGAAACCGTTATCCGCCTGTCATTAAGAAGCGCCAGCGCACTCGCTGCGAGCGCCGCGTTCTCCACCTGATAAAGCGCAGAAGTGGACACAGTAAAACCAATATAATCATAATAGTGTAAATGGAGAGAAAAATCAATCGTTTTATGCCTAATCTTTATTTCTTTTATCGCAGCTTTCCCTATGGAAAAGATTTTTGCCCCGATTTCCTCCGCGTATTCCTGAAAGACGCGGGACACCTCCTCCTGCTTTTCCGGATATACCACGGGCACGCCGGGACGCATGATTCCCGCCTTTTCCCGTGCAATTAACGGCAGTGTCTCTCCCAGATACTCCATGTGGTCATAGCCGATGGAAGTCAGAATGCACAGTTTTTTATCCTCCACCACGTTGGTGGCGTCAAGCCGGCCTCCAAGTCCCGTCTCCAAAACCACATATTCCACACCGTACTTCTCAAACAGCACCATCGCCATGAAAAACAGCAGTTCAAAAAAGGTGGGATGATAAGCCGGGGCCAGACATTCCACTTCCCCCATCACCACGCGGAAGGCATAAAGGAAATCAGTCTCAGACACCATCTCCCCGTTTATCACGAACCGCTCTCTCATCGTCACCAGATGGGGCGACGTGAACATACCGCAGGAAATACCCGCCTTTCCCAGCACGGAACACAAATAAGCACAAACGGAGCCTTTTCCGTTTGTGCCTGCTATGTGTAAGATTTTACCATTCTTCGCCGGATATCCCAGCCGCGCCCAGAAACGTGCGGTGTCCTCCATGCTGTTTTTTGTCGTAAATTTAGGGGTGGCGTTGATATAATCCACCGCCGCCCCATAAGTCTCAAAGGTCTCTTTCATTTTTGCTCCCATGGTCTGCCTGTCAGAATCAGTTATGCACGATCACCGTTCCCTCAAGAACACCCTTGTCTGCCGCATACCTCATAAAACAGGTATTGCGGTCGAGGGTCATCTTCTCGGCATTGATGCCTATCACTACATTGCGGTAAATGTTGCCATCCACCTTAATGTAGGAATCCCGGCCCTCCTCCATGGTAGTCTCCAGCTCTTCTCTCTCATGCCCTGCCTTATCCAGCTCAGCAAAGTATTCATCTTTCAGATGGTTCCACTCCAGAAGACTGGCCTCTGTGTTTCTGGAAGTATTCGCACCGCGCATACGCTTCTCACGCAGCGCCTCCGTCATCGTGTCCACCAGCTTGGAAAGCTTCTCCTTGATCTCCGCCTCCCTGCGCCTTGCCTCCAGAAGTTTGTCGAAGGACTCTGGCTCATAACCGCTGTGCAAAACCGTCTTTAATTCCACATCGTTTCCTGCCGTAATAGCTTCCACGCCTTTCAGGGCATGGATGCTGCCGCCGATGATCGCGCCTCTCTTTCCTATGGCAATCACCTTATCCTTTGCCGTCACATTCGCATTCAGGATAACATTCGCCTGTACCAGTCCACCGGCGTCCACCGTGGTATTCTCGATAAACTCCGCAAAGACATTTCCTCTGGCCGATATCTTACCGCCGCCCTGAATCCCCCGCGTAAGCATCACATCGCCCCCGGCAAACAGCGTAGCCGCGCCTGTCGTGCCATGGATCTCAATATTCCGTCCGGCGCGGATGACGATGCCGCCCTCCACATTGCCGTTTATAATTACATCTCCAAAAAATTCGATCTTGCCTATGATCGCGTCCACATCACCCATGATCTCATGCACATTTTGGATATCGATCTTGCCGTTCTTGACCTCGATCTTCCCATCACTTTGGGCATAATAAACGCCGTTTTCCCTTGTGATGCCCTTTCCCCTCATGGGCGGCAGGTCTCTCACGGGATTGGCTTTCATCTCTCCGCCCACGACCGTATAGCCGTTCACACCCTGCACCGCATAGTGATAAATCGCCACCTTGTCGCCTTTATGCACATTCTGCAGAGCGCTCATGCTGGAATAATCCACCGAGCCGTCCTCGTTGACCTTAGGCCCGACATGCTCCTCCGGCGCAAAGAGATACTCAAAATAACCGTCTTGTCCGGGCTGTATCTCCGCACCTTTCGCTACGAGTATCTCCCTGTTGTATACCTTTTTCTTGACCATGGCCGACAGGTTGGAGCTGTGATAACCCTTGACCACCCCATTTAACTCCAGATAATCTTCCAGGTCGTGCTTCGCGTAAGTCTGCCCTTCTTCCGGCGGTGTGAGGTAAAGCCACGCCGCCATCTCGTCATCGTCTATCCGCAGATAAGTGCCTTCCGCCAGTTTCGACTCGGTAGGAGGTGTTCTCGTCTCGACCGCCACCGCCGTCTCCGCCGCGGTCTCGGCCTTCGCCGGCTCGGCTGCACCTGCTGCCTTCTGCTGTACAACTGCCTGCTGTCCGGCCGCCTGGGGATCCAATCCCTTCGCCCTGGCCATTGCCGCTTTCAGTTTATTCAGCTGTTCCGATGACAAATTCACCTCAGCCACGTGACTCACCTCCTTCCTTTATTTTATGACGCGCATATCATATAGTCCCATATTCCTATTCTTACTTATACCTTACACCATATCGACCCACTTTTCCAGTGGTATTACTAAAATTTTTTTGATTGGATAATTTCACTCACTGCCGCAAATTTCCTAAAATATATTGCTTTTTATGCTCTCTCGCCATATCCTGCAGTTCTTCTGCTCTGCCAGTCACGGCCTCCGCCAGCATCTCTATACGCTCCTCGTCAATAAACGCCGTCGGAACGAAAATTTCTCTTATATCATCCTTTAAATGTCTTAATTCTTCAAACGGAATCCAGCTAAAATCCGAAACCAGCTTCATTTGTCTTGAAACACTGGAATAGAACGGCTTTGTTCCCATTTCCTCCAACGGATTGATCGCTCTTGTCAGTTTATCATGCCAAAGACTTGTACCACTGTCGAATATCGGCGCCGGGCCTGCCCATTCCAAAGTTTCTACGTTTCGAATCGCTCCCAGATTTCCAAAGTGCCGGTCCGTATTAGCCATCAAATAGTCAAACACCAGCATGTAATCAAGAAACTCTCTCATCCCCGGAATGCCAAGTCTGTCACAGGCACTCAAAAAATGCTCATAGGAAGTAATCTGACTGGACTTTTTTATGCTGCGATTGATATTCACTGCACTTACCAGTTCCGTGTTAACATTTATAAAATTTTCACATACGCTATAAGGAACGCCATCCTCCACCCGTACTTTATAAGACACAAAATTATTACATCCAAGCCTTTGATGCAGCCTCGTTCCAAACGCTTCATTAATTGGTTCCTGCATAAAGGGATTGCTGCCTGCCTTTATTAAACATCTTTTTGTATCTATAATTTTCCATTTCTTTTTCAGCCATCCATCCGAAGTATTGCATGGAGACATCAAATCAATATCCTGTGGGGTCGGCTGGTCAAACAGAATATTACCTACGTCATCAGAAAAATCATTTTCAAAAAAATTGATGGTTTCCCATTGCAATTCACTATCCACAGGTTTCATCCAGTATTGGTCTGAAAGACTCAACCCATAGCATCCTGGCAACATCTGTTCCGAATGTTGGAGCCCCATCCGCTCCAATGCAGCTGCGATTCCTGATCTGCTTGCGGGAATACTTCTCCCAAACCACCACTCGTTTAGTTCCTTTTTATTTGGAATACCTGTTTTCACATCTATTCCAATCGGCAGGAAATCCAACTCGTAATTCTTAACTACTTTTAATATGGCAGCAGTATCGTCATCCAATTCCAGCTCTACAACAGGTGTCTTCTTATTCATCAATATACATCTCATCGGATTTCCGCCTCCCTTCTTCCAAATGACCCGTTCTATCTGACTCCCACACGTTCTATAAAACAGTATGCCATACATTTTGGCATTTAACAATTTCTATTTCACACCATATTCACATTCGCTGTACATGAAAAGAGAGTAATGAGCCATAGACCCATTACTCGTCTTTTCCATTTCCATACTTTCTGCTTTATTTTTCCTGCTTTTCTTCCTCCTGCCCTTTCTTTCTCCAAATAATGAAACAGATCATCAGCGCCAGCACAATTACCACCGCCAGCCAGATAAAGTAACAGATCCCCAAGAAGGTCGGGCAGATATGGCAGAGTCCGCATTTCGCTCCGCTGTCTGCTCCCGTCCCGTCAGTCTCCGCATAGGCAATCGCGTAGCTTGAGAACCGGTCTGTGCTGACCGTGATGGTTTCGGGCGCCTCATCCATGTCATTCATAAAGGTATACTCCCCGTTATGGGAACGGATGATAATAAACTTTCTATTGTCACTCAGCAGCTTTTCGGGAATGTTTACCACCACTTCTATGGGTTCGTCCGTCTCAGTGATGGCGTTCCAGTCACCCGCTCCCAGCTTGATAAACATGGAGATATCAACGTACATCCCAAGCACGAGTCCGGGTACTTCTTCGCGGTATGCCCCGATGCCGTTCTCGATCACTTCCTTATCCTGCGCGGGTACTTTCTCGGAGATATCGGTCACGTCTATCCGGATCTCTATGGTCTCACCGCCGCTTACAAGTGCCTGCTGGTGGGGCGTCAGGACTGCCTCCACTACCTTTTCGGTGTCCGCCACTGTGGCGGTGCATTTTTCTTCCTCACATACCACTGTCACGATGACCGTGCCGTTTCCGATCTTCACTTCCGCCTGTTTTGCCGGTGTGCCTCCCGTGGACTGCCCGGAGTCTGTGCCGTCCGGCTTCGGTGTGCCTGCGTCTGTGCCGTCCGTCCCTGCATCCTGCACGTCTGTGTCCTCCGGTTTCCACTCTTTTTCCGGCTCTCCGCTTTCGTTCTGCGCCCCGTTCTCTTCCCGTTCCGGTCTGCTTCCCGGTCTGCCTTCCGGCTGTTTCCCTGCCGGGGATGTTTCGCCGGGTGCCGGTGCGGGTGATGTGGGTTTCGCGGGCGGCGTCACGGGCGGTTTCGGTGCCGGATTCTCCGGCGTCTGGTCGTCCGGCCTGGGTGTCGGGTCCTCCGGCTCCGGTTTCGGGTCGTCCCCTTTGTCCCCGCCGTCTGCGGGTTTCCCGCCCGGTTTCTTCCCTACGCCCTCCACGGTGACCGTCTTGTTCTCCCTGATGTCCGTGATGGTATAGGTGTAGGGTTCCTGCGCCGTCAGTTCCACTTTCACGCCGTTTACTTTCACCGCAAAATTGGCGTTCCGCTGGTAGCCGTCTGCCAGTGCAAAGCGGAAGGTAAAGCTGCCGCCTTCTTTGACAGGGCTTTCGCTGTCTGGCTGCGCCGACAGGGTATAGCCTGTGCCTGTCTGCAAGGTGACGGTGTAGGTTGTGGTGTAGACCGCATAGACGGTCATATCCGCGGTGATGTTTGTAAATACGGCGGGTGTTGTCCCCTGTTCGTCCATGCACCACGCGCCTGTGGCATTGTCCTTCGCCGGTACGGGCGGGATGTCCGTCAGGGCCGCGCCATAATCCACGGGAATCTCCCTGTATTTCGTCCCGTCCACCATAAAGGCCACCTTGACCTGGTAAGCGCCTATCTTAACGGCGTCGCTTGGTTCACCGGCAAAGTGATCCGTACTGGCTTTCACCCGCACCACATAGGTGCCGGGCAAAAGCCCTGTGATCTGTCCGCTTTCGTCCGCTGTATGGCTTGCCCAAGTCTTTCCGCCGTCCGTGGAAACCTCATAGGCAGTGCCTGCTGTCAGCCCGGTCAGTTTTCCTGTCCCGCCCGCTGTGCTTACGTCTACGCCTGTGGGCGTGGGTTTCGCGGGTCTTGCCGGGACGGGGAGGCTCCGGGGGTCGCTGTCCAGTTTATCTTTGTCATTGCCGTTTCGCGTGATGGACAGGGTCGTGCCGAACCACTCTTTCTTGATGGGCAGGGTGCCGTCCGCGCCTGCCGTTATGGTATCGCTGCCTATCGTATACTCTGCGCCGGGCACAAAGCCGGTCAGTGTCTCCGCAGGATGATCAATGCGGATCTTTGGCGTCTCATACTTGGTAGCAGGGGTTGCCCCGATGGTGACGGCTGCGGCTTCGCTCTGGAAACTGGTGTTTCCTGTCTCCACCGCCTTGACGCGCACCTCGTAGTCTCCGGCAGGAAGGTTCTCTATCTTTGTGCCGTTTGGCGTGGCAGTCTTCCATGCGCCGAATTTACCGTCTGTATCTTTTACCCGGTATTCGTAAGTGGTGCCGGGCGTTAAGTCTGTGATCGCGCCGTCCGTCGCTGCAGGGTAGGACGCATCCTCTGTTCCGGGCGCAGGTTTCGCCGGGCGTGCCGGGATGGGTACTGGCGTGGTCAGGCTCGCCGGGATGCTGCCGTTTTCGGGATAGCGGATATAGACGGTCTGCCCCATGTAGGCGGTCACACTGCCTGCCGTAACGGATGAAGTACAGCCTGCGTCGACAAACGCCTCAATGCCGTCCGTCAGCGTAAATGTCTCCGCCACATAGCCGATCCGCAGTTTATCTTCTGTGGGCGCGGTGGGCATGGTGGCGATCTGCGCCTCACCACTTTCCCGTGACGCAAAGCTTGTGTCTGTCGCCGGGTAGTATGCCCTGAATCTATATATGGTCTTCTGGGCAAGTCCTGTAAACGCCGTGCTGTCCTGCCAGTTGTCCGTCCCGTCCGCAAGGCGGTACTGTGCGCCTGTGATGGGATTTAAGGTAATGCTGTTTTCTGTGCGGGTACGCAGTTCCGGGGCACCGGGCGCAGCGGGTCTTGCCGGAATGGAAAGGGTCTGTGCTGTACTGTCGGTGGTCTCACTGCCGTTGCCCTTCTTGACAATGCTGATACTGCTGCCAAGCCAGTCTTCCTTGATCGCAATATGTCCTTCCTGATCCGCCGTGTATGCCGTGCCGTCTATGGTGTAGCTTCCACCGGGCACAAGTCCTGTCAGTTCTTCCTGCCGGTAATCAATCACTGCCGCAGGCGTTTTCTCCGGTCCCTTGACCTTTACGGTAATAGGCTTTGTGGCTGTATTTCCCGCATTGTCCGTGGCGGTGACTGTTATCTCCGTGATGCCCGGGGGTATCTTGCTCGCAGGGATGGTAAAGGTGACTTCCTCCTGCAATGCGTTTGTATTAACGGCAACAGACCGTTCCGTGCCGTCTCCGACTTTATATTTGACTGTGGCGATTCCCGCTGTGATCGCATTGCCTGTATCATCCTTTACCGTGACAAGCAATGCGGGTGCGGAATTATAATATCCTTCCGAGACATCCACACCGCTTGGCTGTGTCTGCTGCGTATCAGATATATTGCGGTCAGCCAGTATGGTGATGTCCGGCGGGGTATCCTCCACGATCACGCCGCCCGCATCTGCTCCTATTGTCACACTGTCCGCGGCATTGCCCACCCTGTCGGTACAGCTAATCGCAATGGTTCCCCGGAAGTCAGCAGCAATGGTAATCTTTGCTTCACCGTTCGTAACCGTCGCTGTATCTGTTACCGCACTGCCCGTATCCAGGTTCCCTGCTGCATCCTTGTCCGTCCTGGTGTAACTGATCTCAGTCACGCCGCTGCCGGTGTCCGTGACAGGCACATGGACAACCATGCTCTTTTTGCCGATGATCCAATGCCAGAGGTTAGTATGCACCGCATCATCATAGGTAAGTGTGCCGATCACAGGCTTTGTCTGATCCAGTTTGACCGTAAACAGGGCGCTTGCAACGGAAACATTGCCCGCCGCGTCCACAGCCTTAAACTGATAGGTATGCTCTCCGCTCTGAACCTTATATTCATAATTTACGCTGCCTGCTTCGTTATTAGAAAAACCGCTTACTTCTTCATAAGTCTGGCTCCCGTCAATGCTTACCAGCAGCTTCACCACCCTCACGCCGTCGTAAAGTTTCAGCGGTATTTTGTCCTGTGTATTCGTCCAGCCTGCAGGCAGAGTCACGCCATCCTGCAATACGGGCTGATTGGGCGGTGTTTCATCCTTCCAGTGGGCATGAAGGGTATGGGCAAATGCCGTTGTTACAGTGGTTCCCGCATTGACTTCCGTGCCCTTTCCCTCTGCCTCGGTATACCAGCCCCTGAACGTATAGCCTGTTCTGGTCGGTACGGGAAGGATACCGTATTTGCTGTTATATGTCACATTTTGGCTTGCGGTGGCGTCTCCGCCATCCGCTCCGTGATAATGAAATGTTACCTGATAAGTTTTTGGTGTCCATTTCGCCCAGAATGTCTTATTTCCGGTGTCTGTGGCAGAGATTTCCGTTACCGGGTCCCCGGTACAATTCTCGTTGTCATACCAGCCTGCAAAGTCATAACCTGTTTTCGCCCAATCTGTCGGCAGGGCTGCACCTGTACCATAGGTATAGCCGGTAAGAGCAGTTCCTGTGCCGCCGTTTGGTTGAAGGGTTACGGTATAGGTATTCGGTTTCCAGCTTGCATAATATGTGATATCTTGCGTCGGACTGACAGAAGTTCCCGCCGCCACAAGATCGGTTCCCGTCTTGCTGCCCGCAATCCAGCCGTTAAAAGTATAGCCTTCACGGCGAAAGCCCGTTCCATCATGCAGCGTCACACTGGGGCTCGTCTGATAAGCGACCTGCTCATGCACACTGGCCAGTCTGGTTGTGATCTGGGAAGCCGCACTGCCGGTTCCGTCATTGGCATCATAGGAAACCGTTATGCTTTTTTGATATAACCCATAATAGCTTACGTCTCCGGCACTCGAAGACAGAGAAACCGTACTTCCCGGATTTACGGCTGTCCCGGAAAATTTCCCGTCAGACCAATGCCATGCTGTATAGCCGCTCTCCGCCGCCATCGCCCACGCTTTCATGGCAGGTGCCTTAACAGTCCCCGTCGTCGCTTTATTATAAATGGTTGTCGATACTGTTTCCTTCGCGCCTGCGCTGCTGGAATAAAAGCTGGCGGTCAGTGTCTTTTTGTAAATCGCATGTAGCGTAACATCCTCCTCACCCATAGTAAGGGTCGTAAGTCCCTCGTGCGCGTTCTGCTCCGTATTCCAGCCCACAAACTCCCAGCCGCCCTTTGTGGCTGTAGGCGTCAAATCTGCCGCAGCACCCTCGATCACCGTATCAGAAGTCTTTGTGGTGGAGGTTCCGCCGTTCGCGCTGTAATTATAGGTGACGGTATGGGGAACTTCCGGTTTCACCCGGATGTAAATCGCATTGTTTTCCAGATAAAGCTCTTTTCCCTCCACATAACTGCCGGTCAATGTCATCTGTGCCAGGTCGCTCTCCGTAATCGTATAGCCGGATGCCGCCTGCGCAACTTTCGTACCGTCGGCAAAATCCGCCTGTGGATTCACGTAAATGCTGGCATTGGAAAGTATGCCTTTGACCGTAAACATGGTGCCGGATGATATACGAATGCCTTTCCCCTCTCCGCCAATCTGCGGCGAGCCGGAAACCGACAAACTGCCAAAGATGGATACGCTTCCCTTAATGGCACTGTCCCCGGAAATATCGACCACATGAGCTGCAATAGCCGTGTTTTCCGTCAGCAATGTCCCGCCTGACATGAAAACCTGTTGGCTTCTGGGCGAACCCGCATCACTTTTAAGGTTCCAAATACGCTCTAAAATCCCCCCGCTCATATGCGTAACGACATCGTAACTGCTATAATCATCCTGACCACCTGTCGTGCATAGCTCGCACCGTTCCGTATGAAAGCCGTCCTTGACACTGCCCTCTGCCGGCGATAAATCAATTGGTTCCGGGCTGCCCGTATAGTAAAGTTTCGTTGTATCCGCCGTACTACCCTGCGTTATCGTCAGATTATTCCCATATCCCCAAATACTCACAATACCAACTAGTACCTCACGTACCCCTGTACCGCCCCAGTCTGTAGCCGCTGCTGCCCGCGCTGCCGCCCTTCTTGGTTTTCCATTGACCTGCTCCACGGTCACGTGAATCTGCGGCAGTCTGACACCCTCCGCCAATGCATAGCCCTCCGGCAGAACCGCGGTAAAAATATAGATTCCCTCCGCACTTCCGTCATATTCCGGCTCGGACTGCCATGTCACGCCGTCTATCGTAACCGTTTCCGCCTCTTCTTCTGCACTTTCCGTCTGTGTGTTTTCCAATGTCTGCACCGAAATCACATTTTCCGCAAGATATTCCTGCATGGTAACGGTATGGGTTTCCTGTGAAACTGCGCTTTCCTGCTGTTCCTCCGAGGGCGCACTTTCCTCTGTGTTTTCCTCCTCTTCGGTGTCTGCCGTGTCCTCGTCTCCTGCGTCGGCTTTCCCGTCTGTTTCCTCCGATTCACCGTCTTTCTCCGGCTGCGTGTCCTGTTCGTCCCCGGTTTCCTCACCGGCGTCCGTATCCTTGTTTTCTTCCGTATTTTCCTGCCCGCTGTCGGACGGCCCGCCTTCTTCCGATGGCTGCTCTGTAACGACCGCCTCCAGCGTGTCGGGAAGCGACAGTTCCGTAAGTTCTGTCCCCACCGGGACAGTCTGCTCCCTGATCTCATCTGAAAGCGCCGTAAAGCCGGAGATATACCGCCCTTCTGCCTGTTCCTCCGACGCAAATACGGAAAGTGTTGCCGGAATATCAGGATAGGTCGTAAACAGCACACAAACGCTGAGCATCACCGCCAGTATGCGCAGACGCCTTTTTCTCCTTGCTTTTAACCATGCACGTTGTTCATCCATCTCATATACCTCCTACTTGTCAGAGCGGTTTGCGATAAACCGCCTATCCACCACTGCTTATGCGCGCAAGCACACATCCTGTCTCTGCCGCTTTCTGTCTCTGCTTATGCGCGCAAAAAGCCGCTATCTTCACGGGAACACGTGGTTCCGTAAAGATAACGGCTTTGTGATAACAGTCTTATGGAGCAGACAGCAAAAAAAGGCGCAAAAGAGCGCAAATCACCTAAGGCTTGGCTTGGCTTGGCTTGGCTTGGCTTGGCTTGGCTTGGCTTGGCTTGGCTTGGCTAAGGATACCC
>ERZ808042.599-NODE-599-length-18078-cov-3.739237_pt1 | contig 18078 bp, 13 predicted proteins | sample MGYA00380193_ERZ808042 | MGnify/ENA primary metagenome ERZ808042 (study PRJEB31490, sample SAMN06133401) | mouse gut metagenome | isolation source: M1_2 | host: mice | place: China: Chengdu | collected 2015-05 ...
CGGCTAGTCCCTGCTGTGAGCGACTCATTTGACTGTATTTTTGAAAAAATATATTATCATCATATTTGTTTTCTTTTCCATATTCTACATAATTCAACATCTTTCACCTCGCTGTAAACTTCAAAGTTTCTGTTCCTTACAAATTCCGATTTGTTGCTCAATTTTCATATTCAAATTATACCATAAAACTTGTGAACAATTCTACCGCAACTTTGGACTATATGAGAAAAGTCCGAACAGTTTTCTGCCCGGACTTCCTCGCTCAATCGTATATCAATTCCGCTTTCACAACTTCCTCTGCCTGTGCCTTGCAAGCGTTCATCTGCCGCACCCATTCCATTTGGTTTTCGGCTTTCAGTTGCTCGGTCACGCCGTTTTGCTCTGCCAGTGACCGCACGATCAGCTCTATGCGGTTTCGTGCCGCTTCGTCAATCTCGGCGCAATGCTCAAAGAGTTTATCGGATAGTACCAGTTCATTGAACAGTATCGGGCGGTGCATTTCCAGATACGCTTTGCGGAGTCTGCCGTAGTATCCGAGGGGTTTGGTCTTGCGGATAATGATGTTCGGGATAAGATAATCGCCGTTCTGTGTGTAGGTGATATTCATGTTGTTTGTACTCCTTTCATCGGCTCTCTCTGCGGTAAACTGCTGACAGGGACGAACACGCCCTTTGCAATGTCCTCCGCACGAATGGCGGCTTTCTTAGCTTCGATTTCTGCCTTTTTCCGCTTCTTGATTTTGTCCTCGTATCGCTTCTGTGCTCCGCTGGCTTTCCGCTTCAAGTAGTTCTGATGAAGCCTGTCCTTGCGTTCCTCACGCTTGCGGATTTCCTCTAATTCCTCCGGGGTCAGCTCCACTTCTCCAAACGTCGGGGGAACAAATCGCCCGACAAAATTGAAGTAAATCTCGACCTCCTGTGTGGTCTGTATACTGCCTTTGCGGTCACGCTCATGCACAAGGATTTTCTCGATAAACTCGTTGAGCATGGCAATGGTCAGCTTGTCGAAGTTCTCGTATTTGTCAATCAGAGTGATAAAACGGTCAGCGTCCTTTTCGTGCTTCTCATAGCTCTTGACTGCCTTTTCCAGAACAGAGATTTCAGCGGTAAGCTCGGACTGTTCCTTTTCGTATTGAGCGTCCAGAGTGGCATATCTGCTGTCAGACAGCTTACCTAAAATGTTGTCCTCATAGATTTTGCAGAGTAGGACTTCCAGCTCGGAAACTCTCTGCTTTGCGGTGGCAAGGCGTGTCCGCTGCTTCCTGACCTCTGTGGTCTGCTGGCTGGACTGCGCTTCCTGCACCACACGGACAAACTCGGCTCGGTCATGCTTGGCATACTCGGCAATAGCTTTGAGCATTTCGGAAACAAGGGACAGTACCACATCTTCATTGATACGGTGCTGTGTCGTGCAGAGCTTTCCAACTGGGACTTTGCTGTATTGGGAACAGGTATATTGAGAAATACGCTTGCCGTTGTTGGTACGGTGGACATACATCTTGCCGCCGCAATCGGCACAATAAAGCAAGCCTGTGAGGGGAGCCGCTTCGCCCCAGCCGTCCGGGTAGCGTCTGACATTCACACGGATTTTCTGCACAAGGTCAAAGGTCTGCTGGTCAATGATAGGCTCATGGGTATTCTCGAAAATTGTCCATTCGTCCTCCGGGACATAATGGCTTTTTTTGTCCTTGAAGTGCTTTCGGGTCTTGAAATTGATGGTGTGTCCCAGATATTCACGCTTTTCAAGAATGTTGCAGATGGTGGAAGAACCCCAGCCGTACACATCTTTGAAAGTCTTGTTTTTGTTCACGCCCTCGCCGTGTTGGGCAAGGTAAGCAGACGGAATAAGCACCTTTTCCGATTTCAGTTTGCTGGCGATCTGATACGGGCCGTAGCCGTCAATCGTCATGGCAAAGATGCGCTTGACCACCTCTGCGGCTTCGGGGTCAACTAACCATTGGTCTCTGGCTTCGTTCCAGAGGTAGCCGTAAATGACCGTGCCTGTGAGGTGCTTGCCGGACTTGCCTTTGGACTGGAAAGTGGAACGGATTTTACGGCTGGTGTCTCTGGCGTAATACTCGTTCATGATGTTGCGGAAAGGGGTAAAATCATCGTCCCCTCTGGCACTGTCCACGCCGTCATTGATGGCGATAAGGCGAACGCCACGCTGACGCAGGATTTCCATAATCTGACCGACTTTCAGATAGTCACGACCCATGCGACTCATGTCCTTGATACACAGGTACTCCACATTCCCGGCTTCCACTTCTTTCATCATTGCCAAAAATCCGGGACGGTCAAAGCAAGTACCACTAATGCCATCGTCCGTGAAATGGACAATGTTTGTAAAGCCCTGCCGTGCGGCGAATTCCTCCAACATTGCCTTTTGATTGGATATGGAATTGCTCTCACGCTGTTGGTCATCATCTTTGCCAAAGTCATCACGGCTCAATCGTTCGTACAGAGCTGTGATTTTCTCGTTTTTTCTCATAGCTTGCGCTCCTTTCTTCGGTTTTAGGTTGTGTGTTCTAAGAGACTTCCCAACCGCTTGATTAAGAAGTCTTTTAGAGCATACAACACCCGCCGCAAGTTTATATTTGCGGTACTGCTTGACCGCGAAATGCTCCGGGTCTTTTTCTTCCAGACGTTCAAACATGAGGTCAACCGGGTTCTGGAAGTCCTCGTCGTCCTCGCGGGCTTCCGACGCATTTATCATTTCAAGCAGCGTGGTGAAGTTCTTTTCCTCGTCCGGGGCTTCATACCAGATATAGCCGATTAGCGCGGTGTAGTAGAGCTTTTCCGCTTTCACCCAAAAATCCTCGCCGGATTTTTCCCCGTCGCCTTTGGTGTTGGCGATAATGGTATTGACTAATTTCAAAATGTCCTTTTCGCTCCGCAGATAGGCAAAGGGATTGTATTTCATGGATTTTTTGAAGTTAATCGTATTTAGCACTTTGATACGGTATTTGTACCGCTGCAACATTTTCCCGGTTTCCAAAATCAGTGTTCCTTTCGGGTCAGTGACGATATACGACGTTGGAAAATCCTTTGACGTACATTGCATGAGCGACGGTTTCACAAAGAACCGGGTCTTGCCGCTGCCGGAACCGCCGATTACAAGGATATTTTTGTTTCTTGCGTATTTCGGCTGCTTCGGGCGGCTGTTCATGGTAAGCCGTTCCGTCTGCGTTAAGGGGATATTATTCTCAAATACCGGGTCTGTGTACGGCTTTATGTCGTCAGCCCCGCCCCAACGCGCCGAACCGTATTCTGTCCCGCGGCGGTATTTCTTCGCGTTCTTGCCTTTGGTGTAGATAATCAGCCGGACAATGACCGCCCCCGCAATGCCTAAAGCTAAGTCTGCCGGGTGGAAGCTCGGCGCGATACTGGAAAAGGCGGCGGTAAAACCGTCCCCAAGATGTAGCAGCTTTGCGCTTGCGTCCGCGCCGGGGGAGAGCCGGACAGCCGCGCCCACTTTATCAAAGAGCCAGACAAAGAGCAGATACGGGAGATTTAAGATAAGCAGCTTCTTGATTTCCGGCTTCATAGCGATACCTCCCTGTCCTTGTTCTTGACCTTTGCCCGTTCCGCGTTCTTGCCCTGTGCGGCTTCTTTGAGCGTAGAGAGCAGCTTTCGGATAGAGGGCTTTTTCTCCTGTGTCAGCTTCTTTGCGGAAAACTCCTTAAAGGCTGCGGTCAGCACGTCCGCGTCCCGCCCCTTGAAAAAAACCAGATAGCGGGGCGGGCTTTCCGTTGCGTCCTTTTTCAGCGCAAAGTCGATACCGTACTTTTTCGCCGTACTCTCAAAGGCTTTGATATTGCCCTCGGTAATCTCAATGTTGGAAACGCCCGCGTTCTGCTTCATAAGCTGCTTTAAGCTCTGCTTTCCCTGTGGCGGTTTTGCAAGCTGCTTTTTGCCCTTTGACAGTATGGCTTTCATTGCCTTTTGGAGCGTCTGGGCGGTCAGCTTCCCGGTCTTGATGTAAAGGGCTATGGTCTTTTCGTTTACTTCGTCCTGCAATTTGTCGCGTCCTCCTTTCGCGTTTCTTTATGGGGCGGCGGTCAGATACGCACCCGCAGCCCGTTCAAGTCCTCGGCTCTGATACCCACAAGATACCAGTTGTCGCCGTACTCAATCCGGGTCGGCTTCCACTTGCCCCGCACGAATACGTCAAAGCACTCGCCGCAATGCAAGCCCCCGTAGTAGCTGTTTAAGTCAAAGCGGATGTCGTAACGGTCGGTGCGCTCGTCAAATACCAATGCTCCTGTCATTTTCTGTGCCATAATAAAATCCTCCTTTTGTGGTTGTGGGTGGTTACAGGCTTTCGCCCTCGTTGCATGAATAATAGTCCGGGTCGCCGTACTGCGGCTTTTTCGGTGACAGTGCGCCGCTTGCCATGTCATGGGCGACAAGGGAAGTGTAATAATTGCCGATAGTGGACGGGGCGTTGAAAAGGGCTGCTTTCAGATATTGCTTGATGTTGCGGATTTTCGTTGTGTTCTCCCGCATACAGTCAAGCACAAAGCGGATATGCTCGCCGTCCAGTTTCATAAACTTAGATTTCACAAGCTCTGCCGGGTAGTCGTCCCCCGCAATCCGTACCCGCTTTCTGGCGGTGCATACGGTTTCAAGCATGAGGTCTACAATCTCGTCAAGCCTGTCACTGTCAAACTTCATGTCCTGTTTGAGAATGTGGTAGTCGATATTGTCCTTGATGATTTCCCGGTATATATCAACTGCGCTCTGTGCTGCCGCTTCCGTTCCTTTCCGTTCCGGCGGCGTAGCCGCTTCTCTGCAAGGAGAGGGGTTAGGGGAAAGGATAGGAATGGAATGGGTACTTTGTTCATCAGTAATTATTTTTTCTTTTTTTGGTAAGTCAGTTCTTTGTATATCTTTATTTAATTGCGTTGGATTTTCCAACGTAGGTTTTTCCAATGTTGGTTTTTCCTGCGTTGGATTATCCAATGTTGGATTTTCCAATGTAGGTAAATCCGGCGTAGGCGGCTGCGGCTGCTCGAATATCACATAGTCCGCGCCCCGCAAGCGTCCTTTCTCGTCGCGCTCCCTTGAACGGACGATATACCCGGCGCGTTCAAGCTCCTTAATGGCTTCGCGGATAGCGTCTATCTTCTCCCGGTTGATAAGGGATAAGCCTTTCAAGGTGTAGTCCCAATCTTCGGGGAGTGACAGCATTTGCGACAACAGCCCCTTTGCCTTTAGGGAAAGCTCCTTGTTGCGTAGGTGGTGGTTGCTCATTACGGTGTAGCCCTTGTTCCGTTCCACTCTGAAAACTGCCATAGTTCATAGCTCCTTTGCTTTGGATTTGTTACGCAGTAGAAGCGCGGTTTCGGGGGATAAGGTATAAATCCCTTGCCGCGCCAGATACACACCCGCAAAACCGCTTGTAGCAAGGCTTTTTCTGCCCCTACTGCGTAACAAAGGGCATGAAAAAAGCGGCGTTCCTGTTCTCCCATGTAGAGAGTAAGAAACGCCGCTTCTGCGTCGTATTCAGTTTTTAGTACAATACCCTGCTTGTCCGTCGCTCGAAAAACCTTGATTTTCCAGTGTTTTCAAAAGTATCGTTATCTAACGTCAGCTTTAGATAGGCCAGCCTTAAATGTGTCGGGGACAATGCCAAATAAGGTTGCCATCGTATCAATAAAGCCATCTAAAGATGTATTGTCTGCGTCAAAAATTGGCCTTATGCAATCATATATATCCTTAAATCTATCTGTATTGATTTGGAAGTATGTATCAAAGGGATCATCATAATAGTCCGCTGAAGAAAACCACAATATATTATCTTGTAACTGCTTCAAGGAATTTTCATTGACACTGCGATAACGGCATAGTGTTTCCGGATACGGAGCAGCAGATGTTAACGCGTTCACACTTTGAGGTAAATTGTCATGTGTATTGCACAATAAATTCCAAAAATGCTGTCTATCGACCTTGCTCATGTTTCATTCCTCCCCATCTTCGGACGCATCGCCCATATCTTTGTTATCCCCATCGGAAGAGTCTCCTGTCTCTTGCACATACTCGAAGTCGGGAACTTCAATATCACGGACATCGATTTTGCCTGTTACCACATCAGAGATTAGACGGGTTTTCAGCTCCTGCAAGCCTGATATCTCCTGCGTTAGCATATTCTCATATTTTTTTGCTTTTCCACGGAACTCAACTATGTACTTCATAATTCCTACTTGCTCGTCAAGCGGCGGAACAGGCAGAACAATTGTATTGAAATCAGCTGTGTAAAGTCGCCAGAATCCTTCAATAATACCACGCACTCTGATGCGCAATTCGCCTCGGCATCGGACGCTCTTTAGTACAGTTTCAGCAAACGAGGGGAGGATTATCTCTGTGTTTGGCATTAGCACTGTATAGTCTGGACTAATTACCCCAGACTGTGGGGCCAGTGCAAAAACGCCTAAATGTGCTTTGAGCCGATTCAAAACAAGATCGTCCTTGTAGCACAGCTTACCGCCCACATACGATTCTGAAAGCATCCTGCGTTCATCAAGCTGACTATCCGGCACAAGCCCATATTTTTGGCTCATAGATAAATGCTGCTCTGTGCCTTCTTTTGATCGTTCGTCCCGCTCTGAGAAGAGATATTTACATCTCATAGTTTGCCAATGTTCTGGTATGTCACCGATCCACTCTACCCCAGAATTTTTTGTGGATATATCATCGTGTAGGCCATGTGTAACAATATGCGAAATATAAACTCTCTGCCGCTCATGAAGCAAGGCTATTTGTTTCCGCTTTATTGAAATTAGCCGATTGATGCATGAGACCTTCCAGTCCAAAAACCGCACAATCTGATCCTGTTCGGGGCGAGGAGGGAGAGGCAATTTACAACTGAGGAATGTTCCTGTATTAATGGTTTTTCTTAAACCGCTATACAGTGGTCGCATTGCTTTCACATTATCAAGCGACAAATAATAGTAGTAGGCATAGTGCGGATTAATATTTGCTACATGGAATATTGTATATGCACCAGTTAGCATACCATTATATTGGGAAAGTCCAACAGTGCGTGGAGTTTCGTCAATATCAAACAGACAAAATGCCATGTCTCCCGGCTTGACAATCTTGTATGTATTAAAATCCTTGGGGAATTTGCCTTTTCCAGATGCCACATCGCGGAGAATTATCCCCTTCGTTGTCAAGGAAAGTAAAGGATATGTATCTGCATTATCGCCAACCACATCTTTAGTTTCCTCAAAAATATTTTTATTACGTACCAGTTCCCAATGAGCTGGCATATTAGGCAACCATGGAAGCGGTACCACGGAATAATCGGGATATGTCCTCATTGTATCCCCTCCATAATCTCTGCCATCATACCGTCCGCTTCCCGTTCAAGGGCTTTCAGGCTCTCCAAAATTTCCTCCATAGGACGCAGTTCCACCGGCTTATAGAAATACTTGGTAAAGCTGATCTCATAGCCAATCTGCGTTTTCTTTTCGTCTACATAGGCATCGAGGGCATACGGCAGCACTTCATTTTTCATAAAGGCATCAATGCCGCCCTCATAGGTAAACGGGATATTTTCCGTGTCCCGCAAATCAACATCCGGCTCACCATCAATGGGCTGTGCAGTTGGGTCTTTCTCTGTGATGAAAGGCCGGATTTTCTTCAAAGTGCCAGCTTTCAGTTTTGTTGCTTTGGCAAATGCTGTCCAGTCATCCAGAGGTGCGTTTTTTGCAGCTTCAGCAAGAGCGATTTTTACCGCCGCAAGCTCGTCCGCTTTCTTGAATATGTCTGCGGGAATTTCTCCGTCCGGGTACACACGCAGACGCAGAGGGCGTTCTACCGTGACAGACCAATAACCGAATTCCTCATTGTCAAAAATCATGCTGTCTTCACTCTGTTCCATTTCCATAAAAATACGGACGATTTCCCTGCGAATATCCGATGTAAACTCACAGTTCTTCTTTCCCATATTTTTGCGGAGCGGGGACTTCATGGCGGTTGCGTCAATCAACTGGATTTTCCCCTTGCGGCGTTCTTCTTTCTGGTTGGATAAAATCCAGATAAATGTCCCAATCCCTGTATTGTAGAACATATTCTCCGGCAGTGCGATGATAGCCTCGACCAAATCATTCTCAATCAGATAGCGGCGGGCATTACTTTCCCCACTGCCGGCGTCACCTGTAAAAATGGACGAGCCGTTATGTACCTCGGCAATGCGGCTGCCAAGTGGCGTATCCTTTTTCATCTTTGCCACATTATTCAGCAGGAAAAGCAACTGACCGTCGCTTGTCCGTGGAATCATCGCCATCTGTTCGCCGCCTTCGAGATAGGCATTAAAGCGGGTATCCAGAATCTCTTTTTTACCGCCCATCTTTTCTGCGTCAACCTTCCAGCTTTTCCCGTAAGGCGGATTAGACAGCATAAAATCAAACTGCCTTGTGGTGTTTCCGTCCAAGGAAAGCGTAGAGCCATAACTGATATGTTCCGCCTGTTCCCCATCGCCTTTGAGTAGCATATCTGCCTTGCAGATGGCATATGTTTCGGGGTTCACTTCCTGCCCAAACAAATGAATAGACACATTCTTTTCCAGTTTCTGGGCAATCGCCAGAAGCCTGTCCTGGGCAACAGTAAGCATACCGCCTGTGCCGCAGGCTCCATCATAGCAGGAATAGGTAGCATCTTTGATTTGGTCGGCAATGGGCATAAACACAAGGTCAGCCATCAATTCAACAACATCGCGGGGTGTCCAGTGTTCACCAGCCTCCTCGTTGTTTTCCTCATTGAACTTGCGAATCAATTCCTCAAAAATCGTACCCATGCCATGGTTGTCCAGCCCAGGATGCTTCACCATAGTCTGAGCATCGTCCTTATAAATTGGCTTCGGAGAGAGGTTAATATCCGGCGAAATAAATTTCTCAATCACCGCCCCCAGAATATCCGCCTCAATCATCGTGTCGATCTGATTGCGAAACTTGAACTTCTCCAAAATCTCCTGCACATTAGGGGAGAAACCGTCCAGGTATGCCTCAAAATCGGCCTTTAGCGTTTGCTTCTTAGCGCGGCTGGTGAGATCACGCAGGCGGAATGGGGAGGCGTTACAAAATGCCTGTCCCGCCACATTGCACAGCGCCGGCCATTGATTATCGATTTTGGCCGCATCCAGTTTCTTCTTCATATCAAGAACAGCCTCTTTGCTGTCCTCCAGCATGGCATCCAAGCGGCGGATAACTGTCATCGGCAGAATAACATCGCGATATTTTCCACGCACATACACGTCGCGCAGGCAGTCATCCGCAATTCCCCATATAAAACTTACGATTGTATTGTGAATTTGATTGTCCATGTGTCTTTATTCCCTTCTCACGGAGATTGGCGTCTTCCGACTTACAGCAGATTTATCGTTGTTTCAAAACTCAAATTCTGTAAAATTGATTCACTGTTCTTCTACCATTTCCATAATATCACAGACATCACATCTTAGGGCTGTGCAGATTTTTTCAATGATTTCCGTATTTACATTTTCATTTTTGCCGAGCTTCGTAACGGATGCCGCACTAATCCCAGCTAATCGTTGCAAGTCTTTTTTCTTCATATCCTTATCAATCAACAGTTTCCATAATTTTTTGTAACTGATAGCCATGAATGAACCTCCCTTTTCTGGGAATGTGCCGATTTGAAGATTTCTGCTGCTTATTATAACACGACTGATCCCCAAACGCAAGATTTCCTCCTGCGATCGCAGGAGGAATTGTGGACTTCTATTGGATTTTTGCTTCAACCTGACTTTTACAATTTTACAAAAAATATCGTTTTGAGAAATTGAAAAAAGCCAGCGTAAGTTTACAAATTACAAGGCAATATGTCCCGAAAGTACTGGAAACAAAGGCTTACAGCGTTATAATTGTATAACCTGATATCGGAGGGATATATGGGAACCATAATCAGTAAGAAAATCAAAGGCATTAACTACTATTATTATGTTGAATCTAAAAGGATTGATGGAAAATCCAAATATGTGAACCAAAAATACCTCGGTTCTGCGGATAAGCTGCTGAAAATGGTCAATGAATCTGGAAAATCGCTTGTCACACCGGATTTTTCCGTACCAGTCCTGAGTGAAACGTATCCAGGCAACCGCGGGGATTCCACTCAATTTTCAGATATGATGGAGCAGCTTAAACTCCGATACCGTGCAATCGTTGGAAAAGATGCGCAGATTACCATTGTGTTTGACCGGGGCAATAATTCAGAAAGCAATCTGGATCTTCTTGAAAGCGAATGCCTTGGTTTCCATTATGCAGGAGGGCTCAAAAAAATCAGGTAACGGAGTTATTCGCGGTTTCTAAAAGTAACTATAAACCGCTGTCCTGCCCGGAGGATGCTCCTGAGAAGTATAAATCTCTTACTACGTACAGGATGAGGGCAACCGTTCTTGGAAGAGAAGCCACTACTGTGATCGTATACAACCCTGAACTTGAAAAAGGGCAGTTACAGGGAATACAGATCAATATCGAAAAAACGAAATCGGAGCTTTTGGAAATACAGGGAAAACTGCTGAAACGCTCAAAGGGCGAACTCAAAAAAGGAAAGAAACCAACCTTTGAAAGCGTATCGAAAGCAGTCAGTAAAATCCTGGATCACCGTGAATATATGGATGATATATTTGAGTACGAAATCCTCGAAAAGGACAATCATATATTCCTTACCTTTTCAGATTCAGAGGATAAGCTGAACGTAATCAGGGAGGAACAGCTTGGGAAAACTGCTCTGTTCACTGACCGGAGCGATATGTCTGACTATGAGATTATATCTGCCTGCCGAAGCGCATGGCACGTTGAAAGTTCATTCAGGCAGATGAAAGATACAGAATTTCTGACCGTACGTCCGATTTTCCATTGGACAGACCAGCGAATAGCCGTGCATATCTTCATCTGTGTACTGGCCTGCAGGCTGTGCAGTCTTCTCAGGAAAGAACTGCACAGAAAAGGGATTGAATGCAGTATCAATCAATATCTGAAGTCCATGAATTTTTGCTTCTTTTGCCAGATCTCCGGATAAGCGCTTCATCTCCGCCAGAAGCTTTGCTCTCTCGGTTCGCTCATCCTCTGTGGGATCTTTCAGGAACGCCAGCTCATCAATCAAAACGATCCCTTCGGTATCATAGGAACTCAATTTCCCAGTCTTCAGCCAGTTCTGCTCCATTCGCAGAATCAGATCTGCCACAATCTGCAGGGCAGCCGAACAACCGTCCGATAACTGATCGAATCCATAGGGCTCTCTTCCGTCCTCCAGAATCTGAAAATCGCTTTGGCCATTTTATTTTTGTATCATTCTGCCGCAGCCCTCAAACGCCCGTTCTCCCATCGTCACTCCCTCCGGCGCCCAAACCTGCCGAAGCTCCCTGCAAAATGCAAAGGCCTCCCGTCCGATTCGCTTCAAAGTCGACGGCAGCTTTACATACTTCAGGCTGTGGCAGCGGTAAAACGCTCTCTCCGGGATCTCTTCCAGTCCTTCCGGCAGCAGAATCTCCTCCAGCGATGTACAGTGTTCAAAGGCCCTGCTGCCCAGACGGCAGAATACTTCCGACAGTTCTGCTCTTTGCAGCATGCCGCAGCCGGCAAATGCCTGTGCCCCGATCTCCTCCACGCCGTCTGCGCCCCGCACCTCCCGAAGCCATCTGCAGCCTGCAAAGGCCCGTTTTCCGATCTTCTTTACCGTCTCCGGAAACTCAATCTCTGTCAGCAGATTGCCGTCCTCAAAAGCGCCGTCTCCGATGGCTGTGATCCCATGGGCAAGCCGCAGCCTGGAAATATTCCCGGTGCATTCCATCAGTACGCCGTCCGGATCCGTCTTAAAGCAGTTCATACTGTCCAGCGCGGCCTGCCCTGCCGGAGGCGGCAGCTTCCGTTCCCTGTCAGAAAGTCCCGTAAACTGCACGCAGGATCCGTCCGCCAGTTCCATTTCCCGCAGATAAATGCAGTTTCGGAACGCATATTCTTCTACCCGTACCCGTTCGGACAGAAAACGGATCTTCCGGATGTCCAGCCCGCCGGCAAACGCCCAGCCGCAGATCAGCCGCACATCCCCCGGCACAGTCACTTCTCCCGCGCAGCCGGAACCGTCCAGAAGCATGTGGTTTACCACCACCAGAGGATCCTTTTCCCGCTGCTGCAAGAGCCACTTTGTCCCATGAAACGCTCTGGCGCCAATATACTCCACACTTTTGGGAATCTCCACTTCCTCCAGCATCAGCACATCCCGGAACACTTCTGCTTCGATCCGGCGGATCCCTTCCGGAATCTTAAGGAAACGCCCTGCACCCCGGTATCCGCAGAGCTTCGTCTCTTCTTCCACCGCAAAACAGCTGAATGCGCTGTGAAACAAAAGTCTCGCCGTCTCCGGAAGCCTTTCCGAACAGATATCTGCATAAACATGAAATTCCCATGTCTCTCCCCTGCAGACAATTCTCCGAAGGGAGGTACAGCCGCAAAGAGCATATTCGTACAGATGAATTGTTCCTTTTTCTCCTGTCAGCACGATCTCTTCCAGCCTTCCGCAGTCCTCCAGGGCATGCGCCTCCAGACATGCCTCATCTCTGAATTCCATGGAAGTCAGACGGTCGCATCCTGCAAAGGCATAAGACCGTACCACATGGACAACGCCGCTGGAAACCTGCCTGAGCGCCCTGCATCCGCTGAAGCAGTGAGACAGAACTGCTTTTGCCCGTTCAAAACGGCATGTCTCAAGCTCCCTGCAGTTTTCGAACAAACGTTCTGAAAGCATGGACAGATTCAGGATAACTGCTTCTTTCAGCGAGATACATCCGGCAAAAGCCGCCTTCCCCGCCTGCCAGGCAGCAGTCTCAACCCTCTGAAGACGGATGCATTTTTCAAAAGCGCGCCGTTCGATCCGCCGCAGCCCTTCCGGAAAATCCACCTCCAGAAGCCCGCTGCAGCCATAAAAGGCGCCTTCTCCGATCCACTGCAGGCTTTCCGGCAGCCGGACTTTTGTGATCTCATGATTGCCGGCAAAGGCATAGGGGGCGATACCGCTCACTCCTTCCGGCAGGAAGATTTCTCCGCTGCCGCCGCCCGCAAGAAGAATTCCGCCGAAGACTGCCGCCCCGCCTTCTCTTCCTGTCAGATATCCGGTATCCTCAAACGCCCGCTCACCGATCCATATCCCGTTCTTATGGTCCAAAACGCCCGGTTCCAGCATCCGGCAGCCCGCAAAGGCTTCCTTTCCGATCTGCTCAGCATGATCCAGCCGGACTTTCTGAAGCTTTTGGCACCGGTAAAAGGCCCGCTCGCCAATAAAACGCCATGGAATCATTCCCGCTCCCGATTCCAGTACCGTCTCCAGTTCTGTACATCCGGAAAACACCTCCGCCTCCAGACGCTCCATATCGGGCGGCAGCCACACCCGTCTGAGATTTGTGCATCCTTTCCATGCCCCGGGACCGATCCACCGGATCCGGTCCGGCAGATACACTTCCGTTATGCTGTCATTGCCGTAAAAAGCGCCTCCTGCAATGATCTCGGTCGAAGGGTCCAGACATACCGTGCCTTTCAGATTCCGCCCGTCCCAGAAAATACGTTCCTTTGTATCCGGTTCTTCCGGCTTTGCCTGCCTCTGTATCCATCGGGCCAAAAAGGGCGTCTTCTCCAGCGCAAATTTTCCGACGGACATCAAAGACTCCGGCACCGACACCCGTTCCAGGGCGGTGCAGCCATATGCCAGTTTGTCCGGGATATGCAGCAGCCCTTCCTCCAGTATCAGTGTCTTAAGCCTTATGCATCCGCCAAACACATCGGCTCCATACATTCTTCCGGTTCCGCCGATCTGCGCCCTTCTGACGCCGCTTCCGGCAAATACCAGACTTCCCACACATTCCGTATGAACCGGGAGCCTGACCTCCTTCAGTCCGCTGCACCGGTAAAATGCCATCTTTCCGATCCCCCGCAGGCTGTCCGGAAAGGCAATCTGTCTTAAGGATATGCAGCCGTAAAAAGCGCTTTCTCCGATCTCATAAAAGCCGTCCGGCAGGCACACTTCCCGAAGCGTCACACAATGACGGAACGTCCGTTCCTCTATCCGCCTGACCCCCATGGGAAGATGCATCCGGATCAGCTTGACGCAGTTTTCAAACGCTCCCGGTCCGATCCGCTCCAGCCCGTCCGGCAGCAGGATCGTCTGAAGCAGCAGACAGTCCCGGAAGGCTTCCGCACCGATCTGACAAACGCTGTCCGGCAGAAGCACCCGGTCGATGGCCTCGTTGCCTGCAAAAGCCTCCTCCGCAATCCGCGTGATCCCCTCCGGAACCGCCACGCGGGATTCCGAACCGAGGTATTTCAGCAGAATCGTCCCGCTGATCCGGAAATTTCCCATGACCTGCCGGTAGATACTGCGGACTGTCTCCGGTACGTCTGTTTCGCCCAGACCTGCCAGACCCTCAAACACATATTCCTTTTTGCCGCAGGTACGGACCGTCTTCAGGGAAGTACAGTTTTTGAATGCGTCCTCGTGAATCCGGACCGGATCTCCGTCAAAAACCACCGTCTCCAGATGGATGCAGTTTCGAAAAGCCCGGCTTCCAATCTCCTTTAAGGACTTCGGAAGTTTTACGGAAAGGATGCCCCGTTTGTCAAAAAAGCAGCTCTTTCCCAGCGTCTCAATCCCCTCCGGAATCTCCACATGCTTCAGATTGGTCAGAAAACGGATCAATGTCCTGCCTTCCAGATCCATCATCCGCAGGATGTCCACTGCAATCAGCCGTACCAGTTCCGGTACCGGCTGCTCTCCCGCCACCGCCTCCACGGCATTGGGGATCACACAGCAGTTCCCTCCGGAAAATGCAATCTCACAGAGCTTCCCGCATCCGGTGAACACGTCGCAGATGCAGTCTTTCTGCAGCGCATCCGATATCTCGATCTTCCGGAGCAGCACGTCATTGACAAAGACCTGTCTGCCCAGCCGTTTCACGCCCGGCATCCGAACCTCTGTAAGACTGTCGCAGTACAGAAACGTACAGTCTGCAAGCTCTTCCACGGACGGCGGCAGGCTCACCCGCTTCAGCCCGTGGCAGCGGTGAAACGCATAAGCGCCGATTCTGGACACCTGATCCGGAATCTGCACCTCTTCCAGTTTCCGGCAGCCTTTAAACGCATTTTCTCCGATGGTCCGAAGCGATTCCGGAAGTATTACTTTTTTCAGAGATACACATGCCTTGAACGCACCGTCCCCGATGGCATGTACCTGTTCCGGAACGGTAACGGTCTCGTCCCGTCCGGTGTATGAGATCAGCATTCCTTCTTCTGTCTGAAAATATCCCGTCATACTCCTGCTCCCGTCCTTTCCACTTCACGGTCCGTATCCCCGTCGCCCGCAAAGAACATATGTTCCGTGCAGTTCCAGAACCTTCTGTTTTTTCTCTACGATAGAAAGATCCGCTCCAGCACTTCCTGAAGTTCCTCCAGACTGCCGCTTTTGTACAGATATTCCTTATACCGTTTTGTCCCCTTTCGCTTCTTCATCATGTAGGAAGCCAGCTTCCGCATATAGGTAAGCGTAAACGTCTCATCATAATACCGGCTGGTCAGTGCAAGCTGCTCCGTCACAATCTGAAACGCTGTTTTTTCACATGGTCTGCCGGTCAGCTCACTGAAGATCCATGGATGCTCCAGCGCATAACGCGCCGGCATCACGCCGTCCGCTCCGGTCCGGTCCATCATCCGCTCTGCATCCTCCACGGAACAGATCCCGCCATTGGCGATCACCGGAATGGACACCGCCGCCTTCGCCTGCTCAATCTCTTCATAATATGGCTCTCCATCATACATCATGCTCCGGCTTCGCCCGTGGATGGAGATCAGATCCGCTCCGGACGCTTCGCACATCCGGGCAAATTCCGCCGTAAACATGGCGTCCTCCCGGATTCCCGTCCGAAATTTTACCGATACCGGTTTTCCGCTTTTCTTACAACCCCGGATGATCGCCGATGCCCGCTTCGGATCCAGCATCAGGGCACTTCCTTCGCCGCTTTTAAACACATTCGGCACCGGACATCCCATATTGATGTCTATTATGTCAAAGTCTTTCAGCAGCTCACCGACTGCCATCTGCTCCATCACTGCCGGAATCCCGCCCAGAAGCTGCACCGCCCGGATCTTCTCCTCCTTCGTGGTAAACAGGAGCTTCTTTGTCGCCCGGTCTTTATATTTCAGCGCATTGGCGCTGACCATCTCCGTAAAGCACAGCCCCGCTCCCATCTCATACGCCAGCATACGAAACGGATAGCAGGTATACCCGGCAAGGGGCGCCATAAACACATTGGAGGGCAGAAGCAGGCTGCCCAGTCGAATCTTTCTGATCTCCATCGCATCCCACTCCTGCCCTCTGTAAATTCCTGTCCTGTCAACGTTTTACAGAAAACTCTCCGGTTTTTCATCTTCAGATATGAAAAAAGAGCGGCCAGCAACCTGAGCGCTCCATAACCTGCCTGTTTCTGCATCTTCTGACAAAAAAATCGGGGTAACAGGATTCGAACCTGCGACCTCACGGCCCCCAGCCGTGCGCTCTAGCCAAACTGAGCCATACCCCGATAACGCTGTTTATTATACCGTATTCATCCGGAAAATGCAATAGGAAATACAAAACTTTTCAAACAGAATTATTTTGAACTTTTATTGAACTTTCTATTGAACTTTTTGTTTTCGCATGCTATACTGAATTGAACTTCAGGAAACAAAATTGAACTTATACAGGAGATTGACATGCCAGACAAAACATTTGCAGAAAGACTGCGGGATTCCATGGTGCGCCAGAATATCAAACAGGTCGATCTGATCCGGATCGCTGCCGAACAGGGGGTCAAACTTGGAAAAAGCCATGTAAGCCAGTATGTAAGCGGTAAGACTGTTCCCCGGCCGGATATGATCCGCTTCCTGGCAGAAGCTCTGCAGGTAGACGAATTATGGCTGGGCGGCGACGGCGCAGCCGCCGGCAGCGACGCCGATGCGGCGTCTGCCGAACCATCCGGAAGCCATCCGGAAGATGTGGAGATAAAAGTATCAGGAGGAAAAACCATGCGGGAATTTAAGAAATCATCAAAACTGGACAATGTATTATATGACGTCAGAGGCCCTGTAGTCGAAGAAGCCCTTCGAATGGAAGAAGCCGGAACCCATGTGCTGAAGCTCAACATCGGAAATCCGGCCCCCTTCGGCTTCCGCACACCGGACGAAGTCATCTATGACATGCGTCAGCAGCTGACGGAATGCGAGGGATATTCCGATGCCAGAGGACTTTTTTCTGCCAGAAAAGCAATCATGCAGTATGCACAGCTGAAAAACATACCGAATGTATCCATCGGAGATATCTACACCGGAAACGGCGTCAGTGAACTGATCAATATCTGCATGTCCGCTCTGCTTGATGACGGAGACGAGATTCTGATCCCCGCTCCGGATTATCCGCTCTGGACAGCCTGCGCAACGCTCTCAGGCGGAAAAGCGGTTCATTATATCTGCGACGAGCAGGCGGACTGGTATCCGGATATCGACGACATCCGCAAAAAGATCAACGACCGCACAAAGGCCATCGTTCTTATCAATCCGAACAATCCTACCGGAGCGCTGTATCCGAAAGAAATCCTGCAGCAGATCGTTGACATCGCAAGAGAACATCAGCTCATTATCTTTTCAGATGAGATCTATGACCGGCTGGTCATGGACGGAGAAGAACACATTTCCATCGCTTCACTCGCTCCCGATCTGTTCTGCGTGACGTTCAGCGGACTGTCCAAATCCCATATGATCGCAGGCTTCCGCATCGGCTGGATGATCTTAAGCGGCAACAAGGATATGGCAAAAGACTATATCGAAGGACTCAACATGCTTTCGAATATGCGGCTCTGTTCCAACGTACCGGCTCAGTCCATCGTACAGACCTCCCTGGGCGGACACCAGAGTGTAAATGACTATATTATTCCTGGCGGCAGGATCTATGAACAGCGAGAATATATCTATAAAGCGCTGGTTGACATTCCGGGAATCAGCGTCGTAAAACCCAAAGCGGCTTTTTATATTTTCCCGAA
>ERZ808042.601-NODE-601-length-17995-cov-11.230160_pt1 | contig 17995 bp, 18 predicted proteins | sample MGYA00380193_ERZ808042 | MGnify/ENA primary metagenome ERZ808042 (study PRJEB31490, sample SAMN06133401) | mouse gut metagenome | isolation source: M1_2 | host: mice | place: China: Chengdu | collected 2015-05 ...
CGTCGCTTCTTTCACTGCCGCTGTCCAAATCCGCTGTATTGCTATTTGGCTCCTTATTTATTGACGACACCATCTAGCAAATACTTCAGAATGTGGATAGGTGGAGATGATTCACCATGGCCTTTCGGCTGCTTTTGCGTCGGGATTTTCAATACTGACAAACCTCTCAGGGCATAATACGCCCCAGGAGCAAATATCTGACCTGAAAAAATCTTACCTGATAACAGCTCTGAGTATATCACGTTTCTTTCCGGCTGCACAGTTGAGGTTTTCTCTACACCAGACGTGCGATTCAGCGGCAAAAGAAGAAGCCGAGGATCTCTCCCCGGCCTCAGTTTATTGTATCTGTTAACTCAGCTCTGTTAATTGTGTCTCAATACATCTAACCGATGGGTATTAGGCAACTTTTAGAGTCCTTTACCGGCTTTACGGCAAGCCTTTTCTGCGCCGCAGGTAGTACATTTTTTACTCCACCACGGCGCTGACCAGATGGGTCAGGGAGTAGATGCCAACCGCCGCGCCGTCCTTTTTCACAACGAGTGCCCCGTCCTCCAGACCGTACTCGTCGAAGTCGCCCCGCTTGGCCTCCCAGCGGTCCTCCCGGCTATCGTCCAACGTCACCCGCAGTACATCAAACTGTCTCATTTCCGGTCTCCCTCGTCAGCTCGGAGAGCTTTTTGTCTATGTATTTCTTTAAGTCTGCCTGGAAAGTAACGGTGGTGTCGCCGCAGTCACCAGAAAGGGTGTTTGCACCGGATAGGGCAAGAAATTCGTGAGGAGGGAGATGGATGGTGCGGGACTTTAGGAGCGGAAAGACAAACTGACAGATAAAGTTTGGGTACTGGGTCTTCCATTCGGATTGGGACACTCCTGGAAGTGTCAGCAGAGATCTCGGATACGTATATCCACGGGTTCTAATAGTGACATAATTGGTTGTGTTGGAACGTAGATTGTTCCATCCGGCATTATAATCATTCCCGACCACATCTGCAAGACCATAGTCTCCAATCCAACCTGGATAATCCTCTGAATTGTTCATATCCTTAATGGCTAAAGAAAGGAACTTATGTGTCACCGTTAGCTCACCCTTTGCCCAATCGTAGGTTCCACCATAAACGGTTTCAGGCAAAGTTTGTATAGCAGTTTCATTATGATGCGGTTCGAAATACGTAGAATTCCGACCAAACTCCACCTGAATGCTTCTAAAGGACCTTGCGTGAAATTCCGTAACGTCTTGATCGGGGAAATAGGAGGCAAACAGGTAAATCGTATCAGGGTCATCATCGGTCGTGAACGTATAAGTCGGGCGGTATATGTTAGACTCAGCGTTATTCAACTGAAACATATGCAGTCTTGTTTGAGTTCGAGCCGTCAACCTCACTAAATACAGGAGCCTTGTTGCGGCGGTCGATTCATTTTTTTGATTCAATGTGATGGTGTATTGAACTCCTGGCTTGGTCGGGATGACAAACTCATACGTATTTGCACTTGAAGTGATAAAGGGGTCGTCTGTAAAGTCATCAGCCCGGCCAACCCAATTGGATATATCCAGCATTTTATCGCTGTCCAACAGATTTTTCCCATATGCAGTCAACGAGATATTGTCCCAGCCTACAATATTCCGAATGTTGCTCAGCGACGGCGTCCCCTCACCTTCCTGCACCAGCTTGATCTCGCTGACAGGGTGCAGCAGACTGCCCTCGGCGGCGATGTCCATCGTCACCTCTGCCGCCGGCCCGTAGGTCTCCGTGATCATGTGAGCGGGACTGGACACAGCGGCGCCGATAGCGCTCAGCACATCCGCCTCCGACATACCAGGGGTCCCCACGGGGCCCTGGGGGCCGGTATCTCCTTTGTCGCCCTTCTCACCTTTGGGTCCTATCTCTCCGTCGAACTTTCCCGCATCCGCATCCTCCCGAACGCTCCGGGCTGTCTCCTCCACTTTTGCCGCAAGGGATGCGATCTGCTGGTAAATGTCCGGCGTGGGCTGTTGAGTCTCCTTCCCGCTGCTGGGGACGCCTTGCAGGATAATCCCCAGGTCCGCCCAGACGGTGGGCAGAGCGGTCTCATCCGCACAGCCATACGCACCGGCCCGCAGACGGGTCAGCGGGTGGTACTCCGCCAGCACCTCCCAGGGGATGACGCACTCCCCGCTCTCGTCCAGCAGCGCAGACCGGGACACTTCCCCCGCCTGGAACACCGCCTTTCGGGTCAGGCCCTGCCAGTCCTCGGAAAACTCGAACCGGACTTTGTAAACGTTGACGCTTCCGCTGGTGACGGGCTCCTTTTCCAGGATCTCCAGTTGGTTTTTACTTGCGTATAAAGCAAACATGACATACCTCCTTATATCGGTATGCCACACCGCAAACGCATGTTTCGTCGCACGAGAGCAGGCAACTCAAATTTTCCCTGGCCTCCGCTACGTGGCTGCACAAAGTCGATCATGATCGAAGATTTGTATACCAAACTCCTATGGAATGTGGGATACTAGAAGAAATCTCACAAGTCAAGGAGGTTTTTTTATGACAATCAACACAGCGGCCATACACCGCTACGCCGCACATTTGGCCGAGGAAGAACGCGCTCCCGGGACAGTGGAAAAATATCTGCGGGACCTCCGCTCCTTCGTTGCATGGTTGGAGGGGCGCCCGCTGGACAAACGGGCCGTCGTCGCCTGGAAGGGGCATCTGCTGACGGCGGGCTACGCTCCCTCCACCATCAACTCCATGCTCATTGCGGTCAACCAGTTTTTTCGCTTCCAGCATTGGGACGAACTGCGGGTCAAGACGATCCGTATCCAGCGCCGGATTTTCCGCAGCCGAGACAAGGAGCTTACAAAGGAGGAATACGTCCGGCTGCTGGAGACCGCCCATCACTTGGGCCGGGAGCGGCTGGCCCTGCTCATGGAGACCATCTGCGCCACCGGCATCCGGGTCTCCGAGGTCAGGTACATCACAGTGGAGGCTGCCCGGGCAGGCCGGGCAGAGATCGCGCTGAAGGGAAAAATCCGCACCATCCTGCTGCCGGGCAAGCTGTGCCGGAAGCTGTTGAAATACGCCAAAAAACAAAAAACCGCCTCTGGTGAGGTCTTTCTCACCAAAAGCGGGAAGGGAATGTCCCGGCGCCAGATCTGGGCCGAGATGAAAGCCATCTGCAAGCAGGCAGGGGTGGCATCCTCCAAGGTGTTCCCCCATAACCTGCGCCATCTCTTTGCCCGGACGTTCTACAGGGCCTGCCGAGATGTGGTGCAGCTGGCGGATGTGCTGGGCCATTCCAGCATCGAGACGACCCGGATCTATTTAGCTTCTACCGGCGCCGAGTATGTTCGCCGCATGGACCGGCTGGATCTTATTTTTTAGTGCAAAATATCACAAAATAAAAATTATGTGATTTCTTGTGCAAACTATGCAAATCAAACTGCGTGCCACACTCCAGTACACACTCCAACTCCTCATAAACGCGCTGGCCATGAAAACAGCTAGCAAAATGTGGGCGGTTCAAATCTCTCCTATTTGTGCCGCAAATGGCATGAGTCAGGACAAGAAGTTGATTTCAGTTTCGCATTTTGCTATTATAATATATTCTAAAGCGCTCTCATTTTACTATACTTATTAGTGGATTGCAACCACTAATTTTAGATAAAAATAAGGCATAACAAAGCAGCCGGCTCAAGGCTCGGCTCGTTTTGTTATGCCTATTTTAATAATTAAATTACATTTTATGTCATTTTTCTCCGAAAATCCACGCTCTTTTCCCTGCTGAAGGCTAACTTTTTATTTTGTGACAAATCGTAAAATTTATCCATATAGAGGAGGCCAGGCCTTGGGCTACTCAAGGAAAAAGCTGGAGCTGACTGGCCAACGCTTTGGGAAGCTGACCGTGATCGCCCCGGCGGAAAATGTGGATGGCCGGACAGCCTGGCTGTGCCGGTGCCAGTGCGGGCGGGAGCAGGTGGTCAAGACCTGCCGCCTGCGCAGCGGTGATGTGACCAACTGCGGGTGCAAACCCTGCGGACTGTCCTCCCTTACTTATACAGACAGCGCCTGGCTGGGAACGCTCCAGGCAAAGATCGTTTACCAGTCCCCCTATTTTTTGAAGAAAGAGGCGGCGGGACAGATATGACCGTGCCGCCTGGATCGCCGAATAGTTTCGCAGAGAGCGTAACTGTTCGGCGGTCGATACCGTTTTTCGCTTTGACGTGAAAGGGGCCATTGTGATGACAGAAAGCATCCATACATATTTAAAGCACGCGGTGAATGAGAATTGCTCCGACCTGTTTATCGCCGCCGGAAAGGCTGTCTCAGCAAAAAAAGGGGATGTGATCGTGCCCTTCAGCCAGCAGGCCCTGACGCCGGAGCAGACTGCCCGACTGGTCCAGGAGCTGTACAACTTGGCGGAGCGGCCCATAAACCGGTACATGGCCCAGGGGGACGACGACTTTTCCGTCTCTGTTCCGGAGGTGGCCCGGTTCCGGGTGAGCGCCTATCGCCAGAGGGGCACCATGGCCGCGGCCATCCGGGTGGTTCATTTCGGCATCCCGGATTGGCGGGAGCTGGGCATCCCCAGGGAGGTCATGCGTCTGGCGGACATTTCCAGCGGCCTGGTGCTGGTCACCGGTCCGGCGGGTTCCGGCAAGTCCACCACACTGGCTTGTATTGCGGACGCCATCAACCACAGCCGCAGCGCCCACATTATCACCATCGAGGACCCCATCGAATATCTGCACCGGGATGACAAGAGCTACATCACCCAGCGGGAGCTGGCGGTGGACACTCAGAGCTATGCTGCCGCCCTGCGTGCCAGCCTCCGGCAGGCGTCCGACGTGATTGTGGTGGGAGAACTGGACGATGAGGAGACGACCCGGCTGGCCATGACGGCGGCGGAGTCCGGGCACCTGGTAATCTCCACCCTGCGTACTCTGGGAGCGGTGAATACCTTGGAACACATCATCGACCAGTTCCGGCCCGAGCGGCAGCAGCCGCTGCGGGTCCAGCTGTCCAAGGTACTGAAGGCCGTGGTGTCCCAGCAGCTCCTACCCGCACAGAAGGGCGGGCTGGTCCCCGCCTTTGAGGTGGTACTGATGGAGGGCACGGTCCGGGGAATGCTCCGGGTGGGGCGTGCGGAGGAGATCGACTCTGTGCTGCGGAATTTCGCCATGTCCGGAACCGTCGGCATGGACGACTCCATCCTGAAGCTGTACAAGGCTGAAAAGATCAGCCGGGAGACGGCGCTGCAATTTGCCATAAATGGGGAACAGCTCAAAAAGAGACTGTGACCATCTGAAAAAGTGGGGTACTTATGAAAAAAGAAGCTCGGCAAGAAGACGATTACATGGAGATCGACCTGCTGCGGCTGGCGGGCGCTCTCTGGCACCGGGCCTGGGCTATCTTCCTGGCCATGGTGCTGTTCGGCGGCGCCGCGTTCGCCTATGCGTATTATCTGGTGACGCCGCTCTACCAGTCCAGTGCGCTGATGTACGTCAACAACAGTTCCTTTTCCGTGGGCAGCACGGCCATCAGCCTGGCGGATCTGAACGCCTCCAAATCCCTGGTGGACACCTATCTGGTCATCATGAAGACCCGCATGACGCTGAACGAGGTCATCGATCAGGCACAGCTGAGCTATTCCTACGAAGACCTGCGGGACATGATCGACGCCGCCTCCGTCAACGGCACCGAGGTATTCAGCATCACCGTGACCAGCCCGGACCCTAACGAGGCGGAGAAGATCGCCAACACCATCGTGGACATACTCCCCCGGAAGATCGAGCAGGTCATGGACGGCAGCTCCGTGCGGGCGGTGGACTACGCCGTGGTGCCAAACCGGAAGAGCTCCCCCAGCATCACCAGGTATACGGCCATCGGCCTGGCGCTGGGCTTTGTGGTCAGCTGCGCCATCATCGTTCTCATCGAGCTGCTGGACGAGCAGATCCGCAGTGAGGACGATCTCACCCAGAGCTATGAGTTCCCGCTGCTGGCAAGCATCCCGGATCTGATGTCCGCAAAGACGCGGGCCGGATACGGCGGGTATTACGCGGCGGCGGCCGGGAAGGGGAAGAAATGAGCCATGCGGGGTAAGCGCACGAACAAAAAGAACAGACGGCAGCTGGCTGAGGAGCAGCTCACCATCGGCGATAATCTGTCCTTTGGGGCGTCGGAGGCCTATAAGCTGCTGCGCACCAATATTCAGTTTGCCCTGCCGGATGAGCAGCAGTGCCGTATTGTGGGCGTCACCAGCTCGTGCAGCGGCGAGGGAAAGAGCACCACGGCGGTGAACCTGGCCTATATGCTGGCCCAGGCCGGGGAGCGGGTCCTGCTGGTGGAGTCGGATATGCGCCTGCCCACGCTGGCCAGGCGGCTGAATCTACAGTCTGTCCCTGGCCTGTCCAATGTCCTGGCCGGGCTTCTCAACACCTTTGACGCCATCCAAAAGTCCCAGCTCCACGAGAACCTGGACTTTATCAGCGCGGGGGACCTCCCCCCCAATCCGTCCGAGCTGCTGGGCGCGAGGCGGATGAAAACGCTGATGGAGGTGCTGTCCAGCAATTACGACTTCATCATCATGGACCTGCCCCCCGTGACCGAGGTGGTGGACGCCGTGGTGGCCTCCAGGCTGACGGACGGGATGGTGGTGGTGGTGCGGCAGAGCTACGCCAACCGCCGGGCACTGGCGGAGGCCATGCAGCAGTTGAAATACGCCGAGGCCAAGGTGCTGGGCTTTGTCATGACCTGCTCCCAGCTCCAGACCAAGGGAAAATACAAGGCGTATAAAAAGGGTTATGGATACGGGTACGAGCAGACGAAGGGTACCGGCTCATGATCGACATCCATTCCCATGTGCTGCCCGGGATCGACGACGGCAGCAAAAACGTGGAAGAGAGCCTGGCCATGCTCCGCTCCAGCGCCCGGCAGGGCATCGGCTGTGTGGCGGCCACGCCCCACTTTTACCCCATGGAAAACAGCCCGGAGCGTTTTCTGGAGCGGCGGGAAGCGGCTGCGGAGCGGTTGCGGGCGGCTTGGGAGCCCGGACTCCCGAAGCTGCTCCTGGGGGCGGAGGTCTATTACTTCACCGGGATCAGCCAGGCGAAGGAGCTCGACGCGCTGTGCCTGGGCGGCACCCTGCTGCTGCTGGAGATGCCCTTCTGCCCCTGGACGGAGCGCATGGCGGCTGAGGCCATCGCCCTGCGCGAGCAGCGGGGGCTGAACGTGGTCCTGGCCCACATCGAGCGGTATTTCCGCTGGCAGTCCAAATGGCTTTGGGCGGAATTGCTGGATCGGGGGCTGCTGATGCAGTGCAACGCCGACTTTTTCCTGGACTGGCGGACCAAGCGGAAGGCGCGGAAAATGCTGTCAGAGGGCGGGATTCATCTGCTGGGCTCGGACGCCCACAACATGACCTCCCGCCCGCCCCGGATGGGGGAGGCGAGGTCATCCATTGGAGAGGCGGGATGGCGGAGGCTGGAGGAGAACGTCCACGAGCTTCTGCCCGGGATGGAGGAAACGAAGCAGTGAAACGACGTTATATCATAGGCGGGATCGCCGCGGCTATCGTGCTCCTTTTGGCCGCGATTTTCCTGCCCAGGCTGGGCATGATCCGAGCGGCGAGGGCGGAAAAGGCGGCCCGGGCGGCGGTGGCCCAGACCGGGGCACAGACGCAGACCTCGGGGGACGGCTATGCCAGCCCGGTGAATTTTGACGCGCTGCGGGCCGGGAACAGCGACATCTATGCCTGGCTGTATATCCCCGGCGCGGGCATCAGCGAGCCGCTGCTCCAGCGGGAGGGCGACAGCTCTTATTACGCGCAGCACAACAGCATGGGCGGCGCGGACGCCGACGGGGCACTGTTCACCGACAGCCAGCACAGCGCCAAGGATTTCAGCGGCCTCGCCACGGTGATCTACGGCAAAAACACCTGGGAGGGGCGGCTGTTCAGCGGACTTCAGGCCGCCTATTCCTCCGCCTCCGGCCTGCGGGAGAACAGTGAGATCATTGTGTATCTGCCCGGGGAGGAAATCCATTTCACCGCGCTGGCGGCGGCGCCCTTCCGCAATTACGACATCTCCTATTATTTTAATTTCAACGTTCCGGCACGCTACCAGACCTTTTTGGATCTGATCCGGTCCATCCGGACCGTGGACTCTCACTGGAACGATGAGGTCGATATCACCACCTCGGATCAGCTGCTGATCCTGTCCACCCCGCGCAGCGGAAATACCAACACAAGCTATCTGGTCCTCGCCAAGAGGAGTTGATAGGCCAACCATACGAAAGTATGGAATCTTAAGGAAAGGAGAACTCAACATGAAGCGAAAATTACCCCTGTTTATGGCAATGCTCCTGACGATGGCGCTCTTGTGCAGCGTGGCGTTCGCGGCTCCCAGCCCCGGACGCGGCGAGATCGACATCGACGACCCCGACGTGCCTCTGGTCGAACTGCCGACCACGCCTGTCGAGGTCGAGGCGACGGTCGATGAGAGCGGCGCTGCCACCGTAGAGGTGTCGGCCAGCGACCTGCTGGCCGCCGTTGATGCGGTCAACAGCGAGGGCACCATGCGCGTGTCCGTCACCGCGAAAGGCGCTGACAACGCCTCCAAGGTGACCGCTGTGCTGCCCAAAGAGGCCCTCAAGGCCGTGGCGGAGCAGACCAGCGCCGAGCTGCAGGTGGAGAGCGCCGCCGGTCAGGTGACATTGCCCAATGCCGTTCTGGCCTCTGTGGTGGAGGCCGCCGGCGGTGACAGTGTGAGCGTCGTCGTGAGCGCCCAGACCTCCGCCCAGGCCCAAACCCTGCTGAACGGCAAGGTGGATGTGGACGCTGCCAAAATCTCGGCCGGCTCTGTTGTGGAGGTGAGCATCACCTCCGGCAGCACCGCCGTCACCGAGCTGAGCGGCGGCTCCGCCACCGTGGCCCTGCCTGTTGGCAGCGGCGACTTCCAAGAGGGCATGAGCTACACCGTGTATCAGGTCGACGCCGATGGCAACGTCCACGCTCTCGTGGGCCAGTGCATGATGGTGAACGGCCAGCTGCGGGTAGTGCTCAATGTCAACCGCCTGGGCACCTTCGTGGTGCTTCCCGACGCCGTTGCCGACAGCACAGCCGTGGTGAGCCACAATGTGGTCGTGTCCCCCCTGGCCAGCTACGCGGCTGCCGAGCCCGAGGAGCCCACCCTGTTCGCCTCCGTGCAGCAGTGGTGCGACACCGCCGTGAAGACGTTCCTGCAGCTGTTCGGACTGTAAACCTTCGGACATCGCGGGCAAGGGCGCAGATCCTGGAAGGGTAAGTGAAGCTTTGAGCAGGAAGAGAGCGCAACTGAACAAAAGGGCTGCCCTTTGCCTGGCGGCGGCTGTGGTTCTCCTTCTGGTGGGAGTGCTGTTTCTCCATTTCTGGGAGGAGGATCACAGCCGTGTTCCCCAGGGCGGCACAGGGCCGGAGGATGAGCTGACCTATTATGATGGGGCATGGTATCGGCCCCGACGGGATGTGGAGGCCGTATTGCTCATGGGCATCGACAAGGCGGCGCTGGATGAGACGCTGCCGGTTCAGGGTGAGTATGAGCAATCCGACTTTCTGCTGCTGCTGGTCATCGACCGGAAGAGCATGACCTGCACGGGCATCCATATTAACCGCGACACCATGACGGAGATCCAGATCCTGACGGACTCCGGCCGGGTGGAGGGCACCTTTACCGGCCAGATCACGCTGGCCCACTCCTATGGAGGAAGCCCAGAGATCCGGTGCCGGAACGCGGTGACGGCGGTGTCCAAGCTGATGTACGGGATCAAAATCGACCGGTATATCTCCATCGCCATGGACGGCATCCCCGTGCTCAACGATCTGGTAGGCGGCGTGACGGTGGAGGTGATGGACGACCTCACCGGCATCGACAGTGCACTGATCCAAGGGGAGACCGTCACCCTGAAAGGTCAGCAGGCGCTGACCTATGTACGGGCTCGGCACGGACTGGCGGACCCGACCAACACCCACCGGATGGAGCGGCAGAAGCAGTACCTGGACGGGCTGCAAAAGAAGCTGCTGAAGTTTGGGGAACTGGACGAGGGGTTTGCCCTGTCCACGGTGATGGAGCTGAACGACTACCTGGTCTCCAACTGCTCGGTGGAGCAGTTGTCCGACTTGGCGGACACCCTGGAGGAGTGCGGGGAGGTCCAATACCGCACGCTGGAGGGCGAGGCGGTGCTGGAGGATGTGTACTATGAGTTCCACGTGGATGAGGACGCGCTCCAGAGGACGGTCATGGAGCTGTTTTATGACCAGGTGGAGAAAGACTGAAGCATTTTTCGGAGGCTGTATCACGGGATGAGCAGCAAGCAAATGAAATGGGCTGTGGCAGCCATCGCGGCGGCGGCCATCATGGCGTTGATCTTTTTCTTTTCGGCGCAGCCGGTGCAGGATTCGGACAGCCTCAGCAAAGGGATCAGCAGGAAGCTGCTGGAGTGGTTCCCCGTCTTGCACGAGAAAGTGACGCTGAGTGAGCTGAACCATTACTTGCGCAAGCTGGCCCATTTTACCATCTATTTTGCCTTGGGCGTGTGCTTGACTGTGGCGGCTGGGAGGCAGAAAAAATTGCCGCCGGTGGTGGTGTCCATCCTGATCGGGACGGTCTTCGCCGCGTCGGACGAGATCCACCAGATCTTCTCCGACGGCCGGGGCCCCATGGTCCGGGACGTGGTGCTGGACGCCTGCGGCGTGGCGGCGGGGAGCGCTTTGGCCGCAGCGGGCGGGAAGTTGGCCCGAAAGATGCGGAGGAACAGTTGAGTCCGGCGGAGGAGGATGAAAGGACGCTTCGGCCAAAGGACCGGCTGGATATGCTGTTGAAATGGAAGAGAGAGATATGTATGGAGAAGGATGTTGAGAAAAAAGCGGAACAAAAACGAGAGGAGGCAGCGAAAACACACCAGGGACGAGTGGCCATGGCGCTGCTGTTGGCCTACGACGCCATTATGGTCAACGCATCCTATTTCTGCGCACTTTGGCTGCGCTTTGACTGCCGGTTTTCCATGATCCCGAAGGAATACCTGACCGCGTTTCTTCGGTTCGCCCCTTTTTATACGGCGGCGGTGATCGCAGTCTTCTGGATGTGCAGGCTGTACCAGAGCATATGGAGGTTTGCCAGCTACAACGAGTTGCTGCACCTGGTTATGGCTACGGTGATTACATTCGTCGCGCAAGTGGCTGGGATCACGTTGCTGTTCAAGCGGATGCCCATTTCCTATTATGTGTTTGGCATCGTGATCCAGTTCGTCCTCACAGCCTCCGTGCGGTTTTTCTACCGGTTCATTCTGCTGCTGTCCAGCATACGTCAGAATGGGAGCAGCGAGGAGCCTCAGAGCCGGGTGATGCTCATCGGGGCCGGAGCCGCCGGGCAGACGATTTTGCGGGACACCCGGAAAAGCCAGCTCGTTCACGACCAGATCTGCTGTATCATCGACGACGATCCGGATAAATGGAATCGGTACATCGACAACGTGCCTGTGGTGGGAGGCCGGGACGAGATCCTGCTGAATGTGGAAAAATACCGCATTGACAAGATCTTTGTGGCCCTTCCCAGCGCGTCGCGGGAGGACCGGCGGGAGATCCTGAACATCTGCAGCGAGACCAACTGCGAGTTGAAGAACCTTCCGGGCCTCTACCAATTCGTGACCGGCGAGGTGACGGTGTCCTCCATGCGGGACGTGTCGGTGGAGGACTTGCTGGGCCGGGAGCCCATCCAGGTGAAGATGGACGAGGTGTTCCAAGCCCTGAATGGGAAGGTGATCCTGGTGACCGGAGGCGGCGGGTCCATCGGCAGCGAGCTGTGCAGGCAGATCGCCGCCCACGAGCCCAAGCGGCTGATCATCTTCGACGTGTACGAGAACAACGCCTATGACATCCAGCTGGAGCTGAAGGAGGAATACCCTGATCTGGACCTGATTACCCTGATCGGCTCCGTGCGGGACAGCCGCCGCCTGGACCAGGTGTTCCGTGAATACAGGCCGGAGGTGGTGTACCACGCGGCGGCCCATAAGCATGTCCCCCTGATGGAGGACAGCCCTTGCGAGTCTATCAAAAACAATACCATCGGTACCTATAAGACGGCTTACGCCGCCATGCTGTACGGATGCCGCCGGTTCGTGCTGATCAGCACCGACAAAGCGGTGAACCCAACCAATATCATGGGGGCCTCTAAGCGGCTATGCGAGATGGTCATCCAGTCCTTCGACCAAAAGATCAAGGATGGTAAAGCACGGGAGCTGCCCGCTCTGTTCACCCACGATGAGACGGAAGGGGGCTGCCTGCCCGCCCAGAGCTCCAGCCCGAAAACAGAGTTCGTAGCGGTGCGGTTCGGCAATGTGCTGGGCAGCAATGGGTCGGTCATCCCGCTGTTCAAGAAGCAGATCAGCCACGGCGGACCGGTGACGGTGACCCACCCGGACATCGTGCGCTACTTCATGACCATCCCGGAGGCGGTGAGCCTGGTGCTCCAGGCAGGGACCTACGCCCACGGGGGCGAGATCTTTGTGCTGGATATGGGAAGCCCGGTGAAGATTGACGCGCTGGCCCGGAACCTGATCCGGCTGTCCGGGTACAAGCCGGACGTGGACATCCAGGTGGTGTACACGGGGCTGCGCCCGGGGGAGAAGCTCTATGAAGAGAAGCTGATGAGCGAGGAGGGGCTGCGGCGGACGCAGAACGAGCTGATCCACATCGGCAGCCCCATCCCCTTCGACACGGACGAGTTTTTGGAGCAGCTCAGGCGGCTGATGGCTGCGGCCTATGAGAACGAGGGTGCGATCCGGGAGATCGTGGCGGAGGTCGTACCGACCTATCGGCCGAGCACAAAGGTCCCGGGATCGTCCAAGTGTCCGGAGCCGGTAGAGCAAAATCCAAGTGAGTCGGCGCTGAAGCATTTAGAAGAGAGGCAGGAGAGGGTTGTTGGATATGGAGTACAGGTCTGATCCAAGGTTCGCGGGAATTGAGCCATTTTCGTCTAAGGTCTGGCTGGCGTCACCGACTATGCACGGCGAGGAGCAAAAGTATGTGGACGAGGCTATCCGGACCAATTGGGTGTCCACCGTGGGAGCCAATATCAACGAAGTGGAGCGCCAGGCGGCGGAGATCATCGGGCGCAAACACGCCGTGGCGCTGGTGTCCGGTACATCCGCGCTGCATCTGGCGGTGAAGCTGTGCGGGGAAAAGCTCTACGGCCAGCCAAAGGCGGGGCACGGGACGCTGGAGGGGCGCAAGGTGTTTTGCTCGGATATGACTTTCGACGCCACGGTGAACCCGGTGGCCTACGAGGGCGGCGAGGCGGTATTCATCGACACGGAGTACGATACCTGGAACATGGATCCTGCCGCGCTGGAAAAGGCCTTTGAGCTCTATCCGGAGGTCAGGCTGATCGTGGTGGCCCATTTGTACGGCGTGCCCGGAAAGATCGACAAGATCCGGGCCATCGCGAAGGCCCACGGTGCGTTGATCGTGGAGGATGCGGCGGAGTCCCTGGGCGCGTCCTATAAGGGCGTCCAAACCGGGATGTTTGGGGACGTGTCCGTCATCTCCTTCAACGGAAACAAGATCGTCACCGGCAGTAGCGGCGGGATGCTCCTCACTGATCTAGAGGCGGACGCCAACAAGGCGCGGAAGTGGTCCACCCAGAGCCGGGAGAATGCGCCCTGGTATCAGCACGAGGAGATGGGCTACAATTACCGAATGAGCAACATCGTCGCCGGGGTGGTACGGGGGCAGCTCCCATATTTGGAGGAGCATATTGCCCAGAAAAAGGCGGTCTATAAGCGCTATCAAGAGGGCTTGAAGGGTCTGCCTGTGTCCATGAACCCCTTTGATGGGGAGAATTCCCAGTCAAACTACTGGCTCAGCTGCATGATCATTGACCGGGACGCCATGTGCCGCCAGGTCCGAGGGGAGCAGGAGGCCCTGTATGTCAGTGAGCCGGGCAGGAGCTGTCCCACGGAGATCCTAGAGGCGCTTGCGGCGTTCAATGCGGAGGGGCGGCCCATCTGGAAGCCCATGCATATGCAGCCGGTGTATCGGATGAACCCCTTTGTCACGGCAAGCGGCAACGGACGGGCAGGAAGCAACGCCTATATCGCCGGGAGTGCGGCGGATGTGGGGATGGATATCTTTGCGCGGGGGCTGTGTTTGCCCAGCGATAATAAAATGACGGCAGAGCAGCAGGCTGTGGTGATTGAGATCATCAGAAGGTGTTTCGAGTGAAATGGAGAGGGATAGAAATGCCTCGCAAGAGCAAATTTTATGAACAATACATAAAACGTCCCCAGGACTTTTTATGTGCCCTCTTAGCGTTGGTGGTGCTAAGCCCGGTCATGTTGATTATCGCAATCATGGTGCGGATTAAGTTGGGTTCTCCCGTACTTTTTGCCCAGGAACGTCCAGGGAAGAATGAAAAGGTATTCAGGCTTTACAAGTTCAGGACGATGACGGACGCCAGAGACAGTGAGGGAGATCTGCTCCCGGACGATGTACGTTTGACCGGTTTTGGGAAGGCCCTACGCTCTACATCGCTGGATGAACTCCCGGAGCTCATTAATATTTTGAAGGGTGACATGAGCGTGGTGGGTCCCCGGCCGCTGTTGGTGAAATATCTGCCAAGATATTCATCTCATCAGGCGAGACGTCATGAGGTGCGCCCCGGCTTTACCGGCTTAGCGCAGGTCCATGGCCGGAACACAATCACCTGGGAAGAAAAATTCGATTGGGATGTTAAGTATGTGGACAACATCACGTTCCTAGGTGATTGGATGATCATTTTCCAGACGGTGAAAACGGTCCTCAAACGCGAAGGCATCAGCTCTGATTCATCTGCGACGATGGAGGAATTTGTGGGGAGCGCTTCGGGAAGAGCGGAGACGACCTCAACGCCTATGGAATGAAGGGAGCGGTCGGTTTTATGCGGACATTGGCCATCATCGGAGCCAGCGGGCATGGAAAAGTGATAGCGGATATTGCGATTAAGAATGGATATACAGATATCATCTTTCTTGACGATAATGCGTCCATTCTCGAATGCGGAGGTCATCCGGTTGTCGGGAAAAGTGCAGATATAAAAAATATCAGTGCAGATGTCATCGTCGGGATTGGAAATTCTCGCATTCGGAAAAGGATACAGGAATCGTTGAACGATGATGATCTTGTAACTTTGATTCACCCTGATGCTGTTATAGCGGACAGTGCGTCTATTGGATTGGGTACTGTTATCATGGCTGGTGTGGTAGTTAATCCAGACGTGCTGATTGGGCGTGGCTGCATCATCAATACTTGCTCTTCGCTTGATCATGATTGCAAAATAGGGAACTTTGTCCATGTAGCAGTTGGAAGCCATTTGTGTGGTGCTGTGACAGTGGGAGACAGGACCTGGATCGGTGCGGGGGCAACGGTGAGTAACAATATCACTATCTGCCGAGATGTTATGCTGGGGGCCGGTGGAGTTGTTGTGAAAAGTATTTCGGAGCCTGGCACTTATGTCGGAGTGCCTGCACAGAGAATAGGCAGTTGATAGCCTAACATTTTGAGGTGCTTACTTTATGAACGTACTTTTCCTCACAATTGTGGAAATGGATAGTATCATCAACCACGGAATATATCCTGACCTGCTGCGCTGTTTCCAGGCTCACGGACACCAAGTCTATGCTGTCAGTCCCTATGAAAAAAGGCTCCAAAAAGCAACCGAACTGAAAGATGACCACGGTGCGAAAATGCTGCATGTCCAGATTGGAAATATCACAAAATGCGGGATCATTGAGAAGGGACTCTCCACCATACAGATCGAGTCAAAGTTTTGTGCCGCAATTAAAAAACACTTCTCCGCAGTGAAGTTCGACCTCGTGATGTATTCCACCCCACCGATCACATTTGCCAAAGTGATCGAATACGTCAAAAGGAGGGACCACGCCCGGACATATCTGCTTTTGAAGGATATCTTTCCGCAGAATGCCGTCGATTTGGGCATGATGAGTACCACAGGCATCAAAGGAGTGCTGTATCGGTACTTCCGCAGCAAGGAAAAGAAGCTTTACGCCCTGTCGGATACCATCGGCTGTATGTCTCAGGCCAATGTGGACTATATCATTACGCACAATCCGGAGGTCGACCCGTCTATCGTAGAAGTCTGCCCAAACAGTATCGAAGTGATAGACAAAAGTATTGATGAAGAAACTCGACGCGGCGTCCGGGAAAAATATGGTATTCCCCAGGATAAGAAAGTGTTCGTATACGGCGGCAATCTGGGTAGGCCACAGGGCGTAGATTTTCTGATCGAATGCTTGAAAAATCAACGGGAGAATCAGGAAGCGTGTTTCCTGATCGTTGGCGATGGCACAGAATATGCCAAACTAGAGGTGTTCGCTAGAGAGTGCCCCCAGCAGAATGTAAAGCTGATGAAACGCCTCCCAAAAGACGACTACGATACCATGGTCGCCGCCTGTGACGTGGGGATGATCTTCCTCGACCACCGTTTTACGATCCCCAATTTTCCCAGCCGGCTGCTGAGCTATATGCAGGCAAAGCTCCCGGTGCTGGCCTGTACGGACCCGAACACAGATATCGGAAAGGTCATCACTGAGGGTGGCTTCGGCTGGTGGTGTGAAAGCAACGACGTAGAGAAATTTGCGCAAATTGTACAAATGATAATTGATTTAGACAGCAGCACCATTGGCAATATGGGCTATGAGCATTTGCTAGCGAACTACACTGTTGAGAGTGCATGCAAAAGAATAGAAAAGGTTGATGGAATGTGAAAATTTTAATAATCATGGGTGGCTTTTTCCCCGGGAAAAAATTTGGTGGTCCTCCTGTCAGTGTAGATAATTTTTGCTCTTTAATGCAAAATGATGAATGTTATATAGTCACGCGTGACCATGACCTGTTTGAGACGGAACGATATCACACTATCTGCGATGGTTGGAATGAACGCGCCAATTGCAAGGTGCTGTATCTCAGTGATGCGGACTATGGGCGAGACAGATTTGAACAAGTTATATGTGATTTGAAGCCAGATATTCTATATTTGCAGGGCCTGTTTCAAAGATGCGTATTTCCCTGCCTCCGACTATCAAAAAAATATGGACTAAGGGTTTTCCTAGCTCCAAGGGGGGAGGTGTGCGATGGTGCGTTGAGGCTGAAAAAGTACAAAAAAATTCCGTACATATATGTAATGCGTCTATTCGGACTTTTCAAAAATATACAGTTTCAGTCTACTAGCGATGAGGAAACAAGAGCGATCAAACATTGGCTGAAAGCAGACAGCTCCGCCGTTCATCAACTTGATAATATTCCGTCAATTCCCCCAAAAATTTATCAGAGGCGGGAAAAGATTTCTGGGACAGGTCGGTTTATTTTCCTCTCCCGCATTCATCCTAAAAAAAATCTTCTTGGTGCCATAAGGTTTTTTCATCATGTTCGAGGAAATGCTACCCTATCTATTTATGGCCCAATTGAGGACAAAGCATACTGGGCTATGTGTCAGGATGAGATTCGTAAACTCCCACCTAAAATCACGGTCGAATACTGTGGTCTGGTGTCGCATGACAAGGTTCATGAGGTTTTCAGCCAATATGACGCTTTTGTATTTCCAACGATCAGTGAAAACTATGGCCATGTGATTGCGGAAGCGCTGGTTGTTGGAACGCCAGTCATTATCAGCGATCAAACGCCGTGGACAGATGTCAATGAGGCGTCGGTGGGAGGCGCTTTTGCTCTATCTGATACGGAAGGTTTTTGTAATTGTATCAATTCCATCATTAATATGTCAGAAAATGATATGAAAAAAACAAGCTCGATGGTTAAGCAGTATGTTGAGAAAAAGCTAAATATTGGCGATTTGCAGCAGAAGTATCAACGAGCTTTAAACATCAGATAGAAAAGCGATGTAAATATATGAGTAAAAAATTAGTGATACGAGTTGATTGGAAAAAAGAACTGTTTTTATCAACACCACTTTTTTTGCTAGGGTCAAATTATATTC
>ERZ808042.603-NODE-603-length-17942-cov-3.733725_pt1 | contig 17942 bp, 15 predicted proteins | sample MGYA00380193_ERZ808042 | MGnify/ENA primary metagenome ERZ808042 (study PRJEB31490, sample SAMN06133401) | mouse gut metagenome | isolation source: M1_2 | host: mice | place: China: Chengdu | collected 2015-05 ...
TGGCCTTTTCCGAAGGGGGGGGGGTAAAAATTGTTCTTGAAAACGGCGATGGGCTGAGTGAATTGGAGATCGGGAAACCGTATGCCATGCGCTTTACGGGAAAGGGAGGGACTCTGGCGCAGGGAACGCTGGTAATCATGCACTCTTCGAACCTTCCCGCATTGTTTCTGGAGACGGAGAGCGGTTCCATGGAGATGGTGGACGCCGATAAGGACTATGAGGAGCCGGGCAGAATGGTACTCTATGATGCGGGCGGCAGTCTGGTGTGTGCGGATAAATTGAACCGTATTTCGGGGCGCGGCAATTCCACCTGGGCATATCCCAAGAAATCCTACGGTATCAGCCTGAAAACCCCTGCGGATCTTTTGGATATGGGGGCCGCGGCGAACTGGATCCTGCTCAGCAATGTGGAGGATACCTCCTATCTCCGAAACAAGATCACCTATGACATGGCGATCACGGCGGGCATGGAGGGCGCGCCGGAGTCGCGCTATATAGATTTGTATATCAATCACGCGTATCACGGGATGTACCTGCTGTGTGAGAAGGTGGAGATCGACCGGGAGAGAATTCCGGCAGCAAATCTGCATCTGGAGAACAAGCGGCTGAACAAGGACATCAAATTCGCTTCGCGCTTTGATGAGGGAGGCAAAAAGGGAGTTGTTTTGGGGATGAATCCCCATGATATATCAGGCGGGTATCTGTTGGAGCGGGACGTGCCGGAGAAATTTTCAAATGAGGTGAGCGGGTTTGAGACGGGCATCCTGCACGACCAGTACACTATCAAGAGTCCCAAATATGCCTCGGAGGATGAGGTGGATTATATCAGCGGGCTGGTCTGCGATATGGAGAAGGCGGTTGTTGCGGATGACGGGATCAATCCCGATACGGGAATGCATTTTACGCAGTACATAGATCTGCGGTCGTTTGCCCAGAAGTATATGATCGAGGAATTGTGCAAGAACAACGGCGGCGGGGCGACCAGCTCCTTTTTCTATAAGCCGGAGGATGCGGTGAGCACCAGAATCTTTGGAGGCCCGGTATGGGATTATGACAAAGGCTACGGGAAAGTGTACGGATTTGACAGCTCGGCGAGAAATCTGTGTTACTTAAGTCAGCGGGGCAATGGCACGGTCTTCTTCTGGTATCTGAGCAGGCATCCGGAATTTCAGCAGATGGTTGAGGCGTGCTATCAGGAATTTTTCTCGGACTATATGCAGAGGATATGTGATGAGCTGATCGACACTTACGCGTCGGAGATGTATGCGTCAGGAGAGATGGATCAGATCCGGTGGGCCGGGATATACGGCGGGGAAACGACTCTTGGCCAGAGGGTGGATGTGGTCAGGAGTTACCTGCAGGAGCGAAAAGCGTTTTTGGATGAGGTGTGGATCGAAGGCAGGGAAATGCATACCGTACATTTCATAGCGGAGGACTATGAGAGGGACACCTATATGAGTGTGATTGCCGGGGAGTGTCCGGGTGAGCTGCCGATCGGAGAGGCAGGGAGTGTGTCGGACGGCCTGATATTTGACGGTTGGCGCACCCACGAGGGAGAAGTGTTTGACGGCACAGAGCCACTCTGGGAGGATATTACGGTGTATGGAACGGGACACCCGGAAACAGAGGGGTAACGGAAAGGAATTGCAATGTTGGACATAGCGGTCGATCTGTTGTGGCTACGCCCTAAAAAGGTAGGGGGCACCGAATTTTATATCAGAAATCTGCTGGACGGTTTTCTGCGGCTGGAGGAGCCTTTTCACCTCTTTCTGCTGGTGTCGAAAGACAATCGGGAGACCTTTCGCCATTACGCACAGGATAAGCGGATCGACCTTTTGGAGACGGAAGTGGTCTCCGCCAATATCGCGGGCCGGATCCTGTGGAATTTTTTCTGCCAGAACCGTTTTCTCAGGAGAAGGGGAATTCGCAAATGCTTTATTCCGGTTTACTGCAGGCCGCTTTTAAACGGAGGGATCACTTACGTCAATGTGATTCATGATCTGCAGGCGGCGCATTACCCGGAATATCATCCGTTCCACGAGATTGTCTATTCCAGACTGTGCTGGTGGCTGGATGCACATTTCTCCAGACATTTGGTGGCGATATCTGACTGGGTGAGAGATGATATCAGGGAAAAATATCATGTGAAAAGGGATAAGATCACGACCATCTACAATCCGATCACGGTAGACAGGGAGGAAGCCGTTCCCTTTGCGCAGCTTGCGGAAAAATATCATGTAGCGGAAAAAGCGTTTTACTATACCGTGGCACAGTTGATTCCGCACAAGAATCTGGATACGTTGATCGCTGTTATGGAGCGGATCAAAGACACCGGGACAGACTTGCCGTGCCGCCTTTTGATTTCCGGGGTGAACGGGGAGAGCAGGGACAAACTGGAGAGGCAGATACGGGAGAGAGGGCTGGAACGGGAAGTGACGCTCACGGGGTTTGTGGAGAACGGCGAGAGGAACGCGCTGTACAAGTATTGCCGGGCATTTCTTTTTCCCAGTGTGTTTGAGGGCTTTGGTATGCCGCCGATCGAGGCGATGCTTTTCGGCACGGTGGTGATTGCCACGGACAGGGCATGCATTCCGGAAGTGACGCAGGGGAAGGCCAACTATGTGAAGGATCCGTACGATGCGGAAGAATGGATCAGGGTTATGATGAATCCGGTTGACAGGATAGCGGAGATGGACTTTGGGCAGTATGACCAGATGAAACTGAGCAGGAAGTATTATGAACTGCTGATGGAACAGCTTGGATAGAAAACGGGGATAGAATGCCTATGAAATTGGCTGTGATATTAGTAAATTATAATGGGAAACGGTATAATGAGGCGTGCGTGGATTCCATACTGGCAAACGGCGGCATGGAGGAAGGGAAAATCATTGTGGTGGACAATGCGTCGCAGGATGACTCCGTACATCTGCTGGAGGAGCGGTATGCGGGGGATAAGCGGTTAGAGCTGATCCGGCTGGATGACAACTACGGCTTTTCCTGTGCGAACAATGCCGGAATCCGGCGCGCGGGAGAATGGGGGGCCGATGCGGTTCTTCTCCTGAATAACGACACGGAGATTGCGGCGGATATGCTGTTTCAACTGGGGGAGTGCGCGAAAAGGCATCCGGACAGTATGATCGTGCCCAAGATCTATTACAGCGGTGACAGGAATCGTATCTGGTCTGCGGGAGGAAGCGTTTCAACTGTGATTAAAAAGGTGAGGCACATCGGTCTGAATGAGGTGGACGAAGGGCAGTACGATCAGGAGAGGGAGATCGGATTTGCCACAGGGTGCTGTCTGTGGATTCCGATGAACGTGATCAGGAAGGTGGGAACGCTGGACGAGCGTTTTTTTCTTTACTATGAGGACACCGAGTACAGTTTTCGCCTGCATAAGATGGGAATTTCTATTTATTACTGCCCACGGGCGGTGATGTACCATAAAGTAGGAGCCAGTACCAGAGGGGCAGACAGTCCGCTCTGCGCTTACTATATCGCCCGGAACTGGCTTTTGTGTAACAGACTGCATTTGAGTTGGCGTTATCCGCTGTTTCTTGTCTATTATGTGGTTAACCGTACAGTGTGTTGTCTGCTGTGGCTGATGCGGGGGAAAAAGCAGCTTGTTCAGGCGACCATGCGGGGGATTGGAGACTACCGGAAAGGAAATTTTGGTAGAGCAGAGTATTACCGCTGAGGAGACTCGATATAATCGATGATTGGTTTCATGGCGGAATCCATGCTCACATGTGAGTCGGCAAATTGACGTATGGTGTTTATGACTGTCTGCTTGTTGTTCACTTTCTGCCTTATTTTTTCATAGAACGCTGTGACTTCGTCTATATTGACGGGTTCTGCGTTATTGGGAAAATTTTTCACGAATTCGTATTGGCTGTCTAAAACGTCGATTTCGCAGCCCGTTATGATTGGCATCCCCTTAGCCAGATATTCTCGTGTTTTCAGTGCAGAAAGTCTTGTGTATACACCCTTTTTATAGGTGCCGAAAGAGGCCAGCGCAATATCGCTGATATCATACATCTTATCCAGCGCGTCTCCGGACATGGTAGGATAAAATTGTACATAGTTTTCTAAATGATATTTGTGAACCAGAGACTGATAAAGAGGTTTCTCGGGCCCATCGCCAATTAACAACAATTCTACCGTATATTTGCTACTGGTATTCTGATAATATTGGTATAACCCTTCAATGATTCGCTCATATCCATGGTGGCTCTGCATGTAGGCAACCGCCATCATGGTAATCTTGTTTTCCTGATAGGATCCCTTCGCAGGAGAGATGTTTTCAAGTTGAATACCGTTTATGGTGCGTATGGTGGGAATGCCGAAAATTTCCGCGTCCTCCGAGTAGGTCACAAAGGTATCAACGTATTTTTTTAGTTTTCCGCGGTACAGCAGTTCCTTGATATAGAAAGGCCAGGCATTCCAGCGGGCAAAGTCGTCTTTGTCATAAGGGTAAGTGAATACTTCTATAATGATTTTACAGTCGGGATATGTTTCCTTTATTTTTTTCCAGAAGTTTATATAGGCACGATCTGCTACCGCGCGGCGGACATATAAAAAATCCGGGTTTTTCAGTGCTGTAAGAGCGTTCTTATAATCTCTTTTGATGGAGGCTGTGGGGAACAGGCCCAAAATTCTTTTTACAAGAGAGCGGTCTACGGTATGAACCTCCACTTCCCCCATATCGAAATATTTGGAGAGGGATGCTTTTTGCATGTCAATCTTTTTGCTGACGCCGATAGAGCTTCTCCCCTCAAAGTGTATATAATATCCCTTCTTCATGTGTCCTCCCAATCGGATGCTTTATAAATGATCCGTTCGATTTCTGATCTTTTTAATTCCGTATCCAACTCTCTGAAATTATTGTTCAGATTGTCATAATAGTGCAGTGAGGCCTGTAATACAGCGCTTTGCAGCGTTTCTTTTAAAGGTTTTTCCCTGTCCTGCATATACCAGAAAGGGTGGGTTAAAATGTGTAGTCTCGGATAGAGGCTGTCCTCAATAATTTCATCTGCGTTTTCACGCCAGTGCCGACGGGAGTCGGACAGATATTTCATGTTTTTAAAATAGGTTTCGCTGTAAGAATTGATGATGCCGGGAAATTCCATATCGGAGGATAAAAAATTTCTGGAAGGTCTGTGCATGGATACTACATTTATTTTTTCACCGACGACGGCAGATAAAATGTCCGCTTCCTCACGCACATATTTCTGCATTTCCCGTTCATCTGAAATGGTATACTGCGTTTCGTCGAAATGAAGACCGATGATTCCGCCGTTGCGAATAATCTGACGCATCTGTTTTTTGGAATCCTGAGAATGAATATTATAGAAATTTGTAGATACTAATACAAAATAAGTTGCCTGTACGCCTTCCGGGAAGACCGATTTTTCGACTTCTGATAAAATAGCGGCTTTTTCCAGGCTGTTGTCTACATCATGACGCAGAATGACGGAACGTCCGGTTTCCTGCCAACTGTTATAGTTTTTGAAATCATAGCCTTTTCTATTCAGACTTTTTAACATTGCAGCATAGGATTCATAGGTAAATAGCATAGATACACCTCTAAAGCTTTTCTTTTCCACTGTTTTCTCTGATGATTTTAGCGGGAACGCCGACCACAACCTTGTTTTCTTCCACGTCTGTTGTCACAACGGATCCCATGCCGATGATGGAATCCTTTCCTATCTTTGCTTGATTTCGGACAATACTTGCGGATACATAGGCATTGTCTCCAACGACCACGCTGCCAAACAATTTCGAGCATACAATGGAGGAATTTTTGCCAATATAATTGTTGTGGCCTATGTGGGTTGAAGGGGCAATTTTTGTTCCGCTCTCGATTACGGTGTCGTCGATAGTGCCTCTGGCTATATTTGTGTGGCTTCCGATAAAGACGTCATCTCCGATAGTCACCCCTCCGAAATGTCTAATCATGGTTTTCATATGGTCATCATTCTCGGAATATCCGTATCCGTCCTCACCGATCACGGTTAATGACTGTATGGTGCAGTTACAACCGATTTTTACCCGGTTTCGGATAACAACGTTATCTGCTATGACGGTTCCGGATCCGATTGATACATTACCCGTAATGGAACAGTTGCAGCCGATTTTCACATTTTCGCCAATGCGGACATTGGAGCCGATCACAGAGCCGGGGCCGATGTCCGGAATATCATTATCGGGGGTGTCGGCCCAAAAATGTTCCAGCACAGAAAAAAATACCGCTTTGGACTGCGGGGTGATAATCCGGGCAGCCGCATTTAAGTCTGCGCCCTCCTGAATGACGCAGGCAGAAATTCGAACGGATGGTTGAAAAGTTTTTTGGGGAGAGTTGATCCAGGTTATGGTACCCTCCTGATAGCGGGATAAGGAAGAAAAACCGCAAACCGTTTCTTCGGGATTTCCCTGTATGACATGAGGAAGATTCTTCTCTTCCAGATATGCGGCAATTTGTTTTATGGTAATCAATCGTTCCATTTTATTACGGATTCTCCATCAAGAACAATTTCACTGTCCTGGTTTCTGCAGATTGTACTCAGCACATATTTGTTTCCGGCAAGAACTTCTTCCACAGTAACGGTAGTTTCAACCGTATCGCCGATATATACAGGTTTCCGATAACGAAAATTCTGTGAAAGCAGAATGGCACCGTTGCCGGGCAGGTGGTTTCCTATAATCATGGAAATGATATTTTGACAAAAGAGTGCATGTGCGATTCTGCGCCCAAATATAGTCTGTTTAGCATATTCTTCGTCCAGATGGATTGGATTGGTATCTCCGGACAGTCTGGCGATATCTTGAATTATTTGTTCTTCTGCGACAACAGATTTACAAAAGTGGCTGCCAACGTTTAACATAATTTACTGTTCTTTCTTTCATAAAAATTGGACTACACCTGAGAAGGCGGCGTTTTCCGAATACAAAATCAGTATAGCAAACATTGCGTTAAATGACAAGCAAGTTGCATTTGTGAGGGACTCAATTTACAGATAGATATATTTGCATTGAAAATGGGGATATGCTATTATAAAAAGAGTTGTTTAGGACATTTTGTGACGGAGATTATTATGATTATGCATATTGTAGGAAACCGACCTCAGTTTATTAAACTTGCGCCGCTTTACCAGACGTTGGAACTGGCCGGTTATCAACAAAATATTATTCACAGCGGACAACATTACGATGAAAATATGTCTAATATTTTTTTTGAAGAGCTGGGTATTCCGGCGCCTTGTGCGAATTTGGCGGCGGGCGGCGGCAGTCATGCGCAGATGACGGCAAAAGTTATGATTGGGTTGGAGGAAGAACTGCTTAAAAGGAAACCCGAGCTGGTGATTCTGTATGGTGATACAAACACGACGCTGGCAGGCGCGGTTGTGGCATCGAAACTGTGTATACCCATTGCACATGTGGAGGCAGGGCCGAGAACCCGCGATAAGAGAAATCCAGAAGAATGTAACCGCATTGTGACAGACCATCTTTCCGATATTTTGTTTTGCCCTGATTCTGAATCTCTGGAGAATTTGAAGGGGGAGGGGCTGAGCGAAAAAGCGTACATGACGGGAGATATTATGTATGACACTTATCTGTCCATATCAGAGCGTATGACGAAGGATGACCTGTCAAAAGAGTCGGAAGAAATCATTTTGATGACGTGGCATAGGCAGGAAAATACAGCGGACAAAGAGCGCATGGCTTGCATTTTGGAGTTGGTAAAGCAACTGGAGACCAGAATTGTATGTCCCTTACATCCGCGAACTAAAAAATGCCTGGCGCAGTTTGGACTGCTTGAGAAGGCGGAGGCTATTCCGAATCTGGAGATCATTGATCCTGTGGGGTATGTGGAAATGGTGAAGCTTATGAATTGTGCAAAGCTGATTCTGACAGATTCCGGAGGGGTGTCCAAAGAATCTTCTTTTGCGGGGGCGAAATGTTTGTTCATGTTGAATCTGGAGGTTTGGAAGGATTTGCTTCGCGAGGATTGGTTGCATCAGGTAAATCCTGAGAATACAGAGAGTGTGGAGGCGGCGGTTGCCTTTGCAAAAAAGGCAAAGCGGGTTGCGGTGGAAGAGCGTCCCAGATATTACGGGGACGGACATGCGGCGGAAAAAATGTTAAAGGCGTTGGAAGAAGGTGGCCTGATTGGTAAATAGAAAAAAGACCGGAGGTAATAGGTATGGAATTTCGGGATTTAAAGAGACAGTATCAGCTTCACAGGCAGGCGATTGACACTGCCGTGCAGGAGGTTGTCAGGGAAACCCACTTTATCAGTGGGCCACAGGTCGGGCAGCTGGAAGATCGGCTTGCAGCGTATGTGGGAGTAAAGCATTGTGTTGCTTGCGGCAATGGGACGGATGCTCTGCAGCTGGCGCTTATGACATGGGAAGTTGGCGTTGGAGATGCGGTTTTCATTCCGGACTTTACCTTCTTTTCCAGCGGCGAGGTAGTGCCTCTGGTGGGCGCCGTGCCTGTTTTTGTGGACGTGGATGCCGAAACTTTCAATATAGACTGCGAAAGTCTGGAAAATGCTATAGAGTATATACTGCACCATACACAGCTGGTCCCGCGTGCTGTGGTTGCTGTTGACCTGTTTGGTCAGCCTGCAGAATATGATAGAATCAGAGAAATTACGGAACGGTACGGGATGTTTCTTCTGGAGGATGCGGCACAGTCGTTTGGCGGGCTGCTAGGGGATTGCAGGGCGTGCAGTTTAGGGGACATTTCCACTACCTCTTTTTTCCCGTCCAAGCCCTTGGGATGTTATGGAGACGGTGGTGCGGTTTTTACCGATAACGATGAGTGGGCGGAAAGGCTCCGCTCCCTCCATGTACACGGAAAGGGCAGAGACAAATACGATAATGTCCGCATTGGTTTAAACTCTCGTCTTGATACGTTGCAGGCCGCAGTACTGCTTGCAAAGATGGAGTTCTTTGAAGCGGAGCTGGCGGCCAGCCAGCAAGTGGCTGAGCAATATACCATGCGGCTTAAGGATGTTGTACAGACACCACGTATTCTGGACGACAGGCAATCCGCCTGGGCGCAGTATACAGTCTGTCTGAAGGATAGCGAGGAGCGGAGCCGGGTGGCTGTATACATGAGAGAAGTTGGTATTCCGAGCATGGTGTACTATAAAAAGCCAATGCATTTGCAGGAAGCATTTATTGGAAAACAAGTGAAGGCTGTTTCCTGTGCGATGACAGAGAAGCTTTGCGGAAAATGTTTGTCTCTTCCGTTCCACCCCTATCTGGAAGAGGAGATGATTGAGGAGGTGTGTGCGTGTGTGTTGAAAGGGGTCTCAAATGGATAGGGACAGAGACGAACTGCACGGTTTTCTTGCGGCGGATCCGAGTCTGAAAATTAATTGTTTAGGTGAGTATATGGATCTGGGCGACTGTGTGCAGTATCGAAACCTCATAGATAAATTTCCGCAGGATCAGATTTTTTTGTCAAGTATGGATCAGATTTGTTTCATGGATGGTTATGTATATAACAAAGAGAAATTCCTCTGCAGGGAAGGCTTTCAGGAATGGTCGGCGTCTTTTGCTTATTCGCTCAGCGAAAATCCGAAAGCGCATTTCAAAAATTTGAGAGGGGCTTTTTGCGGGTATGCCTACATCAAAAAAACGAATTTGAAAATAGCCTATACGGATCAGATGTCAAATAAGGCGGTATATTATTACTGTGAGAACGGCAGATGGATGATATCTGATCGTTTGGACTTTATGGTTCGGGTACTACAGGCAAACAGGATTGCTTATCATTTTAATCAGACGGCGGCGAAATATATGCTGACCTGTGGATATATGCTGGATGATAGTACCTTTGTTACAGAAATTAAGAGGCTTCTTCCGGGGCATTATGCAGAAATTTTAGACAATAAGGTCAGCCTGCATCGCTACTATGAAATGCCGTGCAGTGAAATGAGAATGAGCGAGGCGGAGGCTATAGAGAGAATCGATACGGCTTTCCGGCAGGCGGTAAAGAGAGAGTTTTCAAAAGATGTGGAGTATGGCTGCAGGCATCTGGTAGATTTAAGCGGCGGCCTTGACAGCCGCATGGTGACTTGGGTTGCCCATGATCTGGGGTTTACGGATCAGGTCAATATTGCTTACAGTAGGCTGGACTATTTAGATCAGACAATATCCGCCCAGGTTGCGAGAGCGCTGAATCATGAGTATATCTGTAAAATTATGGATGATCTTGCATGGATGTATGATGTGGATGAGATGACTCGTAAAAATAACGGAGCATCGGTCTGTCTGGGTATGACTGGCGGTAACCGGCTGCTTCGGATACTCAATGCGGATGTGTTTGGCATAGAGCATACGGGCATGGTGGGGGATGCGATCGTTTCCACTTTTTATCAGGATAAGGCTTTTAATGACAGAAGCCCGGTATTTGGTTTGCATCAATATTCTAATAAAATAAAATACACATTTGATGAAAGTATATTGGCGCAGTATCGAACACAGGAGATTTTTGCGTTGACGACCAGAGGGATTCTGGGAGCGCAAAGCTCTTACATGATTAGACAGAACTATGTAGAGACGGGGTCGCCGTTTTTGGATGTGGATTTCCTTGATGCGGTTATGGCGGTCCCTTTTGAATACAGAAAAAATCATCATATTTATTTACAGTGGATTGCAGCGCGATATCCGAAGGCGGCGGATTTTGTCTGGGAAAAGTGGGGCGTGAAGCCCAAAGAGAGTGAGATTTTAAAAAGGAAGATCAGGACTGTGAGAAAATTGGCCGGAGAATATTTGGGAAAAGCAATGAACCGGCCGAATCGAGATTCCATGAATCCCATGGATTACTGGTACCAAAGTAACACGGATATCAGAAAGTATATGGAAAGAATGTTTGAGGAGCGAATGGGAAGCAGCCTTCTGTCGGAGAGATTATGTGCCGATATGAAATGTTTGTTTTCGAAAGGAAATTTTCTGGAAAAGACACAGGTACTTACCGTTTTAAGTGCCATACATTTATTTTTCTAAGGAGTACGATTCTGATGAAAAAGGAAATACAGGAAATAGATTTTCTCATCATCTATGAGCATAAGGTGAGAGAACTGGAAAACATGTGTCTCGTTAAATATGAGTTGGAAAGGCGGGGTTACACTGTACTGATAAAACACATTGAAGATGAGGAAGCGCTGGAGGCTGTCAAACCCATTTACCATGCTCATGTAGTTATGACCATGGCGTGTTATCAGAATGCTTCTCTGGAGTGGCATACGAAAGATTTTGTGTCCTTTGACAAGGTGATTGACATGCAGTGGGAGAACATTGTCTATCCGAAGGATGAGCGGGCCGGGGTTTTTAAGAACTACACTGGCATAGGCAGGGAGGTGGTCAGAGTCTCTTGGGGTGAAGCAAACCGAAAACGGCTTCTAGAGGCGGCTCATATGGATCCTAAGAATATCAAGGTAGTGGGTCATATAGGCATGGACTTCCTGCGAGATGAGTTGAAAGGCTATTATTTGGATAGAAAAACGCTTTTTCAGGAGTACGGATTACCGACGGATAAAAAAGTATTGTTATTTGCCTCTCCCTTCTATGCAGATAACCTTTCCGAAGAATATATTGCAGGTATGTGTGAAAAGCACGGTGGGGACTGGCGGGATTATTATGCATTTATGATGCGCTCCGAGCGGACAATTCTGGAGTGGATGGAACGGTTGTGCAGAGAGAGAACGGACATTCTCGTTATATACAGACCGCATCCGGGGCATATCGGTGAACATATGTCCGAAGTGGAAAGGCGTTGTGAAAATTTTAAGGTTATTAGCGAGAAATCAGTGAAACAGTGGATTATAGTCAGTGATATTGTCTATACAGGTAACAGCTCCACTATTGTAGAGGCGTATTTTGCAAAACGCATGTGTTATCTGTTATTTCCTTATGAAGTAACAGAAGGGTTTGAATTGAAGCTGATCAGTCAGGGGAAAAAGATTACAGATTATGAGACCTTTGCGGGAACGGTAGACGAGAAGGAACCGGTATTTCCCATCGAGCGAAGTACCATTAATGAAATTTATCTCGTGGATGAAAATGAACCCAGTTATAAAAAACTGGCAGATATGGCGGAGGAGGTGTATAAGGACTCTTCCTATAACTTGACTAAGGAACAACTGGCTTCCTATCGAACCAGCCAGCCTTTTGCCATTCGAATCCAGAAAAGGTTGCAGCGGTGGGATTGGTTTTACGAGAAATACAAAGAAATTTTGGCGAATGAAAATATTCATGGACGCTGGATAGAGGGCCGGCGTGAACTGCGACGAGAGAAAGCAAAAGCACATGAGCGCTTTGATATCGAGAGCACCAGCGAGGAAGAGATAGCTGCGATTGTAAAAAAGATAGCGGCACAGCTTGATTCAAAATAGCGGAGCACGTGTGGATAAGAAACGTGAAAGAAAGAGAGGAAACAATATGAGTGACAGAATTACAGCAGTAGTACCGGTGAAGGGGAACAGCACGAGACTGCCCAACAAAAACATTTTACCTTTTGGAGATTCCAACTTATTGCAGCATAAGATCGAGCAGCTTAAGCAGGTGAAGGGACTCCATGAGATCATCGTGTCCTCCGACTCCGATGAGATGCTTGCCATCGGGGAAAAATGCGGTGTGAAGGCCATTAAGCGGCCGGAACAGTATGCGAATGAATCCGTGCCCTTCGGCATGTTTTTGGAGTATCTCTGCGATACCATAGAGGGAGACCATCTCCTGTACGCCTGTGCGACTTCACCCTGTGTGGAGCCTTATCTGTATGAAAAAGCGATACAGGTGTATTTCGAGAAGCTGAAGGAGGGATATGATTCCCTGATCACGGTGTCTCCTTATCAGACCTATCTGATGGACGATAAAGGACCTTTGAATTTCAAGATGGGATTGGAGCATAAAAATTCCGAGCAGCTTCCCATGATGTATCATTTTACAAACGGCATCGACCTGGCACCCACTGAGAAGGTGAGAGAGTGGCATTATAATTACGGGCCGAAATATTATCAGCTCGTCATCAATAAGCGCGAGGCGGCGGATATCGACGATCTGTATGACTATGAGATGGCAAAGGCGCTGTATGCGATGAAAGATCCGAATCCGACGGTGTAGCGGACAGATAAAAGGAGTGTTATGTCAGAAATTAAATTATTAGACTGTACCCTTCGCGACGGCGGGTACATCAACGACTGGAATTTTGGCGAATACACGATTCGGGAGATCATGACGAAACTGATAGAGTCCGGAGTGGATTATATTGAGGTCGGTTTTTTGCGGGACTGTGAATATGACAGGAATAAAGCTCTTTACAACAATTGTAGTGAAATCGCCAATATTCTGCCGGAGAATCGCAGCAATACGAAATTCACGGCCATGTCCCTGCATAATAAGTACAGCATTGATAAGCTGGAGCTTTATGATGGGAAGACGATAGATGCGCTGCGTGTGACCTTCCACGACTATGATATTGATGAAGGGTTAAATTATATCTGCAGAGTGAAGGACAAGGGCTACAAAGTGTTTGCCAATCCCATCAACATCATGGGATATTCGGATGAGATGATCCTTCGTCTTCTGGAGAAAATCAACGAGATACAGCCCTACGCCTTTTCCATCGTGGACACATTTGGCTCCATGATGAAGGACGACTTGCAACGGATTTATTCTCTGATCGAGCATAATCTGCGCAAGGATATCGTGATCGGTCTGCACCTGCACGAAAATCTTGCCCTGTCTTACTCTTTGGCGCAGGATTTTATTGGTATGAAGGCAAGCGACAGGGACTGCGTGATTGACGCTTCCATGCTGGGTATGGGACGTTCGCCGGGAAATCTCTGCATGGAACTGATTATGGATTACATGAACAAGCGTCAGTCCGGTCATTACGACGTGAATCCGGTGTTGGACGGTATTGATGATCATATAGCAAGGCTGAAACAGATAGAACCGTGGGGGTATAATACGGCATATGCGCTGTCAGCGAAATATAATCTACACCGCAACTATGCGGAATTTCTGTTGGACAAAGGGCGGCTTCGGGCGAAACAGATCAACCAGATTCTTGGGAGTATAGAAGAGCATAAGAAGACCGCTTATGACGAGGCATATATCGAGAGGCTGTATCAGGATTTTCAGAATAAAGCGGTTGACGATGCACAGACGCTTAAATGCATGGCCGGGAAACTGGCGGGAAAGAAATGCCTGATCCTGGCGCCGGGATCCAGCATTCTTGGAGAAAAGGAGCGGATCGACCACTATATTGCGGAGGAAAAACCGGTGGTCTTTTCGGCGAACTTTGTGCCGGAGTCATACTCAGCGGATTATGTTTTCTGCTGTAATGCCATGCGGTTTGAAACAATACTCGGCAGAAAGGATATGCCGGAACTTGTAGTCACTTCCAATCTGCTTGAGATGTGCACGGACAGGAGACTTGGCGGCAGGAATCCTCTGATTGTCAATTATACAGATCTTCATTTCGACGAGGCAAAGCCATATGATAATAGTGTCATAATGCTGCTGAGGCTTCTGAAAAAGCTGGAGGTGGCGGATGTGGCGCTTGCAGGATTTGACGGCTACCGGGCGGGCAGCAGGGAAAATTATGTGGCCGACTATATGGCAAGCCAGCACACCAAGGGCGATGAGGAGAACAGGAAAATTAAGGAGCGGATGGTGCAGATGGAGAAGCAGATGAACATTCTGTATCTGACGAAATCGCTTTATAAAAGTGAGTAATTCGAGAGGAACCGGGAAATGGGAGACTGGCGGAAAATCAAATACCTTGTCATCGATGTGGACGGTACCATGACGGACGCGGGAATCTTTTATGACGAGCATGGCAATGAACTCAAGAAATTTTGTACCAAGGATGCCGCGGGATTTTTTGCGGCGCGAAAGGCCGGGATCAAAATTCTCGTTCTCACGGGCCGGGAGTGTGTTGCCACGACCAGACGTATGGGAGAAATGAAGGTGGATTTTCTGGTGCAGAACTGTAAGGATAAGGTGCCTTATCTGGAGCGGTTTTTGCATGAGCAGGGTGTTTCGTGGGAAGAGCTGGGTTATCTGGGAGACGATCTGAATGATCTGCCGGGTATGAGCCGCTGTGGATTTGCGGGATGCCCCGCGGATGCCTGCGCGGAGGTGAAGGCCAGAGCGGATTATGTTTCCACGGTAAAGGGCGGCTACGGCGCGGTGCGGGATATCATCGAGCATATGCTGCGCGAGAGGGGCGAATGGGAAAAAGTTACGGCGGAGATTTTCGGGATCGGCGTGTAGTGCTGAGAGGAGATAAGCATGAAAATTATGTTTTTAGCAAGCTCATATTGGCCGGCGCAGGATGGAGTGTCTCAGGTTACGCAGTATCTGGCAGAAGGATTGGCGAAAAAACATGAGGTGTTTGTGGTTGCCACCCGAAAGGACTATAGTGAAGCAGAGGAGCGGAATCATGTCCGGATAATGCGCATATATGCGAAGCGCAACCGCATTTTTTGTCAATATCAGGGAGAGAAGAAGCGTGTGAGAAAAAGCATCCTGCGATATCAGCCGGATGTTTTGATTATAGTGAATATTCAGCATTGGGGGTTTGATTGGTTTAAAAGAGAACTAGACCGTTTACCGGGCAAAAAAATGTTGATGACACATGGATCTACCATATTGAGAGAGTATGACGTGCGGAAAAAGATAAGGGAAGTTCGTTTGCGAAGACAGATTTTGGCGGATCTCACAGCAGTTAATATTGAGCGGTACTGGAAAAAATATAAAGAAACTCTTCCGGGAGATATAGCCAGATTCGATCGGGTTTCCTACCTTTTTGAAGGAGAGGAGATTTGTAGGTATATGCAGAAGTTTGGTCTGCACAATGGTATGATTCTGGAGAATGCGACGGAAGATTCCTTTTTTGACAGGAAGGCGTATCTTGTAGATGAAGCAAAAGAGGTTGTGTTTATAAATGTTTCGACTTATGAAGAGCGAAAAAATCAGAAAATGATACTGCGCGCGTACTGTGAAGCGAATTTGCCCAACAGCAGACTGGTATTAATCGGATCGTCCAAAACACAGTATTATCAGGAACTTGTTGACATGAAGGAGGAGATGGAGAAAGGTGGTTTAAATGGTCATGTCGATTTGTGGGCAGGAGTGACAAGGGATAAGGTATTGGAGATTTATAAGACGGCGGATATTTATGTCTCGGCCAGCAGCTGGGAGGCAATGTCTATCTCTATTTGCGAGGCGGCAGCGGCGGGACTTTTGATTCTATCAACAAATGTCGGACATGCTGCCCAAATTCCGGGAGTTATGCTGTTTGAGGGTGAGGAGGAACTCAGGAAGCTGATGGATAAAGGGTATCATAATCCGGAGTTTCGCAGGGAAAAGGGACTGCTTGTAAATGCCTATGCAGAGGAAAATTATCGGACACAGAAAAAAGTTGATCTGTTGGAAAGCGCTCTGCTGGAATTGATGCGGGAACAGTAACGGGGAACACCTATCATTTCGTCGGAAAGGCGCAGGGCAATGGAGCGACTTATTTTGGCAACAGAAAACTTCCCTTACGGCAAAGGGGAAACGAGTTTTATTATTCCGGAACTTATGCGCCTGAGACAGCGCTATGACATTACGGTTGTTTCCCATGCGGGTGAAGAACAGATTCGCGGCGGTTTATGCGACAGGATGCCGGACGGTGTAGAGTTGATCTGTTTTGGAAGACCGGAACTGTCTGCCGCAGATAAGGTTAAGGCGCTTGCGCTGTTTGTTTTGGACAGGAATGCCAGGCAGGAAATTCGGGAAATATGGAGAGATAAGCGGAACCGAAGGGTGCGGTTATATCAATCCTTGTCTTTTTTTGCACAGGCGCTGTCAGATCAGAAAAGACTGCGTGAGAGCGGTCTGCTCTCCGGACAGGATCCGGTGATCTACTATTCGTTCTGGTATACTTATTTCTGTTACAGTGCGGTGCGGGAGTGCGGGAAAGGCGGACATCCGAATGTCAGACTGGTGACACGCACGCACGGCGTGGATCTGTATCACGAGAGAATACCGGGGAGCAGGCAGCCTTTTAAACATCAGATGGAGTCGGGGCTGGAAGCGATACTCTTTGCCTGTGATTACGGAAAAGGATATTATATAGAGCGAATCAGACGGGATATAGATGAAAAGAAGCTCCATCTGTGCAGGCTGGGGACAGAGGCGGTAGATGCGCCCGGTCATTACAGGAGGCGGGATGTATGGCATGTGATAAGCTGCTCCAACGTGATTGCTTTGAAAAGGATTCCGCTTATTATTGACGGGCTTTCGCTTATAAATGAAGAAAAGATCCACTGGACACATATCGGGGATGGAACAGATCTGGAAAAAGTGAAAGACTATGCCCGGGAAAAATTGGGAGTGAAAGAGAATATAAGTTATACATTTCAGGGATACCTGGAGAACGACCAGGTAATCCAATATTACAGAGAGCATCCGGCGGACTGTTTCATTACGACTTCCGCTACAGAAGGAGGATGTCCGGTATCCATACAGGAGGCGATGAAATTCGGGATACCCGTGATTGGAACGGATGTGGGCGGAATTACCGAGATGATCAGGGGGAATGGCATTCTTTTGTCAGCCGATCCGGACGGAGAGGAAGTTGCGGCGGCGGTGCGCGATATGATATCCTTTGGGGAAGAACGGGTTGAAGAGATGCGGCATGCAGGCGTTGAGATTTGGAAACGGGAATTTGATATAGATGTAAATGTAAATAAGGTGCTTCATATATTCAATGGGATGAGAAACCCGGTTGCCAGAGGTGCCGGAGCGGAGGAAACATGCAGGAACTGAAGAAAGTAAAAGACGTCATTCATAAGTTTCGATTTATTTTAAACACACAGCAGAAGATTCTTTTCTTTGTTGTACTCTTTATGAGCTTTATTGCGGCAATGTTGGAGA
>ERZ808042.609-NODE-609-length-17776-cov-3.645234_pt1 | contig 17776 bp, 11 predicted proteins | sample MGYA00380193_ERZ808042 | MGnify/ENA primary metagenome ERZ808042 (study PRJEB31490, sample SAMN06133401) | mouse gut metagenome | isolation source: M1_2 | host: mice | place: China: Chengdu | collected 2015-05 ...
AATACCATGTTGAAATTGACGAATATAATGCGGCAGCAGATGTTCTGCGCAGGATGGAAAAAGAGGCATATGATATTGCCCTCATGGACATTTGTATGCCGGGTGTCCCCGGGACGGACGCGGCAGAAGAAATGCTTGCCAAATACCCGGAAATGAGTGTCATCTTCCTGACAACCAGCGGCGAATACGCGGTAGAGGCGTTTGCGATGAACGCTACCCATTACCTGCTCAAACCTTTCACACAGGAACAGTTCGATGCGGCACTTGACCGTGCCATAAAGAAAACAGAGGATCAGGTTCTGCTTTCCCTTGACTGTGTGGATGGCGTGTACCGTGTGCGGATCAGTGAATTTGTATCCATAGAATCCCAGAACCACTATCTGCTGCTTGGACTTTCTTCCGGCGAAACACTTAAGATTCGCATGAAATTGTCACAGATGTTTGAGGAAATACAAAAATACCCGGAATTTATTAAAATAGGCGCTTCCTATGTGATAAATTTTGATTTTGTGCGGAGTATCTCAGGAAACAACATAGAAATGCAGGGCGGCGCGAAGATACCGGTTCCGCGCAGAAGCGTTGAGAAAGTACAGAGAGCATATATGGAGTATTGCCGGAAGGAGGCGAAAAAATGAGTGCAGTGCATCGGATTCCGGCATTGTGTCTTATGGTATTGTGCCATGTGGTTGTCATTTACCATATGCTGGAACGCAGATATGGCAAAAAGAAATTTGTGCTTATAAGCTGCCTGTATGCAGTCAGTTTTGTCTGTATGGGCACATACATGTATATGATGAGCGGTACAATAAAGATGCTGTTTGTATATCTGGGGATTGCGGTATGCCTGTTCCTTTTTTTCTGTATTGCCTCGAGGGAGTGTTTACCCAAGAAAAGCTTTTTGTTCCTCACTTATTTTGGCCTGTTTTCCATCATAGACAACAGCCTGAAGCTCATGGTAACGCTGTTTTTGCCGCGCCTGTCTGCTCTGCCGGGGTTTTATCTGGTAAATGTGCTGCGCACGGCCGCGCTGTTATTGATACTGGTATTGTATAAAAAATATGCGGCGCCGGTGGTGCAGTCCCTTGCGGATATCAAAAAGGGCAGATGGTGGAATCTGGCGCTGATTGCTCTGTTGTTCTATCTGCTGCAAGTGGTTGTCACCGTTTTGTATATAGCAAATGCCATGCCAGAAACCTATTTGCTTTTCCTGTTTATCACGATCAGCTTTGTGATGTGCGCGGTATATGCCGTTGTATTCAGCAACATCAGTTACATGAAGAAGGATGCGGAGGCAGAGCTGGTGCGTCAGAATGCGGAGCATTTTTCCAGCCGTCTGTCAGCCCTGCAAAATGCGGAAAATACAAACCGCAGGCTCCGGCACGATATGCGGCATCACATGGATGCGATTGCGGCCTATGCGAAAACAGGCGACAATGCCGCAATTCTTTCCTATATCGGGGAATACGGAAATGAGATCTCAGAGGCGGCGGTAAAGCAGTATTCCATAAACAGGACGGTAAACAGCATCCTTTCCGTGTATGCGGGCAAGGCGGAGGAAAACGGGATTGATTTCTCAGTCCGGTGCAATGTGACAAGGGAACTGGGGGTGCGGGAGATCGATTTGATCGCCCTTTTGGGAAATCTGCTGGAGAATGCCCTGCATGGATGTCAGGAATCCGGAAAAAAAAGCAAGTGTATTGAGATCCATATCCGGTTACAGAACAAAAGACTGATCATTCTGTGTAACAATACCTGTTCGGATGAGCTGGAGCTTGCGGACGGTTTGCCCGCAAAGAAAAGCATCGGCATATCCAGTATCCTTTCTGTCTGCCGGAAGTATGACGGAAATCTGGACTACAGAATAGAAAATGAAACCTGTTCCGCCTGTGCGGTTTTGAATTTATAGAGCTGTTAACATTGTTCCAAGGAAGGAAAATAAAATGTATTGCTATTGTGCGTACATATCGGTATAATAAATTTGACAGAAAGGAATTTTGGAAAGGGGTGTTAATTTATGGCAGCAAAGTCAGCTAATCTGTATGCAAGGATAGAGCCAGATGTAAAAGAACAGGCAGAAAGCATTTTGTCAGCGCTTGGTATTCCAGCATCCAATGCAATCAATATGTTTTATAAACAGATAATTTTAAACAGAGGGCTTCCGTTTGAAGTAAAAATACCTGCAGCAGGATCTGTTGATGTGTCAGAACTGAGCGAAGCAGAATTAAATGCAGAACTGGAGAAAGGATATGCAGACATGGCAGCAGGCAGAACCAAACCTGCAAGACAGGCATTTGCAGATATCCGTAAAGAGTATGGCATATGATTTATGAGGTAATTACCACGGATCAGGCTGATGCCGATTTAAGAAGTATATATGAATATATTGCCTTTGAACTGCTTTCATCGGATAATGCTGCAGGGCAGCTTGGACGGTTAGAGGAACACATTGTGGGGCTTGAAGAATTTCCGGAGAAATTCAGACATTATGAAAAAGAGCCGTGGCGCAGCAGAGGGTTGCGGGTAATGCCTGTTGACAATTATCTGGTGTTTTATATTCCGGATAAGGATGCGGGCATTGTAACAGTAATCCGTGTTATGTATGCTGGCAGGGATGTTGACAGTCAACTGAAAGGGCATACAGTAATGTAAAAACAAGATAGCAATTTAGGCGGGTGATAAAGTGTAAATCAATATCACGCGCCTTTTAAAATTCATGTCGTCAATCTCTTGTCAACATATCCCTCTGAAAATTTCCAACCAAATCTGCCTAAAAACCGACCAAATCTGCCAAAACCACTTTTTTGAGTGGTTTTTTGTTATAATGGCGTAACAAATCAGAGTTTAGAGTATTGAAAAAATAGGTAAGCGAATCTGACGGCATTGACGAGGAGGTTATATGATGAATGAACGACGTGTAGAGTTAAAATCAAGAAGAAAAAGGCGTCTGCGCACACTGGCGGTAATACTCAGTGTTTGTGTGCTGTTTACATCAAGTCCCCATATTTGGGAAATGGTATCTGTCTTTGCGGCAGAAGAATCGGAAGGGGAGGGCAGGCAGTATATATCCGGCTTTGCTGCGCTGTCAGAGGAGGTCAGGGAGCAGTCTGTGCCGCTTGGGACAGAGCTTCATGAACTGTCGCTGCCGGATGCGCTGGAAGCGTATATTACTGTGGATGGTGCCGAAAATTCAGGGGGGGGGGTTGAAACTCCCGGAGATTCGGAGGCCGGCGATGCCAGTGCAGATGAAGAGACAGACGACGAGGGCATAGAGTCAGATGACAGCGAAGCTGTGAGCGGGGAAAACGAGCCGGACGGTGGCGAAGAGAATAACGGAGAGGAAACCAGCGGAGACAAAGAGTCAGATAACGGCGATCATAGCGCAGAGGAAGAGTCTGACGGCGGTGATAACGGTGAGGGAAATGAGTCCGATAACGAAGGGGCTGGCAATGAAGAAAACGGCCCGGAAGTCACGGAACAGAGCGAGACAGGAAATGCAGACCAGGCAGAATCGGACGAGGCAGAGCTGAAACAGGAAACTTATACCGTCACCATGCCGGAATACCAGGCGGAAAATGCCGGGACGGCCGAGGTGAAAACGCTTATAGGGGGCGTTACATGGGACAGCGCGCCTGCCTATGACGCAGATACAGCGGGAACCTATACTTTTACGGCGGCTCTGCCGGAGGGCTACACTCTGGCGGAGGGCGTCAGTATGCCCGAAATCCGGGTGACGGTGCAGGACGGCAGTGATGACACAGCGGTACAGGAGCTGCTTGCCCGGATCGCGGTTTTGCCAGAGGCGGAGGAGATTCTTGCGAAGGAGCCGGATGCAGAGGACGAGGAGGCCTATGAGGAGTGGACGGCGGCGCTTTCTGTGTATGGGGAGGAGGCTTTTGCCATTCTGGAAGCGTATGAGGATCTGACAGAGGAACAGCAGGCGCAGATACCCGGGGAGGCGGTTGCGAAGCTGATGGCATGGGTGGAGCTTGCGGATATGATTACGGGCGGGCAGGAGACGTATGGAAATTGTGGCGGTGAGGGATATGAAAGTGCGGTGACATGGAACTTTAATTCTACTCAAGGGAAATTAACAATAAAAGGAAACGGACCTATGGCTGATTACAAAAGCATATGGGATGCGCCGTGGACAAAGGATATTAATCCTGCTCAAGTTAGGGAGTTGATAATAGGCAGCGGAATTACCCATATAGGGAACAATGCGTTTGCAGGGGTGGCATGGAGTTTTGTTGCCAATGTGACAATTCCGGCAACTGTGCGCAGTATCGGAACCGGGGCTTTTCCAAAATCAGGATATTTAACGGCTTTTATTATGGAAGGGACAGACGTCATCCCGGAACTGGGGGAACATTGTTTTGGCAGTGACTGTACGATAACAATTGCGAATTGCAGCTATTATGATACCTATTGCAATGCGTCCGGTTGGTCAGCATATAAAGACAATATGAGAAAAAGACATAAGCCGGAAGACAGGGAATCCATAAAGGCGAAAGAACCTACATGTATGGAGACAGGAAATAAGGCATACTGGAAGTGTGGGGCATGTGACGATTTGTTTGCGGATGAATATGAAACAATTCCTACCACGTTGGATGAGGTGACCCTGCCCACCAATGACAATCACAGCTATACCTACTCGGCAAGCGGCGCAGTCATCACGGAATCCTGCGCAAACGAGTGCGGTCACTCCGCAACGGCCACCCTCTCCGTAAAGAGCGGCGCGGACCTAACGTATACTGGGAGTGAAATCAAACCCGTGACCGTTACCTACAGCGACGGCTGGGGAGGAACCGGTACAGATTATAAGCCGAATGATGCGAGAATCAGCTATAGCGATAACACCGATGTCGGAACCGCCACAGCGGAGCTGGCCATTGGAGGTGCGACAGCGACTGTCGATTTCCAGATTACAGAGGGGGATATGACGGGTGTGACGGCAAGCGGTTACACGGATGCGTATGACGGCAGTGCGCACGGCATTACGGTCACTGTTCCTGCAGATGCGACGGTAAAATATGGTACTGCATCGGGAAGTTGTACACAGAATGCCAGTCCTGCCTATACGAATGTTGGCACCTATACCGTATATTATCAGGTGACAAAACCGAATTACAAGACGGTGACGGGATCTGCAAAGGTAATCATCAATGCCCGCAGCATAAGCGACGCGGCGGTTACTTTAGACAGCACGGCTCTGACTTACACCGGGTCTGTGCAGACCAAAGGGGTGAGCAAGGTCACAGTTACGGCAGATGGTAAGCCATTGACACTGACTGCGGGAACGGATTACACCATAAGCGACAATCAGGGAACGGACGCGAAGTCTTATACGATGACCCTGACAGGAAAAGGCAACTATACAGGCACAAAAAAAGTGGACTTTACGATTGCGGCGAAACCATTGACGGCTGGTATGGTAACCGTAGCTGCCGGTCCACACTATTACACGGGAAATGCCGTTACGCCCGCCGTGACGGTGAAGGACGGAGACCGTACGCTGACGGCGGACACAGACTATACGGTCAGTTACAATGATAATATCAATGTAGGCACAGCCAAAGTTACAGTGACGGGGAAGGGCAATTACACGGGGACGGCCAGCCAGACATTTACCATTCAATATGGTCCCCTGCCAGCGGGTAAAAAACTGACAGATTATGTCACGGTCAGTCCTGCACCCACAGACGGTTGGTACGATGCGGAGATTACCCTCACGCCCAGGAACGGCTGCGAAGTAGGGGAGACGCCGTCAGGCATAGGAAGCACGGGCGTTACCGTGTCGGGTGAAACCGGAACGGACGGAACGACAAAAACGATTTATATTAAAGACGAAATCGGAAACATTTATCAGACGGAGTTTCCTTATAAACTGGATAAAACGCCGCCGGTAATCGATCTTTCCAACATGTCCGTGACAAACGGCACAAAGGGCCTGTGGAACTGGATTATCGGCAAAAAAAGCATGGTGATCCACATTTCCGAAGCAGATATTACGGATGCACTTTCCGGCATAAAGGAAGTGACTTATACTGCCGTGCCGGACGATGGCGCACAGCAGACGCAGACAATCCGGGTAAAGGGCGGTTCTTATGAGATTTCCCTGAATGCGGAATTTAGCGGAATCATCAAACTGACAGCGCAAGACAAGGCGGGCAATAGTACGGAGGTTTCGCTTACGACGGCGGGCGGTAAGGTCGTTGCAGAGGATTATGCGCCCATCGTCAAGATGACTTTGCCCGATACGCCGGAACCAAATGAAAATGGGTGGTACAATACGACGGTTTCCGTCGATGTGACCGTGACGGATGATAAAAATGCCGACGATACCGGTATTCTTTCCGGCGGAATTACCGAAATTCAATGGAAAGACGGGGAAAACGGCGCAGAGCAGCCGGTGGCAGGACTGCCGGGGACTTCTCCTGTGTATGAAAAGGAATTTGCCATATCCGTAGATACGGACGGGGCACACACTTATTATGTAAAAGCGGTTGATAACGCGGGCAATGCGAGCGCATGGCAGACAATCACGGTAAAACGCGATACCGGGAATCCTGTTTTTACCAAAGTGCCTGAAGCGGGGAATCATACACAGGAGGGCGCGGATATCACCTTTATTCCGTCGGAGGGCGGTAAAGCGTACTGGCTTGTGAATCCTGAAACAACGCCCGATGCGCAGGAAGTGCTGAAAAAAGGGGCACAGAGCAACTGTGTAAGAGAGGATATGACAGGCGGTTTGCCAAACAGCTTTACCTTGACAGGGCTTACCCCCGGGGAGAGCCACACGGTCTATGTGGTGCTGGAGGACGCCGCCGGCAATCTGTCTGAGGTAAAGGCGGTCAGCTTCCTCACGCTGCAGAAGGCGCCTGAAATTTCACTGGGAAACCTTGTCATAGACCATGAGAAGGAAACCGTAAAGATACCGGGCGACATCGGGGAGGTGGAAGTTTACACAGATCCCGAAAATCCGTCGGGGAGCAAAATACGACCTGATGTGGATGGTTCTCTTCCTGTGGACCCGGGGACGACTATCTATATCCGTTATCCCGAAAAGACGCAGGGCAGTGAGTCAACGCCTGCCAGTGACAGTGTAGAAATCAGCATTCCCGGAAGACCGGCAGCGCCTTCACAAAAACAGATATCGGTTACAGATACTACGGTGACGGTCACAGATCCGGTCAGGGGAGAGGAATATATTCTTGTGCCGAAGGGCAGCGTTCCGGCGGGTCAGGAGCCGGACTGGAGCGGCGCGAACGAAACGGGTGCGTTTACAGAGCTTGATCCGAATCAGGAGTATGAGCTCTGGGTGCGGAAAAAACCGACGGGAAACGACTTTGCTTCTGAGCCGTCAAAGACAGAGGTGAAAACTTATGTGACTGTAAAGGAGCCGGTCATCGAAGGTGACGGAGTTGGAAAGGACGGTAATACGGCGTCCAAGCCGACGACGCCTGATGCGGACGGCGGCACCGTGTCCTTTACGGGGACTTATGGGGAAGAATACACGCCGGTCATCAAAGTGGGCGGCCGGGAGATCAGCCCCGAAATCACATGGGATGAACGCGCCGGAAAAGGGATTTGGGAATACCCTTATCCCATTTCTGAGAATGAGGATGAAATAGAAATTACGGTAGAATTTAGAAAACGGGCGGTGACGGCAATCACGGTAGCGCCGGAAAGCCTGAAAATCTATGCCGATCATGCGGCCAACCGCAGCGCGGCGGAAGCAGGAAGCATGGCGCCGCTCACGGCATGGCTGGAAAAGGAATGCATACCGAAGGCGGCATATGACAATAAGACCGAAGGCGCAGTGCAGGGGGCAGTCTATACCACGACCGACCGGCTTGCGTCGAAGGGCAGCGATTACAGCTATACCGTCACTGCGGAGAGAAAAACGGTGGGGATTACCCTGACAGTTATGCCTGTAAATGCGGCAGTTACAGCGCCGCCTAAAGTCACGCAGATGCAGAAGAGCGGCGGCTACACGCAGGCGGAGGTGGCGGCGTGGCTTCCCGCGCAGGTCACGGTTACTTACACGGGGACGGGTTATACGACAAGGACAGAGAGCAGGCCGGTGACATGGAACACCACCGTTATTGGTGCGGATTTCGGCGGGACGTCTGGGGAGGAAACGGTAAGCGGGACGGCAGATCTGCCGGACTGGGCGACGGGACAGACAGATGTCAGCATCAGCATTGCATTTGTGGATAAGCAGATACTGACGGACGCCCAGATGAATCTTTCCATATCCGGCTGGATATACGGCGCGCAGGAGGAACCTGCTCCGAGGGGCAGTGTCAGTGTAACAGATACGAACCCGGTCATCACTTATCTCTACAGTGCAGACAGCGGCGTGTCGTGGACTGAGGCGGAGCGGCTGCCACGGTCAGGGAGCGGATATATTGTTCCCGGAGCATATCAGGCAAAGATGACCTATACAGGCGACGGCTATATGGGGACGAAAACGGCTGCCTTTACCGTAGAAAAGAGAACGCTTACGGTGGAGAAGGGGACGCTTGAGGCAGAAGATAAAAATTATGACGGGACGCTTACGGCGGCACTGAAGGAGGGCGGAGTGCCGGCGCTTACGGGCGTGCTTACGGGGGACACGGTTACGGCTGGCGGAACGCTGCGTGCGGAGTTTGCCGAGGCAGGGCCGAAAAAGGACATTGCGGTAACGGTCACAGGGTTTGAGCTGGAAGGCCAGGATGCGGGATATTATGTCATAGGAAATACATCGATCACCCTGCAGGCTACCATCAACAAGGCGGACGGGACGCCGCCGTCCGATGGGAAAAAACCTGGCAGCGGAGACAAAGATAAAGATAAGGACAAAGACAAAGAAACCGGTGGTAACGTCGGAGAGGAAACCGGCGGAAGCGATGACGGGACAGGAAACGGTGACGGCACTGACAATGGCGGCAGCCCGAAGCCGGTGGTTTCGCCGAAAAATCCCGAAAAGTCGTCCGATACGCCAGCCCCGGCAGGAGCAGATCGTCCTGCGCCGGAACAGAAGAAGCCGGAAACAGGCAGTAACTCCGGTCAGGAACCGGAAGCACAGCCGACACGAGGGCGGACACAAGAACCGAAAAAACAGGAAGAGAGCGAAAATCAGAATACCGCTGCAAATTCAGAAAATCAAAACAGGCAGGGCAGGATCGCTGTATCCGGCGACAAAATTCCTACCGGCAATGTGGCGGGAATGGAACAGGCGAGCACAGAGATGGCTCTGGGGGACGGTGCGGTCTTTGTCACGGTAGTCTGTGAGGATGCAAGATATGCCGCGGGTGTGAAAGATACGGCGGCGGTGGCAAACGCAGTGCTGTCAGCGGAACAGATACAGCTTGTCAATGACGGCGAGACCATAGAGATCAGAGTGGACGTGAAGGACATTTCTGAAAAAGTTCCGGAAAATGATAAAGAAGTCATAGAGAACGGCCTTACCAGATATCAGGAAGAGGTTCCGGCACTTACGCTCGGCAGATATGTTGACATTTCCATGTTTATGAAGATCGGTGAAAGCGACTGGGATGCCATTACCTCCACAGAGGAGCCCATTGAAGTGGTGATTGGGATTCCCGAGGATATGCGGGAAGACGGCAGAGAATTTTATATTATCCGCGCTCACGAAGGGGAGCATACTTTTATGCGCGATCTGGATGAGGAACCGGACACCATTACGATAAGTACAGACATGTTCTCAAGCTATGCCATCGCGTATGCGGCGGCGGGAAGCGGGAACGGAGAAAACGTGTGCAGTCTCTGCCATATCTGCCCTACCTTTTTGGGCGTGTGCTGCTTTATCTGGCTGGCAGTTGTTATAGTGGTAATTTTGTTTGCCGCGGCAGTCATCTTGCACCGGAAAAAGGGAAAATGAAGCTCGACCGCTGGTCGTCATTGACATTATATTTCCAGAATGCTAGAATGAATACACTTTTAAAATGACTTCAATTTAAAATCTGGATATTTTGTAATCAAGGACAAGGAAAGGGACGACCATGAGCATATTAATGAGACCCAAAAAACAGGATTTACTGATAGCAATGTCGGAGCTGGCGGAGGCCGATTACGGGACAAAGTCCGCTGAGTTGGAGCAGATGTATCGCCGTCTGCTCAAGGGACGCACCCAGTTTGAGGAAGTGATGGCAAATATTCTGGATACCCTGATGCAGATCAGTTCGCTGGATCTTTCCCTGAATCACTATTCCGAGACGCTTCAGAAGGTGTCTGAAAGTGTTTCCGGTGCGACCGAATTGATTCATGCGGCTTCGAATGAAACGGCCTCTATTTCCAAAATGGTTTCTGAGCAGCACGAGGAACTGACCAATACCATTATTGAAGTCTCGGAGGAATCCAATCTGGTGTATCAGCGCATTGATGAGAGCCAGCAGGAACTGACTGCCACCAAAGAGTTGTCTGACAACACGATCAGCGCATCGAGGGAAATGCAGCAGGATATGAACCAGCTTTCCGAGATCATCAACCAGATGAATAATGTGATCGCCGGGATCAACTCCATTTCGTCACAGACAAATCTTCTTGCGCTGAATGCCTCCATTGAGGCGGCCAGGGCAGGAGAGGCCGGGAAGGGATTTGCAGTTGTTGCCGATGAGATCAGGCAGCTTGCGGATGAAACCCAGAAACTGACTGCGAGCATGGGGCACTTTGTAGCGGACATACATAATGCGTCTGCCAAAAGTGTGGAGAGCGTGGATAACACCATAGGTTCGCTGGAAACCGTCACGCAGAAAATCAGCCATGTGTGGGAATTGAACGAGGATAACCGGCAGCATGTAGAGAAAATCACTAACAATATCTCATCTCTGGCGAGTCTCAGCGAGGAGATCAGCAGTTCCATCATAGAATTGGAGTCCCGCTCCTCGGATATCAACGACCAGTGCACTGTACTGCATGAAGATACCGCGAATTTGCAGGAACATGGCAAAGGTATCTTCAATATTGTGAAACCGTTAGAGACGATTGAGACGAAGCTGGATGAATCCGTCAAAGCTATGGGCGTCATGGCGAAGGATGCCTTTTACAAGCTGGAGGATCAGAACTTTGCCGGATATATCGAAAAAGCAATTACAGCACACAAAAACTGGCTGGCGAATCTGGAGCGGATTGTCAATGAGAGGACGATTCTGCCGCTGCAGGTGAATGACAGAAAATGCGGATTCGGTCATTTTTATTATGCGATAGAGCCGACCAGGCCGGAGGTTATGAAACTTTGGAAAGAGCTGGGCGAGAAACATAAAAAGTTTCATGCATATGGCAAGCAGGCGATCGACGCGCTGTTTAATGAGGATTACAGCAAAGCGGAGAGCATCTGCCGGGAGGCAAAGCAATATTCTGTGACATTGATCAACGATTTGGAGCAGATTAAAAAAATGTGTGTCGGCAAAGCGGATGCAGGTGTTTAAGGCTCGGTTTTTTCAAAAAACAACAGAGCCGTCACGGTAAACAGATGGCCTTCCACTTCAATCTCCAGACTGCCGTTGTATTTTTCCACCTTTTCCCGCACATTGCGCAGACCGATGCCGTGGTGTCGGGCGTCGGCTTTGGTGGTGGGAAAGATTCCGAACAGCTTTCGTGGCGGCACACAGGGGTTTTGTATTTTAATGATCAGAAACTGATGGATTCTGCGCAGCGTCACTTCCATGTGGGGCGGATTGCCTGTCTCCCGCATATAGCGCTGGCAGGCTTCCATGGCGTTGTCCAGCAAATTGAACAAAATCACGCAGAGATCGTCCGAGGTGATGTTACAATCCTTCGGAAATTCCGCGTTTACATCTATTTCAATTCCCTGTTTCTGTGCGTCCAGGACGGTGTGGTTCAAAATGGCGTCCACAATATCAACGCCGCTCCAGGTCATGTCGGACAGTTCGTCGATCGGCGTGCTGATGGAATGAACATACTCTGCGATTTCCGGGATTTCCTGTTTTTTTGCAAGGTGATAAATCATCTGTAAGTGATGATTCATGTCGTGATACAGGCGTTCGTTTTTCTGGTAAAGATCGGTGAGAAGATGGTAGTTTTCTTCCAGAACCTGATTTTTTCGTTCCAAAAAGCGGATTCTGTTTTTGCGTGTCAGTGGCATAATATCCCCTATTTTTCATAGCATGATCAAATTTTGTTTTGCCAATATTTGTTTAAACGTTTTTTAAATTCCGGCAGACGGCTCTGGGAGACGGGCAGTCTTGTCTGATCGGTGAGAATGCAGTCTGTGTGGGAAATACCCGTCACGTGCCGCAGGTTCACAATATAGCCCCGCTCGATAAAATAAAATTCTTCTGAACGCAGTTCACTAAACACGTCTGACAGCGTTTTGCGGACAGACCGTGCCTGAGTGGTATTGTTTTGTCTTTGATCCCCACTGCTTTTCCCGACAGCAGCGGTGTGAAAAACTGCATTTTTTCCGTCTTTTTCAATATAGAGGATTTCCTTGTAAGGTATTCGTTCAAGTCGGCTCTGGGTATTGATAATATAGGAATCCGTGTTCTGGATCTCCAGTAGGGAAACCGCATCCTTCAGTGCATGGGGCAGACGTTCTTTCAGTTGGTTTTTGGGAATATAGCGGAAAATGTGAAGTTCATAGGCGTCCACGGCATATTTATAGTGGGCGGTCACAAAGAGCGTCAGGGCGTCGGGCAAAAGTTCATGGATGTGCTCAGCCAGTTCCATGCCGGAAAGCCCGGGCATCTCAATATCGAGGAGCAGAAGGTCAAAGCGTTTGCCATCCTGAATGTCGTAGAAGAGTTCCTTTCCATTCGTGTACGTTGACAGGATGGAAAAGGTTTGCTGCCGTTGCAGACAGTCTTCCGTTATTTTTTTGATTTCTTCTAAGAGAAGCGTTTCGTCATCACAGATTGCGATTTGCAGCATGGTTCCTTTGCATCCTCTCTGTCAATCAACTTCAAATATATTCAAAAATACCTTGAATAGCATCAGATACATTCATCAATTCGGAAATTGGCAATCTGTCTGTTTTTTTATAGCCACGAGCAGATAAATCTAACAATGCCAGTTTTTCGCAATGGATATATCCTTTTGTATTTTCTGTGGATATCCATATATGAAGAGGTCCCGACTTAGAATCGTTGATAATAGGACATCCTATTATTTCGCCACAGGTGTTAAAAAAATCTTTACTGGCAACTAAAACCGGATGCTTGATTTTTTCTATTTTTAGAATATCTCCCTGATGCAGAGGTTCCATTACCACACCTCTCTTCCGACAGGTTCACCCCAATCATATTCACCGTCAAGCATTAGTTTTCCGTCAAATTCCGCTGCCCTTTCCTCCAGAGTTTTATGGCGGAATGGCTTTGCTAAAGTAATGACACCATTTGCTGCTGTGACATCCAAAACTTCATTCAATGCAATTCCTGCACTTTTCAATATCTCCTTTGGCAGCCTGATTCCCTGACTATTTCCCCATTCTTTTATCTGCGCTTGCATGGAAAACCTCCTTACAATATAGTATATACTTAGTATATACTATATATAAAAAACTATCAATCTAAATTTATTTCCCCATAACAGAAAAAGGTTTGCTGGTTTTGTAGCATGGCTCCTTTGCATCCTCTCTGTCAATGTGTTGTCAGCGGTCGATCTCCAACCATTTTTTCATGCCGGATGAACCGCAGGAAAAGCCGAATTTTTCATAGAAGGGTTCTTTCCCTTTTACTGCAGTAAGCCCGATTTCCACGGCTGTCCCAGGCATTGCATTTTCCTTAATATGGTCCAAAAGCCGGTTTACAATTCTTCGGCCTATACCCTGTCCCTGATATTCCGGCAGAACAATAATTTCCTGTAAATACCAGTACATCGCTCCGTCGCCAACCAGACGGCCCATTCCAATTACTTTTCCGTCATGGAGTACCGATACGTCAAACAGGTCGTTTGCAAGGGCTTTTTCCACCTGTGCTATCGGTCTGTCCATAAATCCTGTTGCCACTTTCAGGCGGATAAAGTCTTCCGGAGTCAGTTGGTTATCAACTATCTGAAATGGCGTCTGCATACAAAACTCCTCCTTATAATCCGGTATATAGTTAAGTATAAATAATATTCCTCACTCGTGCAACGAAAATTAAAGGACAAAAAAGGGGGGATTGGAGGACATGCGAAATGAGCGCCGCGTTTTTGTGATATATTATGTTTGTAGCCAATCGCAGTGTACAGGGCATGGCCCGCAGGCCTGGAAAGTGTGTAGCTTTCCGGGCTTATACTGCAAAGAAAGAGGGAGAACGACATGAAGGAAGGGTTTTTATACCGGACATTTTTATCCTGCAAATTCGCGTTGAAAACCGGGTGGAAGTTCAGCAAAAAGCGGGTTATTCTGGAGTTTTTACATTGGGCTTTCGTGTATGTGGATTGGCTGATCGTCTCCTGTGTTCTGATCCGTTTTATTTTGGATATGGCCATGAAGCGGACTTCCTTTGAAAAAATGATGCTGTATGTGTGGAGTGTCGTGGTATTGGAAGTGCTGCTTAAAATATTCGGCCGGTATTTTGAATCCTATGTCAAGCCGGTCACGGATGTGAAGCTGTACGACGGCATCAACAGAATGTTGTATGACAAAGCCTGTCAGGTGGATATGCGCTGTTTTGAGGACAGCGGTTTTTACAATGAGTATATGATGGCGGTCAGTCAGGCGCATGTGAAACTGCCGGAAACGCTGGAAGGCGTTTGTCAGATTCTGGCCAGATTCGTTGCGATGATCGGCGGATTGGTCATTATTTATCAGATTGATCGTCTGGCGGCGCTGTTTATCATCTTTCCGATTCTTGGCAACTTTGTGTTTTACGGCGTGTTAAACAGCCGGATTTTCCGCATGGAAAGGGAGAATATCGTATTTCAGAGAATGGCGGACTATGTGAACCGAACGGTTCATCTGGGCGAATATGCCAAGGAGATACGGATGACCAATGTGTTTCGTCTGCTGAAAAAGCAGTACGACAGGGCGGTCGGTTCGATCCGCAGGGTAATCGGGAACTATTCGCCTGGAAATATGATCCTGTTCTGGCTGTTCCAGTATTTTACCTTTACTTTACTGCAGGAGGGGGCGGTGCTCTACGCCGGATACCGCGTATTAGTGAGCGGCACCATGGTGTTTGCCCAGATGGCGGTGATTCAGACGACCATGAACTCTAACACCTGGACGCTGATCGGGTTTGCGGATTCGGTGATGGTCATTGTAAAAAATGGGCTGTATCTGGAGCAGACCATGCATTTTCTGCAGTATGAGCCTGCGATTCCGGAGGATCAGGAGGGGCGGCTTCCCGAATTGCCGATTCGCAGCGTGGAGTTTGAGCATGTGTCTTTTGGATATAAAGACAACGGTTATGTGCTGAAAGATATCCATTTTAAGGTCGAGGGCAATACAAGCGTAGCGCTGGCGGGATATAACGGCGCCGGAAAAAGCACGCTGATGAAACTTCTCATGCGTCTTTACGACCCTGACGAGGGGCGCATACTTGTGAATGGAATCGATATTCGGGAATATCAGGTGAAGGCTTACCGGGAGTTGTTCGCCACGGCTTTTCAAAACGGAAAGATTTTTGCGAATACCATTGAAGAAAATATTCTGATGGGACGGCACACGGATGAAACAAAGGATCGGGAAAAGATAGAGCGGGCGCTCAGGCTTGCGGATATGTATGAAGAGGTAGAAAATCGGCCGCTTAAGGAAAAGACGATTCTTACCCGCGAGTTTTCCAAAGAGGGCGTGGTATTTTCCGGTGGGCAGAATCAGAAGATATTGGCGGCCAGAGCTTTTGCGAAAGACAGTCCCATCGCCATATTTGACGAGCCCAGCAGCGCCCTTGATCCGCTTGCGGAATACCGTTTGTTTGAAAACATCAGGGAGTATGGGAGGGACAGAATTTTATTTTTTATTTCCCACAGGCTATCCTCCGTGCGGGATGCGGATATGGTCTTTTATCTGAAAAACGGCAGGATTCAGGAGAGAGGGCCGCACGACGAGCTGATGGGCCGGAATGGGGAGTACGCTTCGCTGTACAGATTGCAGGCGGAGAATTATTTGACAAAGTGAGAGGAAAGGAAGTAACAGCATGAAAGAGATGCTTACATGGCGGCAGGTGGTTGCGCAGCAGTGGTTTTTAACCAGATTTTGTTTCAAACATGCGCCGGGGTTTATGGTGTACCATCTGTTTGAGGCAATCAAGCTGCAGGTTTCCATTTTCTTTGAATTTACTTTTGCGATGAATTATGTTCTGACCGTGGCGGAAGAGGGCGGGGATTTTCGGAAAGTCCTGTGGTGCATGGGCATTTTGATGGCGGCGATTGCCGTATCTACGGTAACGTTTGCCATTTATAAACACTATGTATTTCCCCGCGGCAAGCAGACGTTATATCAGGCGCTGCGGCTGGAGATTTATGAAAAGGCGAAGGAAATCGATCTGTCCTGTTATGACGACAAGGATTTCTATGAAAATTTTATTCTGGCGACGGAGGAGACGGATCGCTGTCTGGACCGGTTTCTGGTTTTTGAAACTTCTATCATTGCGCGCTCGGTTGGTTTGGTGTGTACCATTATTTTTTGTATCTATATCAATCCCGTGGCGCTGCTCGTCATGGCGGCGGCGCTCCCCTTTGAGCTGCTCTGTGCCGTGCAGGAAAACAGGAAGACAGTGGAGGCTCGGATGGAGAGACTGCCCCATGAGCAGCAGAGGGAATATGGGAACCGGGTATTTTATCTGTCTGATTATGCCGGGGAACTGCGTTTATATCCGCAGATGAAAGAGGAATGCCGGACGCAGTACGCAGAAGAGAACCACAAAATAGAAGTGGTCAATAAAAAGTACGGGAAATCGCTGTTTATTTATGGCTTGCTGCGCGAGGGCATCTTTGCCCGTCTCGTCAAGGAGGGGGCGGTCTGGACGCTTCTCCTGTATCAGATGCTCGTTCAGGGGGTGTTGTCCGGCGCACAGCTTGTCACAAGCCGGTCATGTATATGGAGGGGCTCTAACTATGTAGAAATTGTGATTGCCAGCCTTCGGAACGTGGCGGAAAATTCGGCCTATATTTACCGGATCAGGGAATTTCTACAGATGGAGCCTACGATTGTTTCCGGAAAAGAGGAGCCTGTGCCGGAGGGCAGCGGCCGTCTTGTGGTGGAGCATGTGGATTTTGGCTATCTCACCGGGCAGCAGGTGTTAAAGGATGTGACTTTTTCCGTAGAGCCGGGGCAGAAGATTGCGCTGGTGGGATATAACGGTTCCGGCAAAACCACGCTGGTGAAACTGCTGCTGCGATTGTATGATCCCGATGCGGGGAAGATCTGTTATCACGGAAAGAATATTAAGGATTTTCAGGTTATGGCATACCGGCGCAGCATCGGTTCCGTGTTTCAGGATTTTAAAATCTATGCGGCTACCTTGAAGGAAAATGTGCTGATGGATGTGGAGGACGGGAGCCGGGAGGAGAATTACCAGGTGGAGCAGGCATTGTACGACGCGCATTTTACCCTGGAGGATAACCGGCTTTCTTATCAGATCGAGACGCCGCTCACGACAGAGTTTGAGATGGATGGAGTAAACCTGTCGGGCGGGGAGGCACAGAAAGTGGCGATTGCCCGCACATTATATCGGAAACAGCAGCTGATCATCATGGATGAGCCCAGCAGCGCCCTTGATCCGCTGGCGGAATACCGGCTGAATCAGGAGTTAAATGAAATCGCAAAGGACAAGACGGTGATTTTTATCTCCCACAGGCTGTCCACGGTGCGGGACGCGGACTG
>ERZ808042.611-NODE-611-length-17735-cov-3.595537_pt1 | contig 17735 bp, 10 predicted proteins | sample MGYA00380193_ERZ808042 | MGnify/ENA primary metagenome ERZ808042 (study PRJEB31490, sample SAMN06133401) | mouse gut metagenome | isolation source: M1_2 | host: mice | place: China: Chengdu | collected 2015-05 ...
ATACCGGTCGCCAGCACGAACACATAGGCGTTCTGGGAGATCAGGTTATTGATATTCTGCGGGAACAAAATCTTTCCCTCTGTTGTAATGCTGAAGAAAATCACCACCAGAACAAGGGCGATAATCATGGTATACTTTCTTAAGAATGTTGAAACATTCGTCTTTTCCATATCCTTACGCCCCCTTTCCCGAATTTACGATGATAGACATGATCTTCTCCTGAGACGCCTCCTCAGCGGAAAGCTCTCCGGCAATCCTGCCCTCATTCATAATATATATCCTGTCGCTCATTCCAAGCACTTCCGGCAGTTCCGAAGAAATCATCACAACGGACTTGCCCGCTGCCACCAGATCGTTGATGATACAGTAGATCTCGTACTTGGCGCCCACGTCGATACCTCTCGTCGGCTCATCCAGAATCAATACATCCGGATCCGCAAACATCCACTTCGCAAGCAGCACCTTCTGCTGGTTGCCGCCGGAAAGATTGCCGACATTCTGCTCAACGGTAGGACATTTTGTCTTGAGCTTCCCTCTGTACTCCTCCGCCACCTGATACTCTTTGTCCTTGTCGATGATCTTGCGGGGGCTGATGCTGTCCAGATTCGCCAGCGTGGTGTTGATCTTGATCGGATTGGAGAGTACGAGGCCGTTGCCCTTCCGGTCCTCCGTCACATAAGCCAGCTTGTTTTTGATAGCCTGCTTGACGGTCTTAAGCTGCACCTCTTTGCCATCCAGGTAGAGCTGCCCGCTGATGTTCGTGCCGTAGGACTGTCCGAAAATACTCATGGCAAGTTCGGTACGCCCCGCGCCCATCAGGCCGGAGATGCCTACCACCTCGCCCTTTCTCACTTTGATGGACACATTGTCGCACACCTTCCTCTCCGGATAGAGCGGATGATGTACCGTCCAGTTCTTCACTTCCATATTCACGTCCCCGATCTTTACGTCGTGACGCTTCGGGAAACGATCAGTCAGCTCACGGCCGACCATACCCTGAATGATTCTGTCCTCCGAGAACTCGGTGGTTTTCTTATCCATAGTCTCTATTGTGGAGCCGTCACGGATGACCGTGATCTTATCCGCCACATAAGCAACCTCATTCAATTTATGAGATATAATAATCGAAGTCATGCCCTCTTTCTTAAACTTTAACATAAGATCGAGCAGCGCCTGGGAATCCGTCTCGTTCAGCGAGGAGGTCGGCTCATCCAGAATCAGCAGTTTCGCGTGCTTCGCCAGTGCCTTGGCAATCTCCACCAACTGCTGCTTACCGGTACCGATATCCTTGACCAGTACCCTGGAGGATTCCGAAAGACCTACCATCTTCAGATATTTGTCGGCTTCCCCGTAGGTTTCGTTCCAGTCGATCGCCGCGCTCTTTCCGCGCTCGTTCCCAAGGAACATGTTCTCCCCGATGGTCATGTAAGGAATCAGCGCCAGCTCCTGATGGATGATGACGATTCCCTTCTCCTCGGAGTCCTTGATCTTACCAAACTTACACACTTCACCGTTGTAAACGATGTCGCCCTCATATGTACCATAAGGATAAATGCCGCTCAGGACATTCATCAGCGTGGACTTGCCCGCGCCGTTCTCTCCGACCAGCGCGTGGATCTCGCCTTCCTCCACCTTCAGATTGACATTGTCGAGCGCCTTGACACCGGGGAATGTTTTGGTAATATTTTTCATTTCCAGTAAAATTTTAGCCAAAGTGTATTCCTCCCAACATAGTTTCTATACCCATTCTTACTCGCAAACCTGCGACTATTATTTTACCATATATTTCTATATGTTTCTACCTCTATAAACCAACAGGCGGGAAAAATCCCCCGCCTGCCATGTGGTTTATTCATATCAGAACTTTATATACGGAGAATGCGCTCTTTGCATTCTCCCATCTGAGACTTAGAATTTCTTGGCGTTTCGTCCACAGGCGAAACGTCTTTAGAAATTCTTCTCAGATTGTTACTGGAGGTCTGCCTCAGTGTAGTAACCGGAGTCGATCAGCAGTTCCTTGTAGTTGTTCACATCCGCGAATACAGGCTCGCAAAGGTAAGAAGGAATCACGCCTGTGCCGTTGTCGTAGGTCTCGGTATCGTTAACATCTACAGTCTCGCCGCTCAGGATCTGGCCAACCATCTTAACTACCTGGGATGCCAGGGTACGGGTATCCTTGAAGATAGACATGGACTGTTTGCCGTCGATCATGTTCTTTACGTTTGCGATATCGCAGTCCTGACCGGTAACGATCGGGTACTCGCCTGTGTAGTTAGCTGCCAGAGCGTTCTCTACACCGAGAGCGGTGGAGTCGTTGGAGCAGAGGCAGATGTCAAGCTGTGTGCCGTCAGAATAGTTGGAAGAAAGGATGTTCTCCATTCTGGACTGTGCAGTCTCGGTAGCCCATGCAGGGGTACCAACGGTTGCGAAATCGATCTGGCCCGAAGGAACTACGATCTTGCCGGCATCCATGTAAGGCTGTAATACATCGATTGCACCCTGATAGAAGAACTTCGCGTTGTTATCATCAGGTGAACCGCCGGTGATCTCCATGTTGAAAGGACCATCCACATTGTCAAGATCAAGTGCATCCACGATGTACTGACCCTGCTTCGTACCAACCATGTAGTTATCGAAAGTAGCATAGTAGGAAATCGCATCCGTGTTCATGATCAGACGGTCATATGCGATAACCGGGATGCCTGCGCTCTTTGCGCCCTCAAGAACAGTGGTCAGGGACTCACCGTCGATGGAAGCAACAACCAGTACGGAGCAGCCGCCGTTGATCATGTTCTCGATCTGGGAAACCTGAGTAGCTACATCGTTGGAAGCGTACTGAAGGTCTACCTCGTAACCTGCTGCCTCAAGTTCAGCCTGCATGTTGGAACCGTCCTGATTCCATCTCTGCAGATCCTTGGTGGGCATTGCCACACCTACCTTATTGCCGGTCGGAGCTGCCGCATCTGCTGCGGGAGCCTCTGCCTCTGCGTCCGCCGCAGGAGCTTCCGCCTCTGCCTCTGCTGCAGGAGCCTCAGCCTCTGCCGCGGGCTCTGTAGCTGCCGGAGCTGCATCATTGCCGCCACAGCCAACCAGTGTAGCTGCAACCATAGAAGTTGCAAGTACCATACCTAATACTTTTCTTTTCATGTCTTAGTTTTCCTCCCTTTTCTAAATGATAAATGGATTTGCGAATTTCTTTCGCACATTCAATATACCACAAAGAAAATAGGAATAATTTATGACATTCTGTACATTTTCACCACATCAGACTCTTATACAGAAATTGTACTAGCATATTTTTGCGGTTCTTTTCCCCTCATTGCAAGAAAATGCTACTCCGGCATTTGTCCGGGCACATTCAGGTAGACATCCTCCTTCAGATGAAATCCGCTGCCGATAATGACTTCGTCGATATTGTCGCGGTTCACGCTGATGGGTTCCAGTCCGATATAGGGAATCCGATACGCCCCGCTGTCTATCATCGTCACATCCTCCCCCGCGACCGTCTCGTTCTTCGCAAGCGCCACCGCCTCCTCCGCCGCCCTGGTCGCCAGCCGCTCCACCGGCTTGTAGACCGTCATGACCTGCGTCCCCTCGACGATCCGCTGACAGGCCGCCAGATCCGCGTCCTGCCCTACCACCAGCATATTTCCCGCCTGCCTTGTCTCCACCAGTGCGCGCACAGCCTGGGTTGCCAGATCATCGTTGCCGCACATGATGGCGTCCGCCTGCGCAATCTTTAACGGATTGGCGTAAATGTAGGCCGCCGCCTCTTCCGCCCGCCAGTTGTCGGCGTGGATGGAGTCCACGATCGAAACATTATGTTTAGCCATCACTCTCTTAAAGGCCCCTTCCACCAGAGGCACGTTGTTGTCCGTGGGAGAGCCGCCGATCATGACCACACTGCCGCCTGCAATGCCCTCCGCCAAAAGCGCCCTCGCCATCATTTCCCCCACCATCTCATTGTCAAAGGAAATATACAGATCCACGTCCGCATCGTCGATCAGTCTGTCGTAGGAGACCACTTTGATCCCCGCGTCCTTCGCCCTGCTCACCGATTCCCGCAGAGACGCAGGGTCTATGGCGATAATGACGATCACGTCCATTCCCTTCTGAATAAAATAGTCGATCTGCTTTTTCTGCTCCTCCACCACGCCGTTGGCGTTCTGCACATTGACCTCCGCCCCCAGCTCCTTGGCCACCGAGACAAACACGTCCCTGTCCCTCTGCCACCTCTCAATGACAAAGGAGTCGAAGCTCACGCCGATCTGAATCTTTTTCTCGTCGCCGGCATCGCCCTCCCTGCCGCTCTCCACCTTTCCGCAGCCGGCCGCCACTAAAAGCAGGAGGACTGCCAGAAGCAGACATCCGATTCGTTTTTTCATCACTGCACCTCTGTTATAGTTGTTTATATTCCGTAGGCGTCACACCTACATTTTTCTTAAAGGAACGACTGAAATAATTGGGGTCCGCATATCCTACCATGGAGCAGATCTCCTTCATGGAACACTCCGTGGTGGTGAGCAGCTCCTTGGCCTTGTCCATACGGATCTTAGTGAGGTACTCCACAAACCCCTCTCCCACGTCCTCCTTAAATATTTTGCTGAAATAGTAAGGACTGATATTGACCACCTGGGACACCTCGTCCAGAGAAATGTCCTTACTGTAATTGTTCTGCATATATGCTTTCGCCGCCTCCACGGCTCCCATGGACTTCTCGGAAGCCTTCGTGCTCACATTCCTGCTCGCCGTCGCCATTTTATCCAGAAACCATTTTTTTATAGACGTTATATCATCCATTCCCATGACCGTGGGCAGGTACTCCGCTCTGGCCCGGAACTCGTAAGTCATGCCGCCGGAATTATAGGCCAGATGTTCCGCATAGAGCACAAACTCCAACACCTTCAGGCGGATATTCATCAGATAATCCCCGTGCAGCTTCGCCACCATGTCAAAGTAGGTTTCCGCCGTAGCCACGGCGTGATCCGCCTCCCCGTTTTTTACCTCCGCAAAGAGCTTCTTCTCCAGATCCACGGGATAGGTCTCCTCGTGGGCGCAGCCGATGGGCAGGTCATCCACATGCGCCACGCTGCCGTTTGTCATGATCAGGGCGTTAGTCGCCTCCTTGTAAGCCTCCCTCGCCTCATCGAGAGGCGCGATGGCGCTGATGCCGATACGGAAGCTGATCTGCGTGCGCTTTTTCAGCTCCCGCACAAGCTCCCTCGACTTCTCGATCAGGGTGATCCGCTCCTCGTAAGACATCTGCGTCTCCTCGCAGGGCACCAGCCCCGGCAGCTTGTTCGCCATAGACATCCCCAGAATGATTCCGGGATAAGCCTCCTTCAAATATTCCCGGAGCAGATCGCTGTACTGCTGCATCTTCACGCTGCTGCCCACCGCGTTGGTCATATGGTTGCCTTCCTGCGTTTCCCCGCAGACGACCGCCAGAAGGTATGCATAATTCTGGTCGATTCCCAAAAGCTGCTTATAGTTCTCGATATCCTCCGTAAAATGCTCCTGAAAGAGCAGGTTGTAGAGAAGGCCGTTCTCTATGATGGGCATGACGGTCTCCAGCTTTTCCCGGATCAGCAGATCATTGCTGCGCTTGTTCCGCTCCTTGTCGATCTGCTCCATAGCCTTCTTAAGCGCCGCAATGATCCGGGTCTTTTCCATGGGCTTTGTGATATATTCCAAAACGCCCAGCTTGATGGCCTCCTTCGCGTAATCGAACTTGTCGTAAGCGCTCATCACAATGAAGATCACGTTTCGATTCGTCTCCCGGATCTCCCGCATGGCCTCGATGCCGTTGATGCCGGGCATCTGGATGTCCATAATGGCGATATCCGGGCGGAAATTCTCCGCAAGCTCGATCACGCTTCTTCCGGTCTTCGCGAACTCGATCGTGCACAGCTCGCCAAATTCCTTCTCTATGATAAATTTCAGAGAATCGATCACGATTCCCTCGTCGTCCGCCAGCATTATCTTATAATGGCTCATCTTTCCTCCTGTTCCAGGTAGAGGCATACTTCCGTCCCTTTGCCCTTTCCCCCGCTCTTCACAGTCATCACGTTCTCATTGCCCGTGAAAAGTCTCATGCGGGAAATCACATTGTCCATGCCAACGCCGTTTCCACCCGACGCCATATCCTCTTCCCTGTAAGTGCCGCTCATCACCTTTTCGATGATCTCAGCGCTCATACCCACGCCGTTATCCTTCACGCTGATACAGACCCGGCCCTCCTTTTCGTAGAGGGACAGCAGGATAACGCCCTGATCCCCCATTTCCCGTATGCCGTGGTTGACACAGTTCTCCACAATAGGCTGCAGGATCATGCCCGGCATCTCCATGTGCAGAAGGGACTCGTCGATATGCTTTTCATAGTGGATGTCTCCGGCAAACCGCACGTTCAGAATATAGATGTAGGAATCCACCATCTCCACCTCCTCGGCCACGGTCACCGTCTCCTCGCTTTTCTTCATATTATATCTGTAAAACTGTGCCACTCTCTGAATGTAATCGTAGGTCCTGTCGGCACTCTCCATCATGGCGAGCTGCGCGCCCGCGTTTAAGGTGTTAAACAGGAAATGGGGATTGATCTGGGCCTGCAGATACTTGAGCCTGGCATCCTTCAAATGGCCTTCCATGAGAAGCTCCCGCTCCTTTAACGCCCGCTCCGCCTCCATGCTCTCCCTGATCCGCTCGATATATCTGCCGATGCTGACCACCATGGAATTGAAGGCTCCCGTCACCACGCCGACCTCATCCTGCGACTCCACCGGCAGAAGGTCGATCTCAAAATTACCCTTTGCCACCTCGTCCGCCTGTCCCGCCAGCTTTTTAAGCGGCCTGATCAGCGCACCCACAAAGCTGATGATGATAAAGACGTTGCTGAACATCACCAGCACAATGGCGATCACGGACACCACCTCAAAGAGCCGGAACCGCTGCTGCAATTCGCTGTATCGCTCGGAATTGCTGCGAAACTGCTCCATGTTCAGATTGGAAATGTAAGTCCCGATATAGTCGTACATTCTGGTGGCGTTCTCATAATGTGCGCGGTACTTCTCCACATTCCGTCCGCGCTTGGCCTCGACGGCCTGCGCCACCTCCGTGAGATATTCTTCGGTCATATGCCTGATGTTGCGCTCCATCCGGTCAAAAGACCGTCCCGTTACCTCCTCGTTTAAATCCGCAGCCATATTCCTGCAAAGAGCTTCGCTTCGATAATAATTTTCCAGCGAGGCGCTGGTCTTCACATTCAGATAAGCCGTCATATCATCCTGAAGGGCATTTACGGCGTCGGAAAAATCATTCAGATGACGGTTGTCCTGATAGACCGTATCAAGCCTCCCGGACATACTGTTGATGCCGATGATCAGAAAAATATTCACCATCACAACGAGGATATTCGTCACAATGTAGATGCTGCTGATCTTAAACTGCAGGGAAAAGTCCTGAAATCTACTCATCATTTCCCGACTCCTCCCCCGCCAGATACTCGTCCACATTATCTCTGGTGATCAGGCTGATATCCGTCGTAAAATACTGGCTGGTGTACCCCAGATCGTGATACTCCTGCAGGGCGTCGATACAGAAAGCTCCCATCTGCGCCGTGTCAATATCCACGGTGGCATAGATCACACCCCTGTCAATGGCGTTGAGGATCGTGTCTGAAACATAATGCCCCAGAATGCTGACCGCGCCCACTTTATTATAGTCCACCACCGCCTGATAGGCGCAGGTGGTATTCAGCTCATTCAGGCAGATCAGGATATCCGGCACTTCCCCGCCCATAAAAATGTCGCGGACGGATTCCTCCACCGAAAAGGCATTGGTGTCATCCACTGACTGCTGAGAAAGCTCCACCACCATATTTCCGCGCTCCTGCTCGATCGTCTCCTGAATACCGGAATAGAGGATATTCTGATCCAGACTGTTCGCAAAGGGATTGACCAATAGAGTCACCCGGATAGGCCGTGCCTCCGTTCCTACCTCCACCGACACAGATTTCAGCATGGCTTCACTCCCGCCTAATGCGCCCATCGCCACAGCTGCCGTCTCCGTTTCCGTCGTAACGCTATCTTCCTCCGTCATCATGGCAAGCCGCGTTTCCTGCGTTCCGACAAGCCTTTCCCGCATGATTTTGAGCGCCTGTCTGCCATACTCTCTGCCCAGATTGTAGCTGCCCACGCCCACAAAGCTGCAGCGGGTACTCTGGGTATTGTCACCGTAAAGCGTCACTACGGGAATCCCCGCCGCATCCGCCCGGTCGATCAGGACTGTCATCTTTTCCTCCTCGCTGGCCGTCACGATGATACCGTCCACCCCGGAAGCGATGGCGATCTCCATCTGCTCCTCCACACTGTAATCCTGAAATTGGTCGTTTCCCAGCCAGTCCACATAGACATTCTCCTGGAGCGCACGCTCGTATGCACCCTGATACACGGACTGCCAAAAGGCGGATTTCCCGTCCTGTGTGATCATGATGTAGTATCTGCCGTAAGTTTCTCCCGCCGTCTCCTCCTGAAAGCTGCCTTTGTAAAACCAAAGAATATACCCCGCCATCAGCACCGTGAACAGGATGCAGGCCGCAGTCAGAAATACGGGAAGAAACGTAAGCCCCGAAAATTTTCTTTCCGGGGCCTGGTTCTCTGTATGCGGTTGTTTTTCTTTCTTGATTATCTTCAATGCCTTTCTGTCTGGTTCTCCCTTATTTGTAATATGTATCGTAGTTCACGAGCTCATCCAGAAGCTTCGGAATCTGCTCCTCCATCGTCTCATCAGAAAACTGGCAGGTTCCCACCGCCTTGTGGCCGCCGCCGCCATACTTGAGCATCAGGCTTCCCACATTGACGTTGGAAGTGCGGTTCAGAACACTGTAGCCCACCGCCGCAGAACAGCCCTTGCCGCCGCGCCCGCTCACAATCCATGCGGAAATATTCTGCTCCGGATACATGCTGTAGATCAGGAAACGGTTGCCGGAGTAGATCGGGTCAACGCCCCGCAGATCGGAGATGATGACGTCCTTCTCCACTCTTGTGTGCGCTTTCACCATCTCTCTGAACTTCTGATCCTGTTCACGGTAGATGGCAATGCGCTCCTGCACATCAGGCAGCGCCAGTATCTCCTCCGTACTCATGGTGCGGCAGCACTCCATCAGCTTCTCCATCAACTGATAGTTGGAGATCGTGAAATTGCGCCACCGGCCAAGCCCCGTGCGGGGATCCATCAGAAATCCCACAAGGATCCAGCCCTCGGGATTCTGTATCTCATCTATGGTCAGATTGCCGGAATCTACCTTGTCCACAGCCACCATCATATCATCGAAATGGGAAAAACGCTCCTCGCCGCCGTAATACTCATAGATAATGCGCGCGCAGGAAGGTGTGATACGGCTCTCCCCCTTATACTTGCCCTTTAATTCATTGCGCTCATGCTCGCTGGAATGATGGTCAAACCAGAGTCCGCACCCCTCCACAAAGGGAACATTTGCCAGCACATCGTTCTCCGTGATCTCCACAAGGCCGTCCTGTAAGTCCTTCGGATGCGCAAATTTCCAGCTGTCAATCAGGCCAACCTCCTTTAAGAGAGCGCCGCATGCCAGCCCGTCAAAATCAGATCGTGTCACTAATCTCATCGTTTTTCTCCTTTTACCCTTCCAGCCTCATTTTCTATCCGCCGCACTATTCTTTGATTTCGTCAATGTCTGTATTGACTGTTACCATCTTATTATAACGAATTTTGGCAAAGATGTAAAGAATGAACGTTCAGGTTCAAAGCCGGATCGACACAGGTCCGTCCTGCGGCGCGATCACCGTGATTTCCTCCCCCAGCTTAAAAGAATAGATAAGTCTCTCTTTCACCGGTTTACCGCCAGCACCCGGTTCATGGCCGTAAATCTGTTCAAGCGCCTCGCTGTAATAGGCAAGCTGCACCTGATAGCGTTTCACAAGTTCCTCCGCGCAGGACACGGCGTCCGTCTTGTAGTCCAACACCACGAAACCGTCCTCCTCCTCGAAGAACACGTCGATGATCCCCTGGATCAGCACCGTCTCCTCCGCCGGAAAGCGGCTCCCGAGACGGCTGGCCGGAATCCCCATCACGAAAGGCTGCTCCTTAAAAAGTTTCCCTGCCCGGGCTGCCTCCGCCATGCGAAACGCCGCCCTGCCCGTCAGAAAGTCCGCAAGTTTTGGCACGGACACCGCCTCCCGGTATTCCTGAGAAAGCCGTCCCGTGCGCCGCATTCCCTCCATCTGCTCCTCGAGAAGTGCCTCCGCGGCCTGCCGGTTTTTATTGACTTCACTGGTCAGTTTTCGAAAATCAAACAGCTCCATCACCTTATGAAAAGCACTTCCCCGCATGGAACCGCTGACACGTTCGTCGCCTCTCAGGAATTTGGGCAGATAGGGCACAGCCGGTTTCTCCTCAAAGAGTCTGGCCGCGGCCTCATCCGTCTCCTGCATCCCGGCCATCTTCAATTCCGATACGGTAGTCTTCGTGTAGAGATCGCGCAGATTTCCATGCGGATATTCGTAGGAAAACCGTCTCGACAGCTCTGTCATAAGTCTCTCGTCCACCGCCTCCGCGGAATCGGCAAAAAGAAGTCTTCTCTTGGCCTCCATCCCCAAAACCGTCTCCTCGATCTTTTCCTCCACTACATGATCCCAGCCGGTCAATTTTACCGCAAACGCCATATCCACGGCATACTCCGGAGCATCCGTCCCCGGCGTCATCCCGCATGCTTCATAGAAACCGTCCAGACACCGATTGCCGGAGAGCGCGCAGAGCAAAAGCGTCAGAAAACTGTCCTGCCCCAGCAGCACGTCGTAGGATAGCAGACTGTTTTTGCGCCGCCGCAGCGGCAGGAGCGCTGCCGCCGTCTTTTCCGGATTTTTGACCACACCGGTCAGAATCAGTTTTTCCTCCGCTCTGGTCATGGCCACATACAGGATCCGCAGTTCCTCCGCCAGACTGTCCCGTTTCAGTTTCAGGGCAATGGCATTTTTGCGCAGGTTCTTTCCCTTCACCCTTCTTGCCGGATCCACATAGTCCACGCCTATCCCGGCGTCCACATCCACCGCCAGAATCCCGCTGCCCTCCTTTTTTCGAAAGCCTGCTGCCAGTCCCGACACGAAACAGATCGGGAACTCCAGCCCCTTGCTCTTATGGATGCTCATGATACGCACCACATCCGCATTCTCATCCTGCATGGCGGCCTCGCCGTAATCCACCTCATACTTTTCCAACTGCTCCATATAGCGCAGAAAGTGATAGAGCCCGAAATAGCTCGTCTTCTCGTAATCCGCCGCCTTCACCAGAAGCATCTCCACGTTGGCTCGCCGCCTGCCCCCCTCGGGTCTGGCCGCCACATCATGCAGATACCCGGTCTCCCGCAGAATGATCTGCAGAAGCTCGTGGACGGAGAGGTAGACGGACATTTCCCTGTAGGCGGCAATTTTGTCGAGAAAGACTGCAATCTTATCGCGCAGCTCCCCGCTGATTTCCTGTGAATCGGCACACGCCGCGAGCGCGTCATACAGGTATTTCTTTTTCGGGAAGGCCGCCCGCACCAGCGCGATCTCCTCCTCCGAAAAGCCGCCCAGATAGGTGTGCAGCACCCCGTAAAGCGGAATATCCTGCAGCGGATTGTCCAGGATCCGCAGAAAATGCAGAAGCTCCTGTACCTCCGTGGCCGCGAAATACCCGGTTCGAGAGGTCACATGGACGGGAATCCCCTCCTCCTCCAGCACCCGCTTAAAGACCTCGTCCCATCCCGACAGGGTGCGCAGCAAGATCACGATATCCCGAAAGGCCGCCCTGCGAAGCGCGCCTGTCTCCCTGTCAGTGACCTGAAACTCCCGAAGAAGCTTCTTGATCTGCGCCGCCACACCGTATGCCTCCTGCTCTTTTACGGAAAACGCCGCTTCCTTCTTCGCCGGCTGCTCCCCGGAAACTGCCTGATCTGCCGCCCTCTCCTTCGCAAGAGATTCCTCCGTCGCTTTTTCCTCCTGAAACAGAAGAAGCTGTGTCACGTTCGAGCCATCCTCCGAAAGGCCGTCCGCCCTCTGCGGATAGGAGGCTCCGGGATACAGCGCCGCCTTCTCATCATAGACGATGCCGCCCATCTCCTTCCCCATCATCCGCCGGAAGACGGCGTTCACGCTGTCGATCACTTCCCTGCGGCTCCGGAAATTCTGATGCAGGTCGATCCGTCTGGCGTTCTCCTGCGCACCCCCGTAGGCCTCCTGTTTTTCCAGAAACAGCTCCGGTCTGGCCAGGCGGAACTTATAGATGCTCTGCTTGACATCCCCCACCATAAAGCGGTTGTACCGTCCCTCAGACTCCCCGCTGATACAGGAGAGCAGATACTCCTGTACCAGATTGCTGTCCTGATACTCGTCGATCATAATTTCGTGGAACCGGCTCCGGTAAGCGAGGGCGGTCTCCGTGGGCACATACCCGTCTCCCTCCCTGCGCAGCAGCACCTGCAGGGCAAAATGTTCGATATCGTCAAAATCCAGAATATTTTTGTCCCGCTTGGCGGCATCGAAAGCCTCCTTAAAAGCCAGCGTCAGATCCACCAGCGCAGCCACCGCCGTTTGACACTCTTCCATCTGCCTGCACACCTGCTCGGCCGACCCGCCGAAAAACTGTGTCCGCAGCTCGAAAATCTCCTCCTTCACGCTGTCCCGCAGGTTTTTTGCCGCCTCCCGCTTCGCGGACGAAACGGAGGTATCTCTTTTGGACGGCAGTCTGTCAAAGGCCGCCGCGCCAAAAGCGGCGCAGAGAGCATCATAATCCGTTGTCCTGTTCTCCGAACCGTCCGGGACGGCGTCCGTTTCTCTCTCCACAGCATCGCACATGCCACAGCACAGCTGGAACAGACGCTTCGCCATCTCCCGCTCCTTTTCCAACAGTTCCCCGTAAAAATACGGCCCGTCCGGCTCCTCGCACAGGCGGATCGCCGTCTCCAGTTTTTCCGCACACCCTTTCAGCACAAGTCGCGTATGCTCCATAAACAGTGCCGCCCACGGAAGCGTAAGCGGGTCGCAGAAAGTCGCCCCGGTCTGCCCGGTCTCATCTGCCGCCAGACCCGATTCTCCCGCTGTTCGCCCGGACTCTCCTGCCGCGTCCAGCCGATAGTCCCCCTTCCGCTTGGCAAGCCACTGCTCGGGAAAAGGCATACTCATGGCAAAATCGTAGAGTTTCAGCACCTCCTTCTCCACCGCCTCATCCCTGCTGCCGACACTGAAATATTCCATACAATGCAGAAACGCCGGGTCTTCCTTCCCGTAAGCGTCCTCGATCACGGCCGCCAGCACATCCGAGCGCAGAAGTTTCAGCTCGCCCTCCTCCGCGATTCGAAACCCCGGGTCTAACCCAATGGTGTGAAACTGATTCCGCAGGACAAAAAGGCAGAAGCTGTCTATGGTTGTGATCTGGGCATTGTAGAGCAGTGTGGTCTGCCGCTGCAAATGCTCGTTGGCCGGATCCATGGCAAGTCTGTCGTTCAGGGCGCGGCTGACCCGCTCCCTCATCTGGGCCGCCGCCGCGTTGGTGAAGGTCACCACCAAAAGCCTGTCGATGTCCACCGGGTTCTCCCCGTCGCAAACCATCTCCACGATCCGCTCCACCAGAACCGCCGTCTTTCCCGAACCCGCCGCCGCGGAAACCAGAAGATTACAGCCCCTTTTCTCTATCACTTGTCTCTGTGTCTCTGTAAATGTGATTCCCATGTTATCCTCATTCCGGAGCGTTTACGCGACGGGGCGACGCAAATCTCAAATTTGCGTCTGCCATCAGCAGAATTTGTGACGCTCCGGCACAAATTCGCGTGTGAAAAATCAGCACATCAGTGTGATTTTTCACACAATCTTCCTGTCACTATCCTCCATACTGCCGTTTCCAGCCGCCGCAGTCTCCTCCCGCATCCTCTTAAGCGCTTCCTCCGCCTTTAACTTCGCAAGCTTTCTCGGCTGATAGCCGGCAGCTCCGGCCTCGAAACCGCAGACATGCTTATACGCGCAGTAAGTGCAGGCCTGTTCCGCGCCCAGTTCACAGGGATTGACCGATATGGTTCCATCCAGGATCTCCCTTCCCAGGCTGCGGATCTTTTGGTTTACATAACTTGAAACCATCCGCATGTCCTCCTCCGTTATGACACTGGAGGCAGCGGAGAAACTGCCGTCCTTTTTCCGCTCCAACGGCAGAATATCGGACTTGTCCGTAAACTCACCGTCCAGCATTCTGACGGCTTCGTCATTTTTATTGACCATCCCGGTCATCTTTAATTCCTGTAAAATTTGTTCGTTGATCTCCTCCGGGGAAAGTGTCTCGCCCTCCACCACCGGATCCGCCACCCGGTAGTACAGCATGGCCGCCGGCACCGTCTCCTTATCGGGATATTTCTTCTGTACAAGCTCCACCGCCGCATTCATATAGACCACAAGCTGTAATTGCAGCCCATAGTAGAGCGCCGCCAGATCAAACCGTCTCTCCCCGGACTTATAGTCGATGACTTTTACATAAACCCGGTCTTCGGTCTCGCCGATGTCCACCCGGTCGATCCTGCCGCGCAGACGCATCTTTTCCTTATCGCTGAGAGCGATATTCAGGGAATCCAGATCCTCCAGCACATCGAAGGAAACCTCAAAGGCATCGGGCAGGAACTGCCCTTTGCGAAGCTGCGTCTTTAGCGTGTCCACCGTGCGGTTTAAAATCCGCTCCATCCGCGTAAGCAGATGCCGGTTCCTCGCATTGCTGTAAAGTATCGTCTCCCCGTAGGACGCCGCACAGGCGGCAAGTGTCTCCGCCACGAGCTTTCGCCCTTCCTCCTGCGGAAAGTCAAACCAGGTATAGCCATGTTCTTTCAGCCGCTCGGAAAAGCCTTCCAACACACCGTGGAACAGGTTCCCCATATCCGCCGCCTCGAAGCTGTACTCACCCCGCTCCCGCAGACGAAGACCATACTGCAGAAAATGAGCATAAGCGCAGGCAGCATATTTCTCCAATCGGCTGACGCTGTTTAAAAGAGACGCGCCGTACAGGGCCGTGGCCGCCGCCCGGGAAAGCGTTCTGTCCTCATGCCTTGCAAACGCCGTCTCCACCAGATTTCCAATCTGTGCCCGGTACTGCGGATTTCTGTCATAACAGCGGTAGAAGGTGACAAGCGTCCTGCGCTCCTCCCCGGAAAGCCGCCCGGCCGCGTACTCCCGCAGCGTATCCGCAAAAAAGCTCACGCCGTCCGCCCCGCTCATCAACTGCTCCTGCACCGCCTCCCGCTCCGGCGTCTCCGCAGTCAATCCGGGGAACAGCCCCTGCAGAAGTTCCACCAGATAGGCCGGGCGAAGCGTCCTGCCGTCCTCCCCCACTCTGGCGTAGGAGAGGGTGAGCGCCTCCGAGGGCTTTGTCATATTCAGATAAAGGTAGAGCCGCTGGATGTACATCTGCTCTCTGGGCGAAGGAGCCAGTTCTATGTCCGACTCCCGCAAAAATTCCCGGTCAAGATCCGAGATGATCCCGCCGCCGGAGCCTTTCGGGATATTGCCGTCATTCACGCCCAGGAAAAAGAGCACCTTTACCTGTTTCAATCTGGTTCTCTCAATATCTCCAACCACGATCCGGTCTACGTTCTGGGGAATCGTCCCCACCGTGATCTCCGCAAGCCCCGAATCCATGATATCCGCAAACTCCCTGAGAGTCAGCTCCTCCTCCGAAAGCAGTCCCTCGATCTGGTCCAGCAGATCGATCACCAGCGGATAAATCTGCCCATACTCCTTGGCTCTGGCCAGCTCCCCCGCTTCCTGAAATGCCTTTTCGAAGTCGGCCAGTTTCTGCTGTACCTCGTTTTCCACCAGAAAATCATAGAGGGCGCGCACCATGTCGCCCGCCGTGGCAAGCGGTACAAGGAAGGGTGCAAGCTGCGCAAGCAGACGTTCGCGCATGGCGTTGCAGGCGGACAGCGAAGCGAGAGAGGCCTCCTCCCCCTCCGGCTCCTCCTCCCGGTAAGTGAAGGCTTCGCTAAAGCGCCTCCGCCCTCTGATTCCGAAACGGCGGACATAGTTTTCCAGCCTGTCCGTTTCCTCCCCGGTAAAGCCCGCAAGTCCCGTGCGCAGATAGTGAAAGACCGCTTCAAAACTGAAATCCTGCAGCACGATCTGCAGGGCGCTCCGGATATAAGAAGTGAAGGGATTTCCCAGAATGCCTCTGGTCTGATCGATATAAATGGGAATGTCAAAGCGTGAGAAAACCTCCTGTGCCTCTTTTCCGTACACCCCCATATTGCCCGTCACCACCGCGATATCGCGGTAGCACAGCTCCTCCGACTCCATTAACATCCTGCGGATCGCAATGCAGGTCTGCCGCAGTTCCTCCTTCGGCGTGGACGCCTCGATCAGGCGGATCCTCTCCACTGCTGCCTCATAGGCGCAGGGCGGATAGCGGAACAGGTTCCGTTCCAGATGAGCCAGTTCCGGATTCCCCGCAAAGCGGGGCGGCCTCCCTTCCACCTGATCCACGCACCATACTGCCTCCTCCTCCGCAATGCCTGCCTCCGCGGCCAGTCTTTTTACGACCGACACCGTTTTCTGGCTCAGGTAAAAAAGCTTCTGTTCCCCCTCCACACGGTAGGGGTTTTCCCGTTCGTCCATGGTGAGCGTAATAATGACTTTCTCAGTCAATCTCATAAGATCCTGAATCACCCGGTTCTGAATTGGCGTAAACCCGGTGAATCCGTCAAAAGCGATCACGCTGTCTCTCACAATTTCCGATTCCGGCAGCGCCGCCCGCAGTCTGTCAAGCGTCCCCTCCGTGGTGATAAAGCGTCCCTGTATGTATTCTCCAAAGGCCCGGTACAAATGCCGCAGATCCTTGAGCTTATAGTAGAGCGCGCCCCTCTCTTTTGCATAGTCGATCAGTGCCTCCAGCTCTTTCTCCCCGATTCCGTACTGCATGAACTCGGAGAGAGCCGACTTCACCTCATGGATATAGCCGATCTTGTGCAGATGACTTCCAAGAACCGTCAGTTTGTCCCTCTCCTGCCCGGCCACCTTGCGCAGCACCAGACTTTTTCCCGTGTCATCCAGAACCGGCAGCTCCTCCCCGCCCACCTCTTCGATGACGCGGTGAGTCAGCCTCCCAAAACTCAGCACGTCGATGTTCATGATCGCATGACGCGGATGCTCCACCACCAGATCCATCTGCGTCTGCATGGTGAACTGATCCGGCACGATCAGCAGATAATTTTTCTCCGGATGGCGCTGTGATTCCTCTATGATATAGTCGTGCAGTTTTCGGCTCTTGCCGGCGCCGGACGCGCCGAAATAAAATTGTAAGGACATGGCTTCCCTTTCATCAAAACACATTGCTATACACTCAGACAGTCTTTACACCTTATAAAAAAACTTTTATAATTATATTATAACATGGGAACAAAATAGAAAGAAAGTAGGTGATTATATGCCAACCAGCCTCGAAGTAACAAAAGCAGCTATTGACGATTTCAAGAAAATCCAGAAATACATGTTATTGGCAAAAGAAGAAAACGCAGTAAAAACGTATGCTGAACTAAAGGATGAATATCTATCACTGAAAGCGATATTGCAGGTTTCCGGCGTTAATCTTGCTGACATCGATAAAATCAAAGAATGACGTGATGCGGAGAATGCCGCTTTTCAGGCATTCTCCCAAGATGTACTTCTCACTTTTCTCACTCTGTGAACGGAATCACACCGCCG
>ERZ808042.619-NODE-619-length-17394-cov-3.609112_pt1 | contig 17394 bp, 15 predicted proteins | sample MGYA00380193_ERZ808042 | MGnify/ENA primary metagenome ERZ808042 (study PRJEB31490, sample SAMN06133401) | mouse gut metagenome | isolation source: M1_2 | host: mice | place: China: Chengdu | collected 2015-05 ...
TGGAGTGCGGCATCCGCTTCCTGACGGACTATCTGCAGGGCGACACCTACTTCAAGATCCACCGGGACGGACAGAACCTGGACCGCTGCCGCACCCAGTTCAAGCTGGTGCGCGACATGGAGGCCCGCTGGGACGAGATGGCCGCCGTTGTGAAAAAATATTCCTGAGCCGTTTTACACAAAACAAAAGCGCGGACGCATCGAAGCGTCCGCGCTTTCCTGTTTTCTTCATTGCGCCCCGGGCGCTTTGTCACACAATCTCATACCCCATACCCGCCAGCAGGGCCAGCGCACGGGCGTGCCCCTCGGGCGTGGCGGCGGCGCACAGGTCCTTCAATACCGCCACGCGGGCATTCAGAAAGGCCGAATGCAGCAAAACGGCGTTGCTCACCACACAAATGTCCGTCACCACGCCGCAGATCTCAATGCTGTCCGGCGCGCCGCCGCACAGCGCCTCTGCCTCGGCCGGCAGCGCCGCGCAGCCGAATGTGGGCTTGTCCACAATGGACACGCCGTCCCGCACGCCCGTCTCATACTGCGACAATGAGCCGTACAGGCCCCAGCCCTGGCTGCCCTTAATGCAGTGCGCCACGGGAAGAAAGCGGCCCTCCCGCGTGTTCAGGTAATCCGTGCCGTGGGTATCCCGGGTAAACAGCACGCGGCCGCCCCTTTCCAACTGCGCGGCCACCCGCGCGGCAATGCCCGGCTCCAGCGCGGCGGCGGCCGGGTTGCCCAGCGCGCCCGTTACAAAATCGTTCTGGTAGTCAATCACAACAAGCAGCTCCCGCATCGTCTATTCCCCTTTCAGATAGTCCACCAATTCCACTTCTGCGCCGTTTTCCACATATACGCGCTGCACGCGGCGCCCCACGTCGCACAGCACTTCATAATTGATGGTGCCCGTCATGCGGGCCACGTCGTCTACGCTGTCCGCCGCGCCGCCGCCGAACACAATAGCCGCATCCCCGGCCTTCACGTCCGGGATGTCTGTCACGTCCACAACGATCTGGTCCATACACACCCGGCCCAACACCCGCGCCGGCCTGCCGTGCAGCGAGACCGTGCCCCGGCCCGACAGCGCCCGCGGATAACCGTCCGCGTAGCCCACGGCCAGCGTGGCCGCGCGCATGGGCTTTGGCGCGCGGAAGGTGCAGCCGTAGCTGACGGCGTCGCCCGCCGCCAGTTCCTTCACCATGGATACCGCCGCGCGCAGGCGCAGCGCGGGCACAAGCCCGGGCAGCACCGTATCAGCCGAGGGCTGTTCGCCGTACAGGATGATGCCCGGCCGCACCATGTCCAGATGGAACTCCGGCCAGGCGAAGGTACCCGCCGAATTGCAGCAATGCTTCACCGCAAAGGTACAGCCCCGGGCGGCCATCTCCTCCACTGCCGCGCACAAAATATCGTACTGGCGGCGCGTATAGGCGATATCCTCCGGCGCGGTGCTGTCCGCCGCTGCGAAATGCGTAAAGACACCCACGGGCACAAGCCCCGGCAGCGCACAGGCCTCGGCCATCTCCGCCACGGCACGCTCCATATCGTCGTCCGCCGTAAAGCCGATGCGGCCCATGCCCGTGTCTACTTTCAAATGCACGCGCACCGCCACGCCCGCACGCAGCGCGGCCTCCGAAAGCGCCCGCGCATATTCCAGCGAGAACACCGTCTGGCTGATGCCGCCCACGGCCAGCGCGGCCGCGTTCTGCACGCCGGTATAACCCAAGATCAGGATGGGCTTCGTAACGCCCGCCCGGCGCAGGCACACCGCCTCGCCAAAGCCGGACACCGCAAACTGGTCCGCGCCCTCCTGCTCCAGAAGCGGGGCCACCACCGCGTCGCCGTGGCCGTATGCATCGGCCTTTACCACGGCCATCACCGCCGCATCCCCGGCCCTTTCCCGCACCAGCTTAAAGTTGTGCCGCAGCGCGCCGAGGTCCACCTCGGCCCAGCAGCGCCGTTCAAATTCCATCGTATCCACCGGCCTTCCTTTATCTTTATGGCATGCCGCCTTATCCGCTTCTTCCAGTATAACATTTTCGTGGGCAGAGTAAACAAAAAGCGGGCAAATTTTTATAAAAACAGCCCGTGAGCATTCAAGAGCATTCAAGAGCAAAACAGAGCATTTTAAAGCGCTCGCTTTCTAAATCAAAAAAATGCAAAAAAGGGGTTGACGCGGCGCCGGGCATCCGCTATAATCAATCTTGCGCCTGTTTGCACGGGCCTTTCGATTGTTTGTAGAGACTATTAGGAGGAAAACACCATGAGCACAACTCTTGCTAAACCCGGCACCGTGGAACGCAAGTGGTACATCATCGATGCCGCCGGCAAGCCCCTGGGCCGCACTGCCGCCACTGCCGCCGTGCTGCTCCGCGGCAAAAATAAGGTCACCTTCACGCCCAATGTCGATTGCGGCGACCATGTGATCATCATCAACTGCGACCAGGCTGTCCTTACCGGCAGCAAGCTGGACAAGAAGTATTACTACCACCACAGCGGCTGGATCGGCGGCATGAAAGCCGTGCAGTACCGCACGCTGATGGCCGAGAAATCCGATAAGGCCATGATGCTGGCCGTGAAGGGCATGCTGCCCGGCAACACCCTGGGTGCCGCCGCGCTGAAGCGCCTGCGCGTCTACAAGGGCGCCGAGCACAACAACGCCGCCCAGAAGCCCGAAGCTTACACACTGTAATAGGAGGCAATGAGAATGTACGAGACGAAACCTTATTTCTACGGCACCGGCCGTCGTAAGAATTCCGTTGCCCGCGTTCGTGTGTACAACGGCACCGGCAAGATCACCATCAACGACCGTGATATCGACGATTATTTCGGTCTTGAGACCCTGAAGCTCATCGTGCGCCAGCCGCTGGCTGTCGCGGGCGTCGAGGGCAAATTCGACATCGTTGTGCGCGTTGCGGGCGGCGGTGTTTCCGGGCAGGCGGGCGCCATCCGCCACGGCCTGTCCCGCGCGCTGCTCGTTTATGACGAGAACCTGCGCGGCGAACTGAAGAAAGCCGGCTTCCTGACGCGCGATCCGCGCATGAAGGAGCGCAAGAAGTACGGTCTCAAGGCCGCACGCCGCGCGCCGCAGTTCAGCAAGCGCTAATCTCACTTACCCAAGAGATAATTTCCACTGCTTCTCAGTACGTCTTTGGACGCTGTTTTGCAGAAAATTGGATGGTTTTGGAGTTGTGAGAGTTCCTCAGAAGTGTTCCGCTTTGCTTCGTAAGGAGCAAGCAAGGAGCACACAAGGAACAAGAATCGCAAGCGAAAACAAAAGCCTTATGAAGCAGGAGATCGTTCCGCAAGGAGCGTATCTCCTGCTTTTTTGTGCTGCACGGCTTTTCCTTCTTCCTTTTAGATCTTGTTGATTGCCTCCACCAGTGTTTCAATATCCAGGTGGGTGTAGACACGTTCGGTGAGCGTCATGGCACCGGAGTGCCCCACAATCTTCTTGATCATGGTTTGGTCTACATGGGCCTCTGTCAGCATGGAGATGCAGGTGTGCCGGGTACAGTGTGGCGTCTGGTCATATCCAAGCTGCTCCATCAGGGGTGTGAAGTAACTGTCGTAGTAGTTCCTGTAATCAAAGTGCTTTTGATCCGGCGTGTGGAGCAGATATTCACACTGAGAACCTTCGTACCACGCTTTGTAGAATGGCAGCACCTTGTCGGCAATGGGAACTTTCCGCAGGCCGTTTTCGGTTTTGCTGGCGATCACATCAAAGTACTGTTCTTCCAAATGTACATTTTCCTTCTTCAAATCGAGGAACTCCGAGATGCGGCAACCGTTGTAGATCAGCATCAGCACAATCTGATAGTACGGGTCCTCCGCAAGCTCCCACAGGCGGGCGATCTGCTCCTTTGTGAACTTGTTCCGGTCACGTTTGTTGGGGTTCTTGTCTTTGTACCGGCTCAAATCCACGAACTCGGAGTAATCCTTGTTGCAGATGTCGTTTTTCATGGCGTAGGCATACAGCTGGTTGAACAGCCCCTTGAGCTTTTTTAGGGTGGGGTAATTCTTCCCGCAGGTATCCACCACAAATTGAAGGTCCATCAGCCGAATATCCCGAAACACCTTGTTGTAAAGCGTTCCGCATACCCGATAGGACGCCTCATAGCCTTTTACATTTGACTTGGAGATGGTGGGGAACTTCTCCTTTGACCAGCGTTCATAGACCTCCTGGAAGGTGGCTTTAGATGCCTTAATGTCAAAGGGATTGTTGTTGTACTCTGCCAGCATTTGCAGCCCCTCTGCTCTGGTTGCCACATAGCCGATGGTGATTTGTTCCTGGACGGACTTTCCTGTTTCGGGGTTGACGTGCCAGCCGACAGTTTTCTTCACTGCATAGGGTCTTCTTCGCTTTCCGGACATTTTCTTGACGCTTCCATATCCGTTGGGTAATCTCAAAAAATCTCAAACTTCCTTTCTCCCAGCGTTTTCAAATTAAATTTGACAGGGGTATGTAACCCCTCTGTTACTCCTGGTCGCCGTTTTCCTCGGCGGCCTTTTTCATTTTCTCCAGCATCTGCCGATCCAGTTCGTTGCGCCGCTGAATGCGCTCCAAATCGGAGAGGACTTCCACTTCCTTGTCCTGCAACTTGGCATCTACGTAGTAGGCCAGTTCCTTTTCAATCCAGCGGTCAAAGGATTCCGGATCGGTCCAATAGGTTTCCAGTTTTTCACGTTCGTCCCGGAACTCTTCCAAAATCAGACACAGGGAATCATTCATCTCGGCGGAGTGGTCATTCCCTTTGAATTTCAGGGAGCAGGACCATTCTTCGCTATGGGGCGGGCGCTGGACATCGATCTCGAACCGGATACCGGCCTTCTTGTTTAATTGGTAAAGAACCGCAATCACATCAGACAGGCTGTCCAGCTGGATTTCGGGTTTCTGGTAGCCAATCAGGTCTGCCGGAGATATGTTTAAGATTTTGGCGATGGCATTGATCATCGCTATGGATGGCTCAATTTCACCGCTTTCGTATTTTTGAACTGTGCGCATCGTCTTGTCCAGACGCTGTGCCAGCTCTGTTTGGCTTAAGTGAGCCGCCTTGCGGGCTGCCTTGATTCTCTCGCCAATTTCAGCCGGGTTGCTGTGCATTGTCATCACCTCGCTTGTATTGTAACACGAAGTCGTGCGAATTACAAGGTCGTAATACGAATAATTTTTTCGTATTTAGTGTTGACAAGCAGTCTTGGATGGCTTATAATCAAAATACGAACTAATAATTCGTATATCAGCAATAAGGAGGTCATTCACATGGAGAAGAAAGTTTATGTCGAACTGCCGCCCTTCACTGGACGAAATGTCCCCATCACCGAGATTGCAGCCGCCATGCACAAGGATGCCCAGTATGTGCGCATTGGTTTGCAGCAGGGAATCCTGAAATTCGGCTATGCAATCAAGCTGGAGAACTCCAACGAGTACAACTACTACTGCCCCGACAGAAAGGTGTGGGAGGAAATTGGATACTTCCAGCCGGAAACCGCATAAAAAAAGAGCTCTCATCCTGGCAGATGAGAACTCTTGGCGGACAGTACAAACGGCAGCTGCCGTGTGACTATCACTCAGCAAGGATATTATAACACGACAGCTGCCAAATTCAACAATTATTTAAGGAGGAACAGAATTTGACAGCTTTACCAGACAGCATCATACAAAATGGTCTGTTCTGCTGCTGGAAGTATGAGGAACGGAATGGGAGGAAAACGAAGATGCCATACCAGCCGCAAACCGGTCTGGGAGCGAAAAGCAATGATCCTTCCAGCTTTGTACCCTATAAAACAGCAGTGCAGGCCAGCGGTTATGATGGCATCGGAATTGGTATATTCAACGGCATCTGTGCGATTGACCTGGACAACTGCGTTTCGGACAGCGGCTATTACACCCAGACCGCCGCAGAAATTGTGGCCTTAATGCACAGCTATACCGAGTACAGTCCCAGCGGCAACGGTCTGCACATCCTTTTTTCGGCAAAAGGCTTTCAGTATGATACCAAGCGATTCTACATTATGAACCATCAGGACGGAATCGAGGTTTATGTGGCGGGAGCAACCAACAAATATGTCACCGTGACCGGCAACCGCTGTGAGGATTATGAGTATGGTGACCGGACTCAGGAGCTGCAAATGTTACTGGACAAGTTCATGCGCAGGCCAGAGGTAGGCGCAAAAAATGCAATAAATGCAAAAAACTCTGATTTAAGCATGGAGCAGCTTCTGCACCTGGCAAAAAGCAGTAAGAATGGGGCAGTATTCACAGCCCTTTGGAACGGTTCGTTGGAGGGATATTCGTCCCCATCAGAGGCAGATCTGGCGCTGTGCAGTCACCTTGCCTTTTGGACAGGACGGGATGCCGCCAAGATGGACACGATGTTCCGACAGTCGGGATTGATGCGGGATAAATGGGACCGGAAGCAATCCGGCACAACGTATGGTGCAATCACCATTCAGAAGGCAATCGAGTATTGCCGGGAAATCTACACTCCAAAAGCGGAGCCGTCACCGGTTTTTCAACCTATTGTTCCGCTGACGCCACAGTGGAGTGATCTGCCTGCATTTCCGGTAGACGCTCTCCCGGATGTGATTCGGAATTATGTGAATGCGGTGGCCGAACACAGTCAGACTGCCCCGGATATGGCAGCGGTGATCAGCCTGGGTGTGCTGGCGACCTGCTTACAAGGGAAATACAAGATAGAGGGAACGCCAGGATACTGTGAGCCTTTGAGCTTGTACACAGTGGTGATCGCCGCACCGGGGGAGCGAAAGTCCAGCGTCATGCGGGATATGACCACATTCCTCTATGAGTATGAGCAGGAATATAACAAGGCGCACAGCATGGAAATACGGGAAAACCATTTGCATCGGGAATCTCTGGAGCGCCAGATCTCCGGTCTGCAAAAGAAGCTGGAGCGCAAGGAAAGCCGGGAAATGGAGCTGGAGCTACGGCAGCTTCAGGAACAGCTGGAAGAAACTCCAGAACTAAAACCAGTCCGCTTTTTTGCGGACGATTGTTCCAGTGAAGCGCTGACCAGCTTGATGGCAGCTAACAATGGGGTGTTCTCGGTGATCTCTACGGAAGGAGGTATCTTTGACATCATGGCAGGACGGTATTCCAACAAATCCAACATTGATGTCTGGCTGAAAGGCCATTGTGGGGATGCCATTTATGTGGATCGAATGACCCGTGAAGCAGAGTGCATCATGCACCCGGCACTGTCAGCTATCCTCTCTATTCAACCCAGTGTACTGGATGAAATCATGTCCAATACCACCATGACCGGACGGGGCTTGATTGCCCGCTTCCTGTATGCGTCCCCACCGTCCAGAATTGGCAGCCGGGTCTTTTGTACCCAGCCGATTCCGCCCGAAGTAACCGCCGCTTACCGCAGCTTGATTTTTCGCCTGATGGCTCTGCCGATTAGTGGCGATGCCAAGACGGTACACCTTTCAGAAAAAGCCTTTGACCTGATGGCTGATTACTTTCAGGAACATGAGAAGTTTCTGGTTGGCGAGGGGCAGGCAATTTCCGATTGGGCAAGCAAATATATCGGTGCAGTACTCCGGATTGCGGGACTGCTGCATTGCGCTGATATGGAGGATGGCAAAGAAGAAGTGACCGTTTCTACGATGAGCAGGGCGATTCAGATCGGCAAATACTTTCTGGCTCATTCCACCTACGCCTATTCCATGATGGGCACTGACTTGACCATCCAGAAAGCCAAATTTGTCTTGGCAAAGCTGAAAAAGAAGAACGTATCGGTGATCAAGCGTTCGGAGCTTTTTCAGATGTGCCGGGGGAAGTTCTTTAAGAAAACGGAGGAGATTTTTCCGACGTTGGAACTGCTGGAGGGACATGGATACATTCGGCTGGAAGAACCGGAACGTCAGTCGGTGGGCAGACCAGCCGATGTAAAAATTATCGTGAACCCCGCAGCATGAAACTGTAATTTTCTGCATTTATTGCATTTCCTGCACAGAGTTGACTTTGGTGTTGCACCACCGTCCCCATCGAAAAATCCGCAGATTTTGAGATGGATGGTTCGGGAGAATCCGGCGGATTTTCCCGAACCGTGGGCGGCAGGATTGCTTGCAGAAGCAAGGATGCCGGACACACCTGGTTTGCTGTGTGGATAGCACACGCAAGCCAGGGAGGCTCCCGCAGGAGCCGCATCCCCCTCGGAGAGCCCACGATACTTTGCAGCCGCAGGATGAAAGTATCATAGTGGGTTATTACACTTCCGCAGGAAGTGCGGCCCCGGCCCGCAGACCGTACAAACGTGAAAGGAGATCTATGGCGAGAAACGACGGGATTGACCGTACCAGCGCAAGAAACGTAAATCTGACTGCCGCTAAAATCAGTAATGCCCAGCGACACAATGAACGAGAAAAAGAATCCTATACCAATCCAGATATTATACCAGAACGCACCCCTCAGAACATCCATTTTAAGAAGCCTACTGCCGGATGTGCAGAGATGTTTGCACAGATGGAAAAGGATGGTGTAATCTCCACCCGTGGTCTGAAATCAGACGCCAACCTTTACGGGGAATTGATTTTTGATGTAAACTCCGCCTACTTCTATAACCATGGCGGGTATGAGTTTGCCAAGCGATTTTATGAGGACGCTTACAAGGCTGCCATAGAGATCGTTGGCGGCGAACAATATATTCTCTCCGCTGTTATGCACGCCGATGAGCGTAACCGGGCCATGTCCGAAGCACTGGGGCAGGATGTGTTCCACTATCATCTTCATGTGGTCTATGTTCCGGTTGTGGAGAAGCAGATCCTATGGTCCAAGAGGTGCAAAGATAAATCACTTGTGGGAACCGTCAAGGAAACGATTATGCAGGTAAGCAGCAGCAAAAAATGGTTGTCTAAACCGGCATTGGACGAACAGGGAGCGCCTATTCTCCAAAAGAATGGCAAGCCGGTGCTGCGGAAGTCTTACAGCGTCCTCCAGGACGATTTCTTCCAGGCCATGCGCAATGCTGGATATACAGATGTGGAGCGTGGAGAACGGGGCAGTTCCGAAGAGCATTTGACCGTGACTCAGTTCAAGGTGGAACGGGAACAGGAGCGATTGGAACAACTTACAGCACAGACGCAGCAAAAAGAGCAACAGGCAGCTTCTCTGGAAAAGGAGATTGAGAAGATTCAAAAGCAACAGGTTGCTGTTCAGGAAGTGGAGCAAATAGAACCCCATGCAGTCCCTTTTTCATCAAAAGTCATGCTGGATCGTTCTGAATATGAAAATCTGGCAGCTGCGGCAAAGAAGTTCTATGTTCAGGAGCGCAAGGAATCCAAGCTACAAAAGGCTTTGGAAGCAGCGATGAAAGTGATAAGCGAGTTGAAAGCTAAGGTCGCCGCACTGACCGCAGAGCTGGCAGAGTATAAGTCCGTTCGTGGTCAGCTCAACACCGCAGGTTTAGAGCAGCAAAATGAACTTTTGCGGAATAAACTCCATCGTTACGAAACGGTGATAGAGCGAAATGGCCTGTGGAATTTATTCCGACCCAGCACAAAAACAAAAGATATCACAAGACAAGAAGAACGCCTGTAATATTTTCATTTGCCCTATCCGTATTTTGCGTACGGATAGGGCAAATTTTTGTTGTAGACAGCGCAGAAAAACGATGAATTTTGTTGATTTATCAATGCCGGATTGGTATAATAGTTCTATGTTATAGAACATAGAACAATTATGGAAAGGAGGTGCCGAATTGCCTAACAAGGTGGCTGTAGATCAACAAGCCAAGGGCATGATAATCGAACTCGGTTTATTGATTCGTGATTGCCGTGGAACGCTCAGCCAATCCCAATTAGCCAAAAGGGTTGGTCTGCCCCGTTCCAACATGAAATATATAGAAGACGGTGTTAACGCTCCAACAGCGGAGGTCTATGACAAGCTGATTAAGGAGCTAAAACCGGATTTGCAGGCACGCCAGCGTATGGATCGCCTGTATATGGCAATTCGGAAAGTGCCTCCGCCGGATATTTGTCGGACTATCACACAAAACAAGGATTTGGTAGATGCAATGCGGAAGTTGGAAGGTTGTAATCTAACTCCCGACCAGATTGAAAGTGTTGCCACATTGTTTGCGTCTTTTCAAGAGAATAGAGAAGGAGAACCCATAACATGAGAGATAAGTATTTTTACGAAGTTATGTTTGATGATACGTCCATTGATGTAAGCAAAGAAGTGGGATTGGTCTGGTCCATTGCCAACTCGCTCCGTGGTGCTTATACCTCGGATAAATATAAGGACGTTATTATCCCCATGGTCATCATCCGCCGGTTTGAGTGCGCTCTGGAGGCTACCAAAGATGCAGTTGTAGCAAAGCACAAGCAGAACCCCAACCTCCCTGCTGCGCTCCTTTGCCAGGTTTCCAAATATCCTTTTTACAACTATAGTGAATACACCCTCAAACGCCTTCTGGATGACAGCGACAGCATTGCGTCCAATCTCAAGTCTTACATTGAAGGCTTTTCTGCCAACATCCAACTGATTCTGGAAAAGCTGCTGAAATTCAGCACTCAGATCGACAAAATGGATAAGAGCAACCGTCTTTACAGCGTGGTTAAAAAGTTCTCCGATTTGGATTTGTACCCTGCCCATGTAGACAGTATGAAGATGGGCTACATTTTCGAAGATATTATCCGTCGCTTTTCTGAAAACGCCGAAGCCGGCGATCACTACACGCCCCGTGAAGTGATTCGCTTGATGGTCAATGTGTTGCTGGCAGAGGGCTGCAACGACCTGCTGACGGATGAGGGTAAAATCGCCACCGTACTGGACGCTGCCTGTGGTTCGGGCGGTATGCTGTCCACTACCTATGATTTCCTGCGCCGTAAAAATCCCTATGTGGATGTGCGCTTGTTTGGACAGGAAATCAACCCCGAATCCTACGCCATTTGTCTGGCAGATATGCTCATCAAAGGCCAGGATGTGAAAAACATCATGGGCGATGAGGAAGCCAACACCCTGAAAACGGATTGCTTCCCGGATCAGAAGATGCGGCTGGTGATTATGAATCCCCCGTTTGGTACACCCTGGGGTGGCAAAGATGCACCGGAAGGACAAGAGAAGAAAGTCCGTGAGGAAAACAAGAAGGGCGGACGGTTTGAGCACGGTCTTCCCGGAACCGGTGACGCCCAGCTGCTGTTCATGCAGCACGCCATCAATAAGCTGGATGAGAAAAATGGGCGTGCAGCAATCATTACCAATGGCTCGCCACTTTTCTCCGGCGGAACCACCAGCGGTGAAAGCCAAATCCGGCGCTGGATGCTGGAGGAAGATTTAATTGAAGCCATTATTGCCCTGCCTACCCAGCTTTTCTATAACACCGACATCGGTATTTATATCTTTATTCTGTCTCGCAATAAGCGCCCTGACCGCCGTGGAAAGGTGCAGCTGATCAATGCGGTGGATATGTGGAAGCCCCTGCGCAAATCTTTGGGCAAAAAGCGCCGTGAAATCGATCGGGATAGCATGGTAAAAATCACCGAGCTGTACTCCAACTTTGAGGAAAACCAGTACTGCAAGATTTTCCCCAACGAGGAGTTTATGTACAAGGAGTATGCGGTCTATCAGCCGTTGCAGCGCCGGGGTGTGCTGGATGCGGAGAGCATCGAGCGGCTGCGGACCAGCAGTTACTTCACCAGTAACTCCAGCATTTTCAATGAGACGGATTTTGAGCAGCTGAAAGAGATGAATCCCCGCAGCGCTGCCGACGAAAAGAAATACCAGAAATATCTGGCGGGCCAGCAGTTTGTGGCGGATGTGTTGACCATTCTGGAAGCTGACCGTTCTGATCTTGTATTTATGGATTACAGCGAGTTTGAAAAGCATCTGAAATCTCTGCTGGGCAAGGTTGAGGGAATGTCTGCCAGCCGGTTGACCGGCATTGCCATGGTGCTGGCGGTGATGGATAAAACCGCCGTAGTTCAGAAAGACCGCAAGGGCGAAATAATCAAGGACACTACCACTAAGGACACCGAGATCATCAAGCTCACCCAGGACCCGGAGAAATATTTTGAGGCGGAAGTATATCCCCATGTACCGGATGCTATCTGGGCCTATGAATTTGACCCGGAGAAAAAGGAGAGCGCTACCAATAAAGAAAAACTGGGCGCAGAATTCCCGTTTACCCGATTCTTCTACGAGTACAAGGCGCCGGAAAAGGCGGATGATTTGCTGGCCCGGTTTATGGAACTGGAAAAATCCCTCTCCGAAAAAATTGTAGCCTTGCAGGAAAGTGAGAGAGTGTAATGGCAGAGCAGATGAAACCCAGCGGGATTGATTGGATTAGGGATATTCCTATAAATTGGAAATGCAGCAAAGTCAAATTCTGCTTTTCCTTAGTCAATGGTTCAACGCCGGATAGCAGTGATTATGATTGCTGGGATGGTGATATTAGATGGATAACTCCAGCAGATATGAGCGACACAGGAACAATTTCACAAGGAGAACGTTTTATAACAAAGTATGGATATAATTCCTGCGGTACAACGTTACTACCAGCAGGAAGCATTGTTATTTCATCAAGAGCTCCTATTGGTAAAATAAATATTACTACCGCAGAATTGTGTACAAATCAAGGATGTAAGTCATTAATACGAACTGCAGATAATAGATACTTCTATTACCTATTTCTTGCTGGGCAAAATGAGTTATCCTTGCTTGGTCGTGGTACTACATTCCTAGAGTTGTCAACATACGATCTCAATGAATTTGGTATTGTGATTCCAGCCGAAGATGAACAGAAAGCCATTGCCGATTTTCTTGACAAAGAATGTGCCCAGATTGACAGCATTAACGCTGATTTGGAAAAGCAGATTGAACTTCTGCAGCAATACAAAAAATCCCTGATTACCGAAACGGTAACCAAGGGACTGGATAAGTCTGTGCCGATGAAGGACAGTGGGGTTGAGTGGATCGGGGAAATTCCTGTTGGATGGGAACTAAGTAGGATTAAATATTTGACAGATAATCATCATCCATATCCTATTGGTGATGGAGATCATGGAATGATTAAAGCTGATGACTATTTAACGGAAGGTATTCCGTATATTCGAGTATTAAATTTAACCTGGGGAAGCGGTCTGAATCTGGAGAATTTAGTTTTCATTTCTAAAGAGATGAATAGTCTAATAAAAAATAGCGAGTTAAAGCCTAATGACATTTTGATTGCAAAAACTGGAGCAACGATAGGAAAAACTGCGATTGTGCCTGATTCACTTCCCGTGAGTAACACCACTTCTCATGTCGGGAAAATCACTTTAGCAAATGTGCATGATGCAAAATACTTTTATTATGTGATGACTTCTTCGATTGTGCAAAAACAAATACAAGATATTTCTGCGATGCAAAGCACACGACCAGAACTTGGAATCGAGGGCTTAAAAAATTTGATTTTGACCGTTCCTCCATTCGATATACAACAACATATTGCAAGGTTTCTTGACGATCACTGTGCTAAAATCGACAGGGTATTACACGAAAAAGGCAAACAATTATCTGTAATCAAGCAGCACAAAAAATCTCTCATCTATGAATATGTCACCGGTAAAAAACGAGTGAAGGAGGTGCAGTGAGATGGCCATCAAAGCAGGGCAATTAAAGGAACGGGCAGATTATCAGGCATACATTCTGGAAATGCTGCGGAAGGAAAACGGCTATCAGGTCCGTCCCTCTACAGCTTACGATCCCGGCTACGGCATGGATGTGGAGCTGCTGTTCTCCTTTTTGCAAGCTACCCAGCCGGATGCATTGGCTCGGCTGGAAAAGCTCTATGGCGATAAGACCCGCCAGACCATCCTCAACTACATCAACAATGAGGTCAATAAGAAAAGCCGCAGCCTGCTGGATGTGCTGAAGCACGGTGTGGAGTTTGATAACGGGGTATCCCTGACCCTCATGTACCGCAAGCACGCCACCACCTTCAACCAAAAAGCGGAGGCGCTGTATCAGCAGAATGTTCTCTCGGTGATGGAGGAAGTCTGGCACAAAGAGGGTGAGCGCATTGACCTTGTAATCTTCCTCAACGGCATTGCCATTTTCACCTTTGAGCTGAAATGCAACACCAGCGGACAGAATTATGAGGATGCGATCCGTCAGTATAAGTTCGAGCGGGATTACAAAACCCGTTTGCTGAAATTTAAGGCGGGCTGTCTGGCTCACTTTGCCATGGACTTGAACGAAGTCTATATGTGCACCAATCTGAAAGGAAAATCCTCTTTCTTTCTGCCGTTCAACAAAGGCTGCGGCGTTGGGATTCACTCCGGCAAGGGCAACCCCCACAACGAAAATGGCATCAATGTTTCTTATATGTGGGAAGATATCCTCAAAAAAGATACAGTGCTGTATCTGATTGATAAAATCATTTTCCTGCAAAAGGAGACCAAGAAAGACCCGGATACCGGTAAGCGTGTTACCAAGGAAACGCTGATTTTCCCTCGATATCACCAATTTAATGCCGTGCGCAAGCTGGTGGCAGATGTCGTAGAACACCACAGTGAGAAAAACTATCTCATTGAACACTCGGCCGGCAGCGGCAAAACCAATACCATTGCATGGCTGGCACACCGCCTTGCCTCTTTACACGACAGGGAAAACAAAGTCATTTTTGATACGGTCTGCATTATCACTGACCGTATCGTGGTAGACCGTCAGCTTCAGAATGCCGTACTGTCACTGGAGCACAAGGCCGGTCTGATCAAGGTCATGGATGAAAAATGCACTTCCAAAGACCTGGCAGATGCCCTCAACGGCAACACCAAAATCATTGTAACTACCATCCACAAGTTCATGTACATTCAGGAACTGGTACAGGAGCTGAAAAGCAAGACTTTTGCCGTAATCATCGACGAGGCCCATTCCTCTACCGCCGGAACTGCCATGGAAGCGGTGACGTATGCTCTTTCAGAGAGCCGCAAACTGAGCGAGGCTACCCCTGTAGATGTGTCGGAAGAAGAAAAATCTATGGGCGATATTATCGAGGACGAAATTGCCCGTAGCGGAAAGCAGCCTAACGTTTCCATGATTGCCTTTACCGCAACACCGAAGCCGACCACTTTGCAGCTGTTCGGCTGTCTGAATGAAGAGGGAAAAAAGGTTGCCTTTGACCTGTATTCCATGAAGCAAGCAATTGAGGAAGGCTTCATTCTGGATGTACTGCAAAACTATGTGACTTATAAGACTTATTTTGAAATTAATAAGGCTATTGAGGACGACCCGGAACTGGAGACAATTGCCGCAAAGCGCAAGATTGCCAAGTATATTGAACTGCATGATACCAACATTGCTCAGAAAGTGGAGATCATTATTGAACACTTCAAAAACAGAATCATGCAGGAATTGGGCGGCAAAGCAAAAGCTATGGTCATTACGTCGTCACGGCAGGCAGCAGTCAAATACCGGAATGAGTTTGAGACCTATATTTCCAAGCATGGGTACACGGGTATTCGTGCACTGGTGGCGTTTTCAGGCAAGGTCTCTCTGGACGGCCACGAATACACCGAAGCGGTGATGAACGGCATTAAGGAAGAAGATTTGCCGGAAGTGTTTGACAGCAACAGCTATCAGGTGCTGTTGGTGGCGAATAAGTATCAAACCGGCTTTGACCAGCCAAAGCTATGCGCCATGTATGTGGACAAGCGGCTGCGGGGAGTCAATGCTGTGCAGACCCTTTCTCGCTTGAACCGTATTTGTGCGCCCTATGATAAGAAAACCTTTGTGCTGGATTTCAAAAATGAATATGAGGATATTCAAGCGTCCTTTGCCCCATTCTATACTGAGACAATTCTAAACGAGACGATCACCCCTTCGGATATCAGAACGGTGGAAGCTCAGGTGGATCAGTATAATTTCCTGGATATTGACGATATTGAGGAATTTAACGGATACCTGTATCAGGATAAACGAACCTCTAAAGAAAAGGCTCGGATGTGGGCTCTGCTGGATAAATCCCTGCAAATCATCAATCGCCACCCGGAACTGGAAAAGTTGGAAATTCGTGCAACTATCAAGCGTTTCTTGCGGTTTTACAGTTTCCTGATTCAGGCAACCTGCTTTGAAAGCGTGGATCTGCACAAGAAGTACAATTTCCTTTCATACCTGGTTAAGGAGATCGAAGTGGGCAGCGGTGGAAATGATTTTGACATTGCGGACAAAATCACTGCCTCTAATTTCCGTCAGAAAAAGACTGGGGAAAACACACACGAGATTGAATCCAAGCCGGAGGTTAGCTTGCCGACACCCAATGAGGTCTTTATGGATGAAGCCGTGAAAAAGAAGCTGTCCGAGATCATCGACGAGATCAATGCAGCGTATAACAAAAACTTCGATGTTGACGTAGCTTCTAAGTCTGCATTGCAAATGAGAGACATTCTGCTGAAGAATGGACATCTGCGGGACAGTGCACGGAATAACTCGCTGAAAGACTTCCGCTTTGCCTATTTTGACGCCGTACAGGACGCCCTGATTGCTGGGTATGAACAGAATCAGGACTTCTTTGCCCTTCTGCTTGATAACGACGAAAAGAAGCGGGAACTGATGCAGGTGTTCCTGGAAGATGTGTATAGGAATTTGAGAACATAAAAAGCTTGACGGCTACATTCGAAATGTAAAACACGGTTGCGAGGTTGACAATATTTGATATAATAGAAAGTAAAGAAACGGTGCACACTGAATTGTACAATGACATATAATTTTGTAATCATAAGGGCAAGGAGGGAATTAGGATGTATTCGGCAATGCAAATAGCAAAATATACTATTAACAAATGTACAACCGAGGGGCATCCTATATCAAACTTACAATTGCAAAAAATTTTGTATTATATACAAAGAGAACTCTTGCAAAGTGGGATAGATGGATTTGAGGATGAAATTCAAGCATGGCAATTTGGCCCTGTAGTCCCTGAGGTTTATCGTCAATATTGTGGTTTTGGAGCAATTCCAATCCGAATGAAATATGATGTAGAAATCGGGCCAGAATATACGAACATTATTGATCCTATTATTGAACAGAAGCGCATATTGAATCCGTGGGACATGGTAACAGATACACACCAAGCTGGAAAAGCGTGGAGTTTAATCTATCGGGAAGGCTTAGGAAGTTACACAGTTATACCTAAAGATCTGATACGAACTGCGGGGTAAGGATATGTTCCCAGTGGATCAAGAAAAAAGAGAAAAACTAACAGACCTCTTATTCGAATTGTCCAAATCTCAAGAAATACTTGCAACACCAAAGGATAGAGCCGGTTACTTTAGAAAACTGGAAGAAATTTATTATAACTGTGATAAAGATAATTTCCGCCATTATTATTCAGATATATTTTCGACTCTATCTTTAATAAACGGAGATCCAACTATCGGAAGTTTGGATATATTA
>ERZ808042.622-NODE-622-length-17319-cov-3.780130_pt1 | contig 17319 bp, 16 predicted proteins | sample MGYA00380193_ERZ808042 | MGnify/ENA primary metagenome ERZ808042 (study PRJEB31490, sample SAMN06133401) | mouse gut metagenome | isolation source: M1_2 | host: mice | place: China: Chengdu | collected 2015-05 ...
CACCGCGTCCACGTCATTGTCCACCAGCCGCAGCAGGTCGTCCTCCTTTAATTCAAACCCCCGGCGGTACTGGCACAGGCCATAATACTGCCCTGCCCCGCTTTCAGCCATGCCCTCTACATCCATCTTGTTCTTCCACATCCAGTAGAGCGCCGTCAGTTCGCAGTAGTTTCCGTTCCTGTCCGAGATATGTTCCCCCGTGTTATCCGCAAGATCTGCCACACGCACGTCGCAGCATGCCGCCCCTGCTTGGATTGAAAACACATAATCCGGCAGACGAACGCTTTCATGACACGGGACGACTTCCAGTAGATTTTTTATGATTATGTGCAACAATTATTTCCAGTACAATAAAAGTTTTTCCTCCGCCTCTGTCTTCGACAGAGCATATTTTTCCGCAATCTTATCTGTAACATAAGCTTTCGTCTGCCCGGCTTCCAGCAGCACCTCCACCATACAGCGGATTCCTTGTTCTATTCCCTACTTTCTTCCTGTGTTTTGGCAAAAAGAAAATCGATGGATTTATTGTACAAATGTCCTCACCCGATGTCAAGAAATGCCCGCCAGGCAAATATAACAGCATGGTTAATCAAACTCTTCTTTCAATGTCTGGCAAGCAAAAAGCATCTCTATTCACATTCATCGCAACCGCCATATCCAACCCCGATGGTTTCCGATCATTCACAACAATCCTTTCACCCATAGGCATATTGAAAAGGATCATGTCATACCTGATCCCATTATCCTTAAGAAACGTCAATGTCTTTTCTCGATATTCCTCCTTCCGTGAAGTCAATATCAAAACAAAATCATCTTCCGGAAGCTTGTCCAAATATTCTTTCACACCGTCCAGCAAAGAATCATAACCATTTGTTTTGTAGCCATTATGCCTTACTATCGTTCCGTCCAGATCAAAAATCCATGTTTTGGGAATGGTTGATAAGACCAATGTCTCCTGAGATTCTATTTCCCTATCCGCTCCTTTATACTCTTCCATGTAGCCCCATCTTTCACTTCAATGTTATTAAACCCGTCGATTGCATACATATCTACAGATTTCCACAAGGTATCGCAATAATGATAATCCGGATACAGAGCCGTCTTTTTACAATCTGCCGTCCTCACCACATCACACAAACCGCTTCGGATCCCGATAAATGTTCCCGCTCTTTCCAATATGGATCTCATTTCACATAGCTTCGCACGCAAAGGCTTCGTTCCCGGCAAAGCTTCTTCATTTCCGCCGACATTGGTAAATACTTGATATCCGCTTTCCCTATAATCTGAAACAATATCCGCCCATAGCTGTTTCGGGAGAGCCGGCACCGATTTTGCATAAGGTGCCAGGATCACAGCTTTGCTTTCCACAATCTCGTTAAGTCTCCCCCATTCTTTCCAGACGGTCGGCTGCACCGGCTCTGTATCTTCTGACAGCCCAAATACACCACAACAATACACCTTTTCAAGTGGTATCTGCTTCCGCTTTAACGCCTTATGCAGGTTCACCACGTATGGGCGGTCCTGATGTGCGATAAAGCATTTCTCATCCCCGGTGTATATGACTGCCTGTATAGCGGCATCCAACTCCTTCTGCTCAAGTGTTTCCACAATATCATGACCAAATAATTTTACTACGCTGGCACAAATATCTGAGGGAACACATATCACAAAATTATCTGCTCCTTTTCTTTTCATAAACGCGGGAAGATATGACATGGCAAAGTAAATATCCCCCAGCGCATGAAACGGGCAAAAAATCGTCAGTTGAGACGGATATTTTTCCTTGAGATGTACAAGGATTCCTTTCCCATGGACAACTCTCCTTCGCTTTCGGTTCCTTGTCTCCTCGGACAGCGAATACTCCGCATAGGTATTATAATCAACAAGCTTTATTACCCTGCCCTGAAAGCCAAGTTCCCTCAATTGTGCATTCATCGCTTCGTAGAATCTTGTAACGATGAGCATGACCGCATTTTCGTGCGCATATGTAAGGATCTCGCAGGGAGGAATAACCGGTATCCCTTTATAATCCTTCCCTTGTTTTGCCTCACTATTATCAAGTATAGCGATTGGACGGATATCATTTTCAACCAGCAAATCGACAAGCGACAAGGATGCCTCACAATGACCAAACAGATAGACGTCCCGTTCTTCAATATCCTCCTTCTGTTCTCTGAAATTATTTAACATTTCATCATAATGAATCCTATCCATTTGTCTATCCCTTACAGAAGTAATGCCTCAAACACATCATCCGGCGTTAAGATTCCATTATCCACATAGTTCCACATCGTCCCATAATTTTTACTGTCCGCGAGCAGCGTCAGTTTATCGGAAGATTCATATGTCCTATATATTTCCAAAAGATCTTTCATTTCTTTTTCAGAAACAGTAACATAAACATGATTTCCCCATCTCTTTGGATAGTTTACCGTCGAAAGGATCGCCAGCCGCTTTCCTGTCTTTTGGATTGCCTCCGAATCACAAAGTCTATCCACAATCCTATTTGCTTTATCTACATCTATCAGAATAACCAGATCCTGCTCATCGAGGTACCGTTCCAATTCAGATATCATCTTATCCATTCTTCAACACCTCGCCAATATATCCTCCCGGATGATTCCTTCTGAAATCATCGACCGTAAGTCCTCTTTTCTTTGCGATCTGCATGGCAAGTCCCTGGAGTATGATCAGATTGATTGTTGTCGAATTGTTTGGCATGATATTCCACATATCACCTTCATCATTAAGTTTTAGGATAATATGATTCGCTATCTCATGAGTCATCGTACTATCTTTCCCAAAAGTCAATAACCATAGCGTTATTCTGCGTTCTTTCAAACGTTCCGCAAGATATATCGATTCAGATGTCTCTCCGCTTTTTGTCAGGATGATAACCATGTCCCCGTCCTTAACGATACCCATATCGCCATGGACCGCGGAATTCGTATTCAAAAAAGCTGCATCCATGCCCAGAGACACCATGGACCCGACAAATTTCTCACAAATCGGCACATTTTTCCCCAAACCAGATACCACTATCTTATGTCCCGCATCGATTGTTTTTGTCGCTTCATCTACCCACCGTTTAAATTCCTGCTCGTCAAGAGAGTGAATAGAAGCATCTATTTCCTTTAGTTCTTGTTCGAAATATGCAATCACAACACTTCCTCCAGATAATATAGCCCGTTATAAAACGCTCCACATATGGAATCATAATCCTGCCAAGCATATGTAGTCAGTGACAGCCATATTACCGCATGTAGCAGTTTTATCTCATGCTCATCCACATCCGTTAATTCAAAAAAATCCTTTTCCAGTTCTTCCCAACCGTTTGATTCAATCCGAAGGCGCACTTCACCATCACCAAGGTTTTTTATCCTCTCGCCGTCAATAATAGAATTGCCGCCAATATCAAGGCTAAATTTCTTCAAATTAAACCTGTCATAATTTCCCACAATAGAGTAATACAGCTTTGCCCAATCATATCTCTCGTCGCCATATAATTCCGTGAATCCAAAATATCCACGCGGATCAATCATTATTGGGGCTCCTGTATCCTTAATCATAAAATTAGAAAATGTGCAATCGCCGTGGATAAACGAAAACCTTTCACAGCGCAGCCCATCCAATGCCTTCTCCAGTTCGTTTCTGTAAAAAAAAACATTCCGACAGTCCCGCCCATTTATGCGGATGTGTCTTTCCCTGGCAAATGGCACGAGATATTCAATCTTTGAAAGCCTTTTCATCGTCTTAGTAAAGTATGCTTCCTTCGTGCTGAAGCTGTCTGCCGGTATAGAATCAACAGAATGCAAATCCTTGAGTGTGCCAACCAGACTTTCTAATATTCTCCGCTTTGCCCTATCGGAAAAGTCACACTCATATATATTCTTTCCCTCTATGTACTCCATCCGCAATGGATCGGTTTCATATATTCTTGGGATTCCTTTGATCTGCTTTTCCCAGGCTTTCTCATACCATGCGCACTCCCTGGCGGCAAGTTTCCTTCCCTGTTCATCTATTGGTTCTTTCGTCAGCACTCTTCCCGAAACGGATATCCTGTTAAACGGTCTGGTCTTTACCTCTTCAAGTTTCTCGTACTCTTCAATGAGACCAAATTCCCTTGTCCCTGCCAGACTTAATGTCTTGAAATTTATTCCCTGTTCTTGTATCCACCGTACCAACTCTCCATTTTCCGGAACATCTTCCAGTACCTCTTTATCTCCAAACAAAAAGAATCCTGCCACTCCATATTCCTTCGACTTTTCCTCAGAAAAAATGCCATCCTGATACTTCCAACGGCAGGTAAAATCAGTTGACAGCCCAACGTAATTCGATATCCCATTTGCTTCGCTGCCATCCATATATTCGTTTGGAAGATCAAAAGACTCCGCTAATATCAAATCCGACCATACCAGCATGAAGGGGGCTTTCTCTGGCAGCAAATCAATTGCGCGCTTAATCCCAGCACATGTTCCGATTCCAGAAGCATCTACCACCTGATATTTCACATCTGCAAACGATGCCAGATACTCCCGGAGAACCTCTTTCTTATAGTCCGCAATGATCACAAACCTCTTGTCCGCAAATTTACGAAAGAGATGAAACAGCATCGGTAGATTCTCTATCGGTGCGAGCGCTTTCGGTTTATTTTTTGTGAGATAATCAAGGCGTGTTCCCCTGCCTCCCGCCTGAACAATAATATATTCCATAGCTTATCTAATCCCTTTTAGATTTTCCCCTGTGTCTTATAATATTTCTTATCAAGTAAAACCTCTTTCATTGAGAGGTCATAAATTATTCTCCATAGCCCGTTCTTTCAACTTGTGGATGTTCCAAGCACCATTGAATTGTCTTTCGGATTCCCTCTGCAAAAGATGTTTCCGGCCGAAAGCATGTATCTTTTACCAGCTTGCTAACATCCACATCCATATCCATCACCTGCTTTTCAGCGTAGGGAATTTCACCAAATCCCAGCTGCAGATTGCTGTTGATACAGTCCCTGATCTCTTCAATATAAGCCCTTAACTGTCTCTGTTGACCTCCTGCGATACAATAAATTCCCTCGCAGCTATCCTTCTCTCCCAACAAGCGAAGCGCACAAGCGGCATCTGCTGCATACATAAAATCCCACATCTGCTCTCCCTTTGTCAGCGCGGGAACTTTTCCTGCAATCAACTGTCTGATAACCGACATAACCATTGTAGACTCAGCATCCCCCGGTCCATATACACTGAATATTCGTGGCCAGACATATCGGAGCCCCTTTTGCCTACAGGAAAGTTCCGCCATCCTTCCCGCGAAGCATTTGGCTATGCCATACGCTGTTTCCGGGAAACAGGGCGTAGATTCCCTCTTTTTTCCCCCGGCATGTCCATATTCTGCCTGAGACCCCGCTCCTACAAAGCATTTACATCCCATTTTAGCAGCCAATTCCACCGCCTCTAACGTATACTGTACATTCAAAAAATGTTTGTCCACACAATTATGATCTCTGCTATAATCCCACCCCAAATGGTAAAACACCTCAAACCTATCCGGGGCTTCAAATTTTGTAAGATTTTTCATGTCCCACTCGACAATCCGCAGCTTCTCGTTTTGCGGTAATCTTCCTATTCTTTTTGAATGAGGTCTGACAAGAGCCGTAACATTTTTATTATGTGAAAGCAATTCCTCTACCAAAGCTAGTCCGATTTCGCCAGTTGATCCCGTCACTATTACATTTTTCATACATCTTCCGCCTAAACTCTATAATAGGCACTCCCCTCCATCTGCCACAATAACGCTCCCAGTCATAAACGAAGAGTCTGTCGATACTAAAAACAGAGCAACTTTCCCAATCTCCTCCGGCTGCGCCATTCGTCCCAATAAATTACAATCATTAAATCTGCTAAAATCACGATTGGTAAAAAGATTGGTAACTGTCATGCCTGGGCACAAGCAATTTACCCGCACATCCGGCGCATAATTCTTCGCCAGATATTTCGTAAATTGAATAAGCGCCGCCTTTGACGTGGCATACATATAACTCCGTCTTCCCTTAATATAATATTGCAGTCCATTAATGGAAGCATTATTTAATATTACTCCATGGCTTTCCTGCAACAATTCGATAAATGTCTGACATAAGTGCATTACTGATTTCACATTCGTATTGTACACATCATCCCAGTCCTCATCTGTGATATCTTCCAGAGAAGCCGTTTTTAGAATCCCGGCATTATTCATCAAAATATCCAGTCTGCCATACTTCTTCTCAACCGTTATTTTTAACTGATTGACATCATCCTTTTTTGTCACATCACACGGAACAAACTCCGCCTGTCCCCCCATCTCTTTTATTTTTTGTTCCTGTGCACGTCCCTTTTCTTCATTTCTAGCCGCCAAAATAACAACAGCCCCCTCCGACGCCATCAGTTCCGCCGACGCTGCGCCAATACCGGAAGTACCCCCGGTAATAACAGCCACTTTTCCATCTAATTTGCCCATCTTCCGCTCTCCCTCCGTTTTCTTCTATTCCAATAAATCAATATACATATTTTCACGCAACTCATCCCGGGATAAAAACGGCGCCAAGTCCTCCAGCGGAGGCGATATTAATCGTCCGTCCTCCAATCTCTTTGTCGCGGACTTTGGTTCAAAAAACTGTTCCGTGTCGCAAAAGACTTCACACAATAAATAACCTTTATTCTGCAATATTTCTGTTAAACCAGTATCCAGATCTTTCGTTTGTTTCACACAATAATAAGGAATGCCAAAAGCCACACACAGCTTTTTCAAATCGGGAAATCCTAAGTCTTCGCTCTCCGATCCCACTCCCACAAGCTTATCATCAAACAAATTTTTCTGGGTAATACGAATCTGATGATATCCCTGATTGTTGATTACAAATATTTTTATGGGTAGACGGTTTGTCACCACCGTTTGCAATTCCTGAAGATTCATCATAATGCTTCCGTCACCTTCAACACAGATAACGGGTTCCGCACCATTTGCGACACATGCACCGACTGCCGCCGGCAAACCATATCCCATAGATGACATACCACAATTCATCAAAAAGCGCTGACCTCTTCCGATATAATAGGACTGGCTTCCCACCACGCTGGCGGAACCGTTTGAGACAATCGTCACCGCTTCATCCGGTAAAAATCTGCTCAACCTGTCCATAAAAGCATATACATTCACAAAATCTCCATCCGCATAATGCCTGTCCTGAACAACAGGATACTTTTTCTTCCACTTTCGGCACTGATCGCCCCATTCTGAAAAAAGAACAGACCCATCCCATGCCTCTCCCAATTTTTCTATGAAATACCCGGCATCGCAGCAAACCGGCAAATCTACCCGGATGGTCGGCTTCCGCAGTTCCTCCGCGTCAATGTCATTGACAACCACATACGCCTCCCGCGCCCAGGTTTCTATGTTATAACCAACCTGATAAATATTTAACCGTGTTCCGATGCAAATAAGCAAATCGCTGTTCTGCACTGCAAAATTACCCGCCCGGTCGCCCATGATGCCACCCCGCCCGGCATAATAGTCATCATCCGTTTCCATGATATCAATACTATCCCAGCAGGTAACCACAGGTACTCTAAGTTTTTGTGCCAGCTTTCGAAATTTCTCTACACTGCCTGAAATGCGAATCCCGTTCCCCGCATAAAACACAGGGCGTCTTGCACCGGTCAATTTTTTTATAACCTGTACTATGATTTGATCGTCGACTCCTCCCTGCCCTTCTTCTGTTTCCTTTTTTTCCATAACATGGCAGGTTCCATAAACAGCCTCACCTTCCTCATACCCTTTCAAATTATCTATCTCAATATATGCCCCCTGAATATCCAGTGGAATATCCAGCCAGCAGGGACCCGGTCGTCCCTGCGTTGCCACCTTATAAGCCTTTTCCAAGCAATATTTAATTTTCTGAGCATCCATAATCATTTCCGCATACTTCACCATGTTCTCCAATGAAGCAACGATATCAAACTCCTGATTTCCCAGCGTCCTCAAATTAAGTCCACTGTGAAAAACAGTGAGGCTTGTCTTGGTCTGTCCCGAAAACACCAACATGGGAATCGAATCCTGATATGCTCCGGCAACGCCATTCAGAGCATTGATCGCTCCCGGTCCACTTGTCACACAGACTGCCGCCATTTTCCCATGTACGCGAAAATAAGCATCTGCCGCCATTGCAGACGCCTGTTCATGGTGATTATAAAGACAGTGCAACAGCCGGTTATGTCCAAACGAATCATTCATATGCATTGCCCCACCGCCTACTACAGTAAACACATCCGTTATATTATGTTCTATCAAAAATTCTGCGATATAATCAGACACTCTGACTTTCATGACTCACTCCTCTGCAGTAACGCCACTACATATTTCACCGCCTCCAGTATTTCCGCCTCAGTTGTATCGTGGACAATACATAATTCCCTGTTGTCTTCCTTCATCAACACTGTCGTCAACGAATTCCCGATTTGTTTCTTATCCTTGTGCATAGCGCCAATTATCGCATCCATATCCATACCCAGACACTTCCAATCCACATGAATAATTTTCAGCAGAAGCGCTTCCATACGCCGCACCAGTTCCTGGCTTATCCAGCCCCGCTTCAAAGAAATATAATTTGCCGCAACTGTTCCCATCGCAACAGCTGTCCCGTGCGGAATCACATAATGGCTCACTGTCTCGAATGCATGTCCAAATGTATGTGCAAAATTCAGTTGAATCCGCACTCCTCTGTCAAATTCATCCTTTTCAATGAACGTTTTCTTAAAGCCAAGCGACCGAAGCACAAATTTCCCCAGCAATTTGTTATCTTTGAGAAGCAGTCTGTCCATATCCTGTTCCAATAACGCTATGCCCTCTTCCCCTGCCATAATATTAAATTTGACAACCTCTCCGAGTCCGCTCTCGAAATCTTTTTCACTTAAGCTCTTAAAAAAGGATGGACAGATGTAGATTTGATCCGGCGCATAAAAAGTCCCTAATATATTTTTGTACTCTTTGTAATTAAGGGAAGTCTTGCCGCCAATACAACTGTCACATGCCGCCAATAATGTTGTCGGAACAAACCTCCACTGAATCCCCCGGTACAACACATTTGCAACAAATCCTGTGATATCCTGAATAATGCCGCCGCCAATTGAAACCAATACCGCGTTTCTCTTCGCCCTTAAATCACTGATCTTCTCACAGACCGACAGCGCCGTCTCGATTGTTTTATTTCTCTCTTCCGCCCGAATGAGACAAAAGCGTCCTTTCAACTCATGTTCCAAGCATGAAAATAATTGTTCCCGATACAAGCGGTAAACCATTTCATCCAAAACAAAAAAACTTTCAGGAAGCGCAAACAAATCCTTCAGAAAAGAAAAGTTTTCATATACATCAACTTGATAGTCCTTTGCATGTGATCGAATAACCATAATATCCTCCTCATATATGCTTCACCCGCAAAAACGCTTTGTCAAAACGTCGCATCATAGCTGTCCTGAACTTCCGCGTACCTTGAATAAGTCACAAAATGCAATTCCATATCCGAATATTCATGTTCCAGCACAAACCTGATATGACGGTTCAAGTGCCTTGCTTCATTCTTTACAAATGCGTACTCCATATGGGGATTAAAGTAATTGTCCTCATGATCTGAATATCCGTCAAATCCTGCCAAGTGTAACTCTTTCAGCCCGCACTTCCTTACTACTTTCAGTAGCATTAAAAAGGAATTATCCACAATCTCTTCTTCCTGTTCCAATAACGGCTGGCGGAGTATAACATAGGGGAAGTCTTCTCCTCTTGCCGTGACATTCGATGTCGCAATCAATTGGATTTTCTCATTTTCCTTCTTCAAAAGCTGACTTGCCATCTCTTTGTATCTGTTTCCCTTTGTCACAAATACATACTGCACTTTTATCGTCTTCGGAATATAATTAACAGATATCACAACCGGATGATTTTCACGGATAAAACCTTCTATTTTTTCTTCCTGCAGCCGAATGCTCTTTCCGGGACCCACTAACAAAACCGGTCTACCCGTACACAGTGCTTTCTGCAGCCTTTTGAACGTATCCGCATCGGCGTCACAATCAGCCTCATAATCCGCATATGTATTCTCTCCTACTGATTTATTATATAAAAGCTTATTTTTCTTTGGTTTGATATCTCCCAAAACATCGTTTAACGCAGTAATCGAAATATTCGGTTTGTTCTGTATCTGCCTCACATAATCCGGATGCACTTCATTATAGGCAGATAGATAAAAATACATTTTATAACCCCACGGAGTTTTTTGATAAAATTCCAGAACGCTTTCTTCAATTGCCTCTAACATGGAATTTATTTCATAGGACTTTCCGTATGTTCTATTCAAATACATTGCCACCAGTTCCAACGGGGCATTACCTGCGCTTTTCCCCATCCCGTACAATGTACCGTCCACGATTACATCCCGCTTTGTCGGGCATTCCAGAAATGCCATGGTATTGGCAAAAGCAAGCTGCAAATTATTATGTGCATGAAAACCGATGCCGACCTTCTCATCCACATACTTATCCAGTAGTTCGTATATATGCCGCATACGTTCCGGCGTCAGCAGCCCATAAGTATCTACCATAGAAACAACATATGGTTTTACCTCATTCACCAGCGAAATCAGTTCCATCAGTTCTTCATCACTGTAATCAGTAACGGATACCAATTGTGAAAACACAAGATAACCCCGTTCCTTTAAACGAGCGCAAAATTCCATCGCTTCCCTCATCCTGTATTTCTTAAAAATCACCCTTATCCCATCCAGACAGCTTTCTTCGCAAGATTGGATATGCTCCAGCGTACAAGTGCCAAAGTCTATCATCCCTACTACCATCGGCGGTCTTTGTGCGATTTCTCCATAGATTCGTCCCACGGCACAGGTATCGGGCATTATGCTTCTATTGATATCAAACGGTCTTCTCTCATCCAAAAAGCCCACCTCGACGATATCCACTTTTGCATCTGTCAGCCTCTCAAAAATACTGCAAAGATTATTATGCCCAAACTCCCAGTCATTGACATATCCCCCGTCGCGCAATGTGCAATCCAGCAGTTTAATCTTGTTACTCATTTTTATCCCCTCAACATTCTCTCATAGAATCGATAATCACCTTTGCCATATAATCAACCATCTCATCCTTCATCCCTGGATAAACACCGACCCAGAATGTGTTATTCATAATAAAATCTGTCATGGCAAGTTCTCCACTCACCCTGTACTTGTCCGTTCCCCTGATCTGGTCGAAGCACGGATGCTTGATCAGATTCCCGGAAAATAACAGACGAGTCTGAATATTGTGTGCTTCTATATATCTTGTGATCCTGTTTCTATCCAGTCCGCTTTCCGGACGAACCGAAATGAGAAATCCGAACCAAGAAGGGTCTGAGTCCTCCGCCGGTTCCGGCAAAATCAGTTTATCCTCTACTATCTTCAACGCCTTATACAACCGCTCCCAATTATGCCGTCTTCTCTCGATAAAAGAGGGAAACTTTTTCAGCTGCTCACATCCGATAGCCGCCTGCATATCCGTCGCTTTGAGGTTATATCCGAAATGAGAATAAACGTATTTATGGTCATATCCTGTTGGAAGTTGCCCATATTGCCTATCAAAACGATGTCCACAGAAATTATCCTGACCGGATGGGCAAATACAGTCGCGTCCCCAATCACGATACGAGAGGATGAGGCGATGGAGCAGCGGATCATCCGTATATACACAGCCCCCCTCTCCCATCGTCATATGATGAGGCGGATAAAAAGAACTGGTTCCGATGTCTCCCCACGCACCGGTAAATTTTTCTTTTCCGCCTATCGTGTATCTGCTTCCGAGCGCATCACAGTTGTCTTCCACAAGCCATAATCCATGTGCGTCACAGAAAGTCTTCACGGTCCTTAGATCAAATGGGTTCCCAAGGGTATGAGCAATCATAACTGCCTTGGTTTTCTGGCTCAGCGCACCTTCTAACATGCTTCCATCGATATTGTACTGCGGAACCGTCACATCCACGAATACCGGAATCGCTCCATAATTAATCATCGGAGTAACTGTAGTCGGAAAACCGCAGGCAACTGTGATAACCTCGTCGCCCGGTTTAATCTGCCTGTCTCCAAGTTCGGGTGCCGTAAGGACCATAAACGCAATGAGATTTGCCGATGACCCTGAATTTACAAGATGCGCATACTTCACTCCGATCCATGCCGCAAATTCCCGCTCAAATTGATCCGCAAACCGACCGGCAGTGAGCCAGAAATCCAAAGTCGCATCGGTTAATGCCTGCATCTCCTTCTCATCAAATACACGAGACGCATAAGAGATCCTGTCTCCGGGTTTAAATGCATCTCTTTGTTCCATAAAATCATGATAGTATTGCGCTACCATATCCTTTATCTGTTCTCTGGCCTCTGTCTCATTTTCCCAATTCATACTCACTCCGCCTCCAGAAATCTTTCAATCTGTCTATCCATCACATTTCTGACATTTTCTCCGGCAATCCATGCCTTGCTCCACTCCACGACCATCTTTACAGCCGTTTCCAGATCCCAATGAGGGTGCCAGCCAAAAACAGTTTTCAGTTTAGAACAGTCGAGTTTCAGGAAATTCGCCTCATGGGGACCACCATCGTATTTGTCAATCCACTTTAACCCTTCACCCCAATGTTTCATAAACAGATCGACCAGGGCGCCTGTCCGAAAGCAATCTTTGTCATCGGGTCCTACATTGTACCCTGACTGATATCCGGGATCTTCATATTGCATTGCCGCGATCATCAGATAAGCGTACACAGGTTCCAAAACATGCTGATAGGGTCTAATCGAATAAGGATTCCTCACAATAATGTCCTCACCATTTATCGCGGCTCTCACACAGTCCGGAATGATCCGATCCTTTGCAAAATCCCCGCCGCCGATAACGTTTCCTGCCCTCGCCGTTGAAACAGCCACTTTCCCGTCAAGAAAGGATGACTTGTAGCTGTGGGTGACAATCTCTGAGCAGGACTTTGAATTGGAATACGGATCATAACCGTCCAGAGGCTCGTTTTCCCTATACCCCCAGCACCATTCCCGGTTTTCATACACCTTGTCCGTTGTAACATTGAGAAAAGACCGAACAGAAGGTGTCTGTCTGACCGCTTCACAGACATTCACTGTCCCCATGACGTTCGTAGAATACGTCCCAACCGGATCCCGATAGCCGTCCCTCACGATCGGCTGCGCTGCCATATGTATAACGATTTCCGGCTGATAGGTCTTAAACGCCTCCAGAAGATGCTCTAAATCTCTCACATCGCCCTTCCTGTGCGTAATCTGCTCCCTGATCCCGCAAAGTTCAAACAATCTTTCCTCTGTCTGGCTGCAAGTCGAATAGCCAATAACCTCCGCACCGGCATTCACCAGCATCACAGACATCCAGGATCCCTTAAACCCTGTATGCCCGGTAATGAAAACTCTTTTACCTCTGTAAAAATTTAAATCAAACATTTAATTCTCCCACGTCTTCCAGGGCGCCCGTCCAGATGCCCACAGAGATTCCAGTTTATCTTTCTCGCGCTTCGTGTCCATACACTGCCAGAAGCCCTCATGAAAATAACTTTTCAATTCTCCATCCGCCGCAAGCCTTTTCATCGGCTCCTGTTCCAGCACGGTCTCGTCATCCGTAAGATAATCAAATATTTTCGGATTACAGACCATGAAGCCGCCGTTTACAATCGCTCCATCCTCCGTATCTTTTTCACGAAAAGCAACAATGGAATTATTCTCGTCAATATCAAGAATCCCTTTTTGCTGCGCAAGACTGATTGCCGTAAGCGTCACACATTTCCCATGTGCCCTGTGAAATTCTGTCAATTTCTCGATATCTACATTCGATACGGCATCTCCATATGTAAGATAAAAAGGTTCCTCCCCTACATATTTCCTTATTCTTCTCACACGGCCTCCCGTCATTGTGTTAAGACCGGTATCAACTACCGTCACTTTCCAGTTTTCGGTGTGTTTGTCGTGAACGACCATCTTATTATCCAGCTCAAAATCGAACGTAATATCAGATGTGTGAAGAAAGTAATCCGCAAACCATTCTTTTATCACATGCTGCTTATATCCGGCGCAGATAATAAAATCCTTTATCCCAAAATGAGAATATCCTTTCATAATATGCCAAAGAATCGGCTGTTCTCCGATCTCCAACATTGGTTTTGGTTTGTATTGTGACTCCTCGGAAATACGTGTCCCATATCCCCCCGCCAAGATCACCGCTTTCATCATACGATATCCTCCAAAGAGATAATTTTGCGGCCATTACACCGCAGCCTGTCCGCTATCTCATCAAAAACATAAATGGGTGTAACGATAATGACGTCCCACCGATCGTCCGCCTTTAAAGATGACACATTAAGAACATTTAATTCATCTATGCTTCCCTCGGTATTGGCATCGATAAAACAGGAGATGTCTATCCCATTGTCCCTGCAATATCGCAGAAGCTGCCTGCCCAGTTTGCCGCATCCATAAATTGCAATGCTTCCGGCATGAAGATCCTTAATCCTTCCCAACAACACTCCATCCCTAGATGCAGTCAGGATTTTATCGCATATCCAGTACAGTTTATCCATTTTGTATATATGCGCATTTTTTTGTCGGATTTCTTTCTTGTTAGCTTCTACTATAGCTTCTATTTTTTTCTTGTAATCCTCATCTTTTTTTTCATTATATAGTTTGGTATATGCCCCCATATGCGCAACCACTTCAAACAGAAAGTTCCATCGATCCGGCAGCATTTTGGTATATTCAAACCAAAGATCGTGGGCGTATTCCGGCGCATATATATTCCAAGGCTTTATTACAGCAAGATGTATAAAAGTCGCATCATTTCGCTCCTTTTCCAGATGATCCGTTCCGAAAATGCCAGCTTCCTCTACCGGTATATAATTAAAGTGCATATCCTGATTTATAAGCAGGCAGTCACGATAATCAATATTGATTACATCCTGATCCAGCGCCCAATATCCACCGTCTCTATACTTTTGATACAACTGTTTCGCTCCAAGGCGTCCATATGCTTTCCTGATGTCAATCACTATAATATCTGAATTAACATAATCATATTTGCCGATTCCGTGTACCGTATGAACATCCAAAGGATACTTATTGAAATATCCCATATCCACCACGGCGTGCAGGCACTTATCGCCAAGCTCTGCGTCATAAAAATCTCTTATGTTCTTTTGGACAAGCACATCCGTACCAAGGAGCAGCGCTCTGTCATACTTCCCATACAGATCCTCAACACAATAATATCGATACCAAATCGCCGTATGCCACCAGTACATATCTCCCACGGACAGATCCTTCACGCGTTCTGCACCCACAAACATCGGATAAAAACAACTGCCCGCCTCGGTCACCAGCATATCTATCTTCTTCAAAATATCATCCATCGGTTCGTGATAATAAAACCAGATATTGAACCTTTCTCCCGGATTATTCACAAACAGGGACTTGATCGTAACCATTGAAAACAATGCAAGTTCCTTACTTGATCCTAAAACGATATTCATTTGGTCATCCATGAATGCACCTCCATTTATTAATTTCTAATCAAATTCTCCTGCTGCTATCTTTTAACTAAATCCACCATTAATCAATATTTTCACGCCTTTGTATCTCCTCTATCATCTTGATCAATCCAGTTTTCCAATCATATTTAACCTTATAGCCATACCCATTTAACACAGTCAAATCTGCTACACAATCCGGCTCCCCGTCCCGCAACTCTACAGCCCCATAGTTTATCCTACCACTGGAACCAGTCTGCTCACGAAGATACTCCAACACCTCATGTATTGACGGAGCTAACCCGGTTCCCACATCCACATCATGGTATCCGATATCCCTGCTCTTAAGCACACACATGATAGCGCCGACAACATCCTCAACGGCAATGATATCCCGATGCTGCGTACCTATGGTGGCCTCTATGTCCATCCCTCGGATCATTTTATAAACAGTTCCCGGCAAAAAGCGGTCAAGCGGCTCATCCGATCCATAAAACATCTGAAGCTTCATATTGAAAAAATTGATTCCATGCTTGTCCGAATAGAACCGGCCGAACCTGGCAAAAATATCCTTCGAAAAACTATACATATTTAATTCTTCCGGCAATCCGGTGGAAATCGTCATATAATTAGGAATTCCGTTCTCCGCAGCAAGATCGAGTATATATAAAGGAAAATCGATATTGCTCTGAAGGACACTCTGATACAGTCTTGTACTCCTCCCATAATTGCCGGAAACATTAATCACCCAATCAAAGTCCTCATATTGCATGGAAGTTTCCACTGCACCCGCAGCCGCCGGAATAAGTCGGATTCGTTCCTTAATATCGTCAAGTCCATTCATATTTGATGTCGTTCTTATTGTTCCAACCACACTGCATCCTTCATCAACTAGGGTATGTATCAACTTACTGCCAAGATATCCCGTACTCCCCAAAATCAGACAATTCATCTACATCGCTCCCGCCTAAATAAGTTGCATACCGATCCATTCGCCTAATGGATACGACTTACTTTCATACTCTATATCATCCCTGTATCCCGAACGGATGACACGGCTGGTATCGCGTGCAACATCATATTCAAAATACGTATGAGCATGATTCGTAAGCAGATATACTTTATCACCATATTGCCTGATGCAGTGAAATGTGGTTTTGATATTGACAAACCTCACCGCTATCTGTTCATCGTCCGTATGTTCTATGATAATTACTGCCGTTGGATGATATCCCCTAAATGGCGCAAAAACAACCCTATTTTCATTGCCGCACGCAGTAAAAAAATAATTTCCACTCGTATATTGACCGCTTTTCTGATGAAATATAATCGTTTCCCTCTTTAGTACAAAAATTCCGCTTTCAGAAACTACATATTCATAATCACCCTGCTTGAAATACCCCCATATATAGCAATTCCCTATGGGCAATCTGTATTCTTTCACTTCTCCATTCTTAAGATTCATATCTAACAGGCTATTCGAAAATATACGGTAAATCTTCAAATGATCTCCTGTGGCATATCCATATACAAACTGCGGTTCCTGCGGGGCGGCTGCTTTGCCCGACTTATGATACGGAACGGGTATGTATGCCATGCTATAGTCATCCAGATCAAGCCTGATCATTTCCGGATACCGCAGCGGCAAAAAATACACAACATTTCCGCACAGCAGACAGCCATGAAATTTACTGTTATCAACGCCTCTATTTTCATATGCAATCTTTA
>ERZ808042.629-NODE-629-length-16971-cov-3.397715_pt1 | contig 16971 bp, 17 predicted proteins | sample MGYA00380193_ERZ808042 | MGnify/ENA primary metagenome ERZ808042 (study PRJEB31490, sample SAMN06133401) | mouse gut metagenome | isolation source: M1_2 | host: mice | place: China: Chengdu | collected 2015-05 ...
TTATGTACGGGGCGAAACATGCCGTGGGTACGGATCTGGATCCCTGTGCGGTGGAGGCCGTCGCGCAGAATAAGGAGGCCAACGGCATCCGTGAGCAGGACTTTGAGCTGCTGATCGGCAATATCATTACGGAAAAGGAAGTGCAGGATACCGTCGGATACGAATGTTACGATATCGTAGTGGCAAATATTCTGGCGGATGTGCTGGTGCCGCTCACGCCGGTTGTTGTGTCCTGCTTAAAGCCGGGCGGCGTCTATATTACTTCCGGCATCATCGAGGGCAAGGAGGAACTGGTGGCGCGGGCCTGCGAGGCGGCGGGGCTTACGGTTCTGGAAATAAACGCCCTGGGCGAGTGGCGGTCTGTGACGGCGCAGAAAAAATGAGGCAGAATATGAAAAAAACGGAAGAAAAATTTGGAATGGTGCTGCTTAGGAATCTGGCGGGTGTGCTGGCAATCGTGTGGATGTGCATTATTTTTGCTTTTTCCGCCCAGACAAAGGAAGAGTCGGGCGCGGTGAGCGAGAGCTTCACCTATCACATGGTCAGTTCTACCAGAACGTTTTTTCATTTGGACTTGAGCGACGCGCGGGTGAAGGAGATCGCGGATACGATAGAAGGGCTTGTCAGAAAAGCAGCCCATATGGCGGAGTACGGCATATTGTCCGTTCTTCTTTACATATGGATCGGTCAGTGGGAGATGCGTTTCCTGCGAAGGGGCGGGACTGCAGTCGGAGCCACCGCCGTCTATGCCGCCACGGATGAGATCCATCAGCTCTTTGTGGCGGGACGTTCGGGACGGTTTTCGGATGTGTGTATCGACAGCGCGGGCGCCCTTGCGGGAGTGCTTGTGTTCGTGCTGCTTGTGAGGCTTGTAAGGCATGTACGAAAGAGGCGGCTGAAACGTGAACAATGTAAAAAGAACTTCTAAAACTCAGCAGCAGAGGCTGCTTCGTTAAGAAGTTCTATGTTTTACATGGGAGAATGCCGAAAAAGACGGCATTCTCAGGGCGCGTTTGAGGGGTGAGGATATGTATCAGTTTTTTGTGGAACCGTCTCAAATACAGGGTAAAAAAGTGATTATAACCGGCAGTGACGTCAATCATATGAAAAATGTCCTGCGGATGAAGATCGGTGAGGAGATCGCGGTCAGGAACGGTGTGGACGGAAAGGAATATCGCTGTGGCATTGAGGAGTTCGCGCAGGAGCAGGTGATCTGTTCGCTGCGCTTTGTCAGGGAAGAAGGGGTCGAGCTGCCCTCTAAAATTTATCTCTTTCAGGGGATTCCCAAGGCGGATAAGATGGAGCTGATCGTGCAGAAGGCCGTGGAACTTGGCGCGTTCGAGGTGATTCCGGTGGCGGTGAAACGCTGTGTGGTGAAGCTGGACGCAAAGAAAGCGCAGGCGAAAGTGAACCGCTGGCAGGGGATCGCGGAGGCGGCGGCCAAACAGTGCAAAAGAGGGGTCATTCCCGTGGTGAGAGAGCCGATGACGATGAAGGAGGCGGCGGCTTATGCGCGGGAGATGGACGTCAAGCTGATTCCCTATGAGCTGGCGCAGGACATGGCCCACACGAAAAAAATCATTGAGGCCATACGTCCCGGCGAAAGTGTGGCGGTCTTTATCGGGCCGGAGGGCGGTTTCGAGGAGAGCGAGGTGGCGGAGGCGCTTGCGGCAGGCATAGAGCCGATTACCATGGGAAAGCGAATCCTGCGCACCGAGACGGCGGGCCTTACGATCCTTTCCTGGCTGATGTACCATTTGGAGTAGAAAAACATATTCTAGGAATATAGGGTTTAGGAAGGAAATAACGGCAATGGAAGTATATCTGGATAATTCCGCGACGACCGCCTGTTTCGAGGAGGCCGCGCAGTTGATGCACAGGATTTTGTGCGAGGACTATGGAAATCCTTCCAGCCTGCACCATAAGGGAGTGGAGGCGGAAGCCTACTTAAGATACGCGAACGAGACATTTGCAAAGATTTTAAAAGTGAATGAGAAAGAAATTTTCTTTACCTCCGGCGGAACGGAGTCGGACAATATCGCGCTGGTCGGCGCGGCCATGGCAAACCACAGAACAGGACGCCACCTGATCACCACCAGGATTGAACATCCGGCGGTGCTGCAGCCCATGTCCTATCTGGAGGGGCAGGGATTTGAGGTGACGTATCTCTCTGTTGACAGGCAGGGAAAAATTTCTCTGGAAGAACTGGAACAGGCAATCAGGCCGGACACGATACTCGTCTCCATCATGCATACGAACAATGAGATCGGCAGCATGCAGCCTGTCGCGGAAGCGGGAGAACTCATCAAGAAAAAGAATCCCAAGACGCTTTTTCATGTGGATGCGGTGCAGGGCTTCGGCAAGGCCCGTATCTATCCCGGGAAAATGCATATCGACATGTTGAGCGCCAGCGGCCATAAAATCCATGGCCCGAAAGGCGTCGGCCTTCTCTATATGAGGGAGGGCGCAAAGGTAAGCCCCATCATGTACGGCGGCGGCCAGCAGCGGGGACTGCGTTCCGGGACGGAGAATCTGCCCGGCATTGCGGGCTTCGCAAAGGCGGCGGAGCTGGTATATCAGGATCTGGAGCAGGACGTGGACAGAATGTATGCTCTGCGGAAGAAATTGACTGATGGAGTCAAAAATGTAGATGATGTGATCTTCAACGGCTGCCCCGGCAGGGAGGGAGCACCCCATGTCGTGAGCGTTTCTTTCAGGGGCGTTCGCAGCGAGGTGCTTCTGCACGCGCTGGAGGAGCGTGGCATCTATGTCTCCGCCGGAAGCGCATGCTCTGCACATAAACCGCAGCCTTCGGCAACTTTGCGGGCGATAGGTGTAGAGAAGGACCTTCTGGGGTCCACGATCCGGTTCAGTCTCTCCGGATTTACGACAGATGAGGAGATTGCGTATACCTGTCAGAATCTGGAGGAGATCGTGCCGAAACTGAGACGCTATATGAGACACTGAACAGAGGGGGACCGACGGTCCCCCTTATATGGAGGGAATTATGTACAAGTCATTTTTGATTAAGTATGCTGAAATCGGTGTGAAAGGCAAAAACCGGTATCTCTTTGAGGAGGCTTTGGTCAAACAGATCAAGTACGCTTTGAAAAAGACGGAGGGTGAGTTTGTCGTGCGCAGGACGGACGGGCGCATCTATGTGGACGCGCAGTCCGATTTTGACTTCGAGGAGACAGTGGAGAGCCTGAAAAAAGTATTTGGCATTTCCGGCATCTGCCCGGTGGTTCATGTGGAGGACGAGGGATTTGAAAAACTCTCGCAGGATGTGGTGCGCTATGTCGGCGACGTGTATCCGGACAGGAATAAAAGTTTCAAAGTGGCGGCCAGACGGGCGCGCAAAAATTATCCGCTTAATTCCATGCAGCTCAACGAGGAACTGGGCGGCGTGATTCTGGACGCCTACCCGGAGATGCATGTGGATGTGCACAATCCCGATATTCTTCTGCATGTGGAAATCAGGGACAAGATTTATCTCTATTCAGAAATCATCCCCGGCCCGGGCGGTATGCCTGTGGGGACGGGGGGCAAGGCGATGCTTCTTCTGTCCGGCGGCATTGATTCTCCGGTGGCGGGCTGGATGATCGCCAAGCGCGGTGTGAAGATCGACGCCGTGTATTTTCATGCGCCGCCGTACACCAGCGAGCGGGCGAAACAGAAGGTGGTGGACCTGGCGAAGAAGGTGGCGGCTTATGCGGGGCCTGTCTGGCTGCACGTGATCAATTTCACGGATATCCAGCTTTATATCTATGACAAATGCCCCCACGACGAGCTGACCATTATCATGCGCCGTTATATGATGCGTATTGCGGAGCACATTGCGAAGGAGACGGAGTGTCTTGGGCTGATTACGGGTGAGAGCATCGGGCAGGTGGCGTCTCAGACTATGGCGAGCCTGGCTGCCACCAACGAGGTGTGCACCATGCCTGTTTACAGGCCGTTGATTGGCTTTGATAAGATGGAAATTGTGGATATCGCGGAGAAGATAGACAGCTATGAGACTTCCATTCTGCCTTACGAGGACTGCTGTACCATTTTTGTTGCAAAGCATCCGGTCACGAAGCCGAATCTGAATATCATCAGGCGGCATGAGCAGAATCTGCAGGAGGGGATTGAGGAGCTGGTGGAGAAGGCGCTTGCGACGGATGAGGTGATCGTGGTGCAGGCGTAAAAAAACAGCCCGGAAATTTCCGAGCTGTCTCTGATTACCATATGGATTTGGTGCGAAGCCGCGATTACATGATGTAAGGCTTCAGAGTCTCCATAACCTCATCCGTGCCGTCCTCAGCGTGGATGTTCAGGTCGATGGGCTTGGACAGATCCAGGCTGAAGATGCCCATGATGGATTTCGCATCGATAACGTATCTGCCGGATACCAAGTCAAAATCATAATCAAACTTTGTGATATCGTTCACGAAAGACTTAACCTTATCGATAGAATTTAAAGAAATCTGTACTGTTTTCATTGCGGAATTACCTCCTTTGATTTTTATACCTTCTGGGTATTATACTAAATGTTGGAAGAACAAAAGTCAATGATAAAACAATACAAAAAATGCGGGGATTACTATGAAAAGTGTAGCATTACATAATCTGGGCTGCAAGGTAAATGCCTATGAAATGGACTTTATGCAACAAATGTTACAAGAAAAGGGATATAAAATTGTATCATTTGATGAAGTGGCAGACATTTATATCGTGAACACCTGTACGGTGACAAATATCGCGGACAGAAAGAGCAGGCAGATGCTTCACCGGGCAAAAAAGAGGAATCCGGACGCCGTGGTGGTGGCGGTGGGATGCTATGTGCAGACGGGTAAGGAGACGCTTGAGAAGGACGGCACGGTGGATCTGGCCATCGGGAACAACCGGAAGAAGGATCTGGCGGAGATACTGGAGGCGTATCTGGAAGAAAGGCAGCAGGCGGCTTTGGAGGGGATGAAGATGGAGGTAAGCCCAAAGGAGACACCTGTGCCCGCTGTGAAAATTGACAGAATCGACATCGACCACGCGCCCTATGAGGAGATGACTCTTAGACGGGCGGCGGAACACACCCGCGCCTACATCAAGATACAGGACGGGTGCAACCAGTTTTGTTCTTACTGCATCATCCCTTATGCCAGAGGACGGGTGAGAAGCCGTCAGGAGAAGGATATTTTAAGGGAAGCGCGGGGCATGGCGCAGGCGGGATACCGGGAAGTTGTTCTGACGGGTATTCATATCAGTTCTTACGGGGCTGACCGGGGCGGCAGTGAGCTTGCCTGCCTCATGGAAAGACTTTCAGAAATCGAAGGGATAGAGAGGATACGTCTCGGTTCTCTGGAGCCGGGGATTGTGACGGAGGGGTTTGCGGCCGGGATCAGCGCCATGCCGAAGATCTGCCCCCACTTTCACCTCTCCCTGCAGAGCGGCAGCGACACGGTGCTTCGCAGGATGAACAGGCGCTATGATACGGCGGGGTATTACGGTGCGGTGGAGAGACTGAGAAAATATTATGTAAACCCGGCAATCACCACGGACGTGATCGTGGGATTTCCCGGGGAGACGGAGGAGGAGTTTGCGCAGACGGAAGATTTCTTGAGGCGGGTGGGCTTTTACGAGATGCATATATTCAAGTATTCCAGACGGCAGGGCACCCGGGCGGCGGCGATGGAGGGGCAGCTTACGGAGGCCGAGAAGGCGGTGCGGAGCGAGCGCCTGATCAGGCTGGAGAGGGAGATGTCCCGCGCGTACAGGGAAGTATTTTTGGGGGAGACGCAGGAGGTTCTTTTCGAGGAACTTTTGGAAAAGGACGGGGAAGCGTACTGGATCGGACATACACCCCGCTATTTAAAGGCGGCACGGAAGGCGAAGCAGGGAGAAAACCTGCAAAACCGCATTATTTCTGGCAGGCTGGTTTCTTTTTGGCGGAGGACATTCTTCTTATCGAAGACTAGCAGCCCGGATTTGCTAAAATGCAGGGAAAACATGCAAAATTAATAGCCGTTGCTGTGAAACGCCGTTTGTGGTAAAATATACCGTGGGAGTGTGAAGGGAGATTCTGGAGGAATTGCTGCTATGATGTCACGAAAGAGAAAAGCGCTGCTCAGTGTTCTCTGTGCGGCGAGTCTTACGTTTGCGGTTGCAGGATGCGGAAATGACACACCGCTGGATCCGAAAAATCCCACTTCGATCACGGTCTGGACGTACTACAACGGCGACCAGCTGAGTGCGTTCGATCGTCTGGTAGATGAATTTAACGAGACTGTCGGCGCTGAGAAAGGGATTATTGTAAAGAGCGTAAGCCAGGGATCGGTCAACGATCTGGAGGCAAATGTCCTCGCGGCGGTGCAGGGAGAGGTCGGCGCGGACGAGGTGCCGAACATCTTCATGGCGTATGCGGACACGGCGTACACGATCGATCAAATGGGTCAGGTCATGGATCTGAAAGATTACCTGACGGAAGAGGAAAAGAATGCCTACATAGACAGCTATATCAGAGAAGGGGATTTCGGGGGAACGGGAGAGATCAAAATTTTTCCGACGGCGAAATCCCTGGAGGTGCTGGTTCTAAACAAGACGGACTGGGACGTTTTCGCGGAGGCGACAGGAGCCGCCTACGACGATCTGTCGGATATGGAGGGTCTGGCTGCCACGGCGCAGCGCTATTATGAGTGGACGGACGCCCAGACGCCGGATGTTCCGGACGACGGCAGAGCATTGTTCGGACGGGACGCTATGGCCAATTATATGCTGATCGGCAGTATGCAGCTTGGACAGGAGATCTTTGAGGTCTCCGACGGGAAGATGACGCTGCATTTTGACAAGTCGGTAGCGCGCAGGCTCTGGGACAACTATTATATACCCTTTATCAAGGGCTATTTTGCGGCGACGGGGCGTTTCCGCAGCGATGACATCAAAACGGGCAATATCATTGCTTACGTAGGCTCCTGCTCCGGTGTGTCTTTCTTCCCGGAGGCGGTGAGCGTGAGCGATTCGGAGAGCTATCCGATCGAGATGGATGTGCTTCCCTGTCCGAAATTTGAAGGCGGGGACTATGCGGTGCAGCAGGGTGCGGGCATGGTGGTGACTAAAGGAGAGGAAGCGGAGGTGTACGCCTGCGTGGAATTTTTAAAGTGGTTTACGGCGGACGAGAGAAATATCAAGTTTTCCGTAGATTCCGGTTATCTGCCGGTGACGAAGACCGCCAACAGCAAAGAGGCGATCGCGGGCAGTGGTGCGCAGATCAAGGACAGCATGTTAAAGACGCTGAATGTGGGCGTGGATATGGTCAACGACAATGAGATGTACACCACGAAGGCGTTTGAGGGCGGCACGAAGGCGAGAAATATTCTGGAATATTCCCTCAGCGATAAGGCGGCGGCCGACAGGGAGATCGTGGTCAGCAGAATGGCACAGGGACTGAGCATGGAGGAGTCGGCGGCAGAATTTGAGCTGGACGACAATTTTGATGCGTGGTACGAGGAGACACTGCAGCGTCTGCAGGAATTTGCACAGTAACGGCTTAGAGATAAGGGCAACGGGTGAGTGCCGATATGTCAGAGCATAAGAGAAAAGAGAGAACAATTTTCTGGATGGCGCTGCGTTCGCTGCTGGCAGTGCTGGCGGTGGAGATGCTGCTCATGGCGGGAAGCCTTGTGGCGGGCGGCGTGATTCAGACGCTCAATCGCAATTCCCAGGATATTCTGGCGAAACAGGTGGAGAACAGGGGCAGTTATCTGGCGGGCAGCATGGTTCAGAACTGGTCGAATTTAAGCGTGATAACGGACAGGGTGAATACCTGCACGCAGGAGTATCTTGACGCGGCGGGTATGACCCCGGGGGATCTCGGCAGGGAGGGCGGCGGTGTTCCGCTGATCAACGGAATCTGTCAGGATCTGATCGACACGATGTACAACAAACAGGTGTCGGGTATTTTTATGCTGATATGTACGCAGCCGCCGGATACGGCGGAAACGATGCAGGGCATTTATCTGCGGGATCTTGACCCTACGTCCATGCCATCCGATCTCCATGCGGATATTCTGGTGGAGCGGGCGCCTGTAGGGGTGGTGCGCGCCGGATATCTGGCTACGGACACGGGCTGGCAGCCTGTTTTTTCCACACAGGACAGTGCCGGGCAGCCTTTTTTCTTCAAACCCTATCAGGCGGCATTGGAGGGAAACGGCAAATTTTCCGCGGAGGCATGCGGGTATTGGACAACCGAAACCTACAGCCTTTCCGGGGATAACAGAGAAGCCATTGCTTATTCCCAGCCGTTGATCCTGCCGGACGGCACGGTTTACGGCGTTCTGGGAGTGGAGATTCTGGCTGACTATCTGCAGACTCTGCTGCCGAGCGGCGAGCTGATGGAGAACGGACGCGGTTCTTATATGCTTGCCTGCAGCACGGGAGAAGGCGTGCTGACTCCCGTTGTTTTATCCGGCGAAGGTCTGTCTGGCGGGGCGCTGGACAGTACGCGGTTTGCTTTTGCGGATGAAAAGCAGACGGTCATGGCGGACGAGGATAATAAATATTACGGGGCGGTGAGGAACATTGTCCTCTACAGCAGGAATGCGCCCTTTGACGCCGATAAATGGTATCTGGCGGGCTTTGCGAAACGGGACGATCTTTTTGCGTTTTCGATTCAGGTGACAAGGACGCTGGCGTTTTCTTTCGTGGGAACGATACTGATCGGGTTGATCGGTATCTTTCTGGTGAGTTACCATCTTTCCAAGCCTATCCATATGCTTTCCGACGAGGTGGAGAAAGCCAAGCAGATGGGGACGCTGCCGTCCCTGCCCGGCACGGGCATCCGGGAGATCGATCAGTTTTCCGGGGCGATAGAGCGTCTGCAGCAGGAGGTTACGGATTCTGCCACCCGTTTTATGCAGATCATAAAGATGTCCAGTGTGGATCTGGCCGGTTATGAACTGAAAGAAGGTTCCGACAGGGTCTATGTGACAGACAACTATTTCCCGCTGATGGGCGAGGAAAATGTGGATATCGAAAATCTGACGGTTGATAAATTCCGTGAGATCAAGATGGCGGTCAAGAAAAATCTGATCGCCAGAACGGCGGAGGACGGCAGCACGATCTACACCATGCCGCAGGAGGATGGCAGGGTGCGTTATCTGCGATCGTCCACGACCCAGGACGGGGACAGGCTCGTGGGGCTTTTGGAGGATGTGACGGCGTCCACTCTGGAGAAGAAACAGATCGAGAGAGAGCGAGACAGCGACATACTGACAAAACTTTACGGCAGGCAGGGTTTCCGGCGGGAGGCGGAGGAGCTGTTTGCCCAGCCGGAGGTGATGAAGCACGCGGCGCTGCTCATGATCGATCTGGATAATCTGAAGACTACAAATGACAGGTTCGGCCACAATTTTGGCGATCTCTACATACAGACGGCGGCGAGATGCTTTCAGGACAACACACCGGAGGGTACGCTGTGCGCCCGTATGGGCGGCGATGAGTTCCTGATTCTTTTCTACGGCTGCGACGAGAAGGAGACGATCAGGGAATGTCTGGATAAACTGTATAAGGCTATCGGGGAGGTGGAGTTTGTTCTTCCGGACGGCCGGAATATGGGACTTTCCGCGTCTGGCGGCTACGCGTGGTATCCCGAGGACAGCGACAATCTGTCTGCTTTGATGAAATACTCGGATTTTGCCATGTATCAGGTAAAGCGTACCAAAAAGGGGCGGTTGAAGGAGTTTGACCACGATGCATGGAAGCAGCAGATGTCCGAGGATCAGAGCCGTATCGAGTTCCATCAGATGCTGGATGCGCGCAAACTCACTTATCACTACCAGCCGATCTTCCGGGCGTGCGACGGGGAGGTCTATGGCTATGAGGCGTTGATGCGCGTGGATATGCCCGGTCTGCGCAATCCGGAGGTCGTGCTGCAGATCGCAAGGGAAGAAGGCCTTATGGGCGAGATTGAAAAGCTGACGATGTTTGTGGCGAGCGAGAGATATATGGAGCTTCTCGATCAGGGCGCGGTTTCACCGGAGGCTTATCTGTTCCTCAATTCCATTGCAAATGTGGCTATGACAGAGGAGGATGAGCGGGAGTACCATGAGCGGTTTGCCGTGATTCAGGATCGGGTCATTGTGGAGATCACGGAGACAGAAAATCTGGAGATGGAGCTGATCCGGAAAAAGAGCAGGACGGAAGGCTTTACGGGAATTTTTGCATTGGACGATTACGGCAGCGGCTACAACAGTGAGCTGAATCTCTTGACGCTGCATCCCCACTATGTGAAGGTGGACGTCACCATTGTGCGGGATGTTGACGTGGATGAGAACAAGCAGCAGATCGTGAGGAACATTGTCGGATATGCCCATGAGCGGGATATGAAGATCATTGCGGAGGGCATAGAGACGGGAGCGGAGTTAAAGAAACTACTGGAGCTCAACGTGGATTTCCTGCAGGGCTATTTCCTCGCGAAACCCGGTGCGGTGCCGCCCGCACTCTCGGAGGATGCCAGACTTCTCCTCTGGGATCAGAGGCAGAGCGGTTGATTTTTTCTGTAAATAATGGTAAGACTATAATAACAATAGATAAGGGCGTGAAAATATGCGGGATCAGGATTTGGAGAATACACAATTTTTTACTGTGGAGACGGAGCCGGAGACGGGCGTGAAGCTCGTGCTGTCCACGGTATATGAGGCGTTGACGGAGAAGGGGTATAACCCGGTCAATCAGATCGTCGGCTATATTATGTCCGGCGATCCCACTTACATTACCAGCCATAAGAGCGCGCGCAGCCTTATTATGAAGGTGGAGCGGGATGAGCTTGTGGAGGAAATGCTTGTGGAGTATATCAAAAACTCCATTGAGGGTGGAAAAAGGAATTGACCCATATGGTCAACACGGGTGAGAAGAACAGATGAGAATCATGGGGCTGGATCTCGGTTCCAAAACGGTGGGGGTGGCCATCAGCGATCCCTTGCTTATTACGGCGCAGGGGATCGAAATTATCAGACGCAAGGATGAGAACAAGCTGAGACAGACGCTTGCGCGCATAGAGGCTTTGATCGAGGAGTACGAGGTGGACAGGATCGTGCTGGGTCTGCCGAAGAATATGAACGATACGCTGGGAGAACGGGCGCAGCTTTCACTCGAGTTTAAGGAGAAGCTGGAGCGGCGCACGGGGCTTCCTGTCGTGATGTGGGACGAGAGACTGACGACGGTGGCGGCGGACAGGGCGATGATGGAGGCCGGAATCCGCAGGGAAAACCGGAAGGACTATGTGGATAAGATTGCGGCGTGTCTGATTTTGCAGGGTTATCTTGATTCACAGAAAGGTTGAATGAATGGAAAAAATTACATTTACGCCGCAGGAGGGCGGCGCTGTCGAATTTTATATTTTGGAACAGACGATGATCGGCGGCGCGAATTACCTTCTGGTGACGGATTCGGAAGGTGAGGACGGCGAAGCGCTGATTCTGCGCGATGTGTCCGCTCCGGAAGACGCGGAGGCGGTGTATGAGATCGTGGATGACGATGAAACATTAAACGCAGTGGCGGCTGTGTTTGAAAAGATAATGGACGACATTGATATTATTCAGTAGAAAGTGGAGGTAAATTTTGAATTTGAAGAAAAATGAACAAGGAAAGTCAGCAAGTAAGCTGAAGGCTATCCCATTAGGCGGGCTTGAGCAGATTGGGCTTAATATCACTGCCTTTGAATATGAGGATAGCATTGTTGTGGTGGACTGCGGCCTGTCATTCCCGGAGGACGAGATGCTGGGAATCGATCTGGTGATACCGGATATCACCTATTTGAAAGAAAACGCAGAGAAAGTGAAGGGGTTTGTGATCACCCACGGGCACGAGGATCACATTGGGGCGCTGCCCTATGTATTAAAGGATCTGAACATACCGATTTACGCGACGAAGCTGACTATGGGCATCATAGAGAACAAGCTGGAGGAGCACGGACTGATGAAGACCACCAAGAGGAAGGTGGTCAAGTTCGGACAGTCCATCAATCTGGGGCAGTTCAGGATCGAGTTTATCAAGACGAATCACAGCATTGTGGACGCGGCGGCGCTGGCGATCTATTCCCCAGCGGGCGTGGTGGTGCACACGGGCGACTTCAAGGTGGATTACACGCCGGTGTTCGGTGACGCCATCGACTTACAGAGATTTGCAGAGATCGGGAAAAAGGGCGTGCTTGCCCTGATGTGCGATTCTACCAACGCGGAGCGGACAGGTTTTACGCCCTCCGAGAAGACAGTCGGAAAGACTCTGGATTCCCTCTTTCTGGAGCACAAGGATACCCGTATTCTGATCGCTACCTTTGCATCCAACGTGGACAGGGTGCGCCAGATCATCAATACGGCGGAGAAATTCGACAGAAAAGTTGTGGTGGAAGGCCGCAGCATGGTCAATATCATTGACACGGCCTCCAAGTTGGGCTATCTGCAGATCGCGGAGAGAACGCTGATCGAAGTGGAGGAACTCAAAAATTACCCTCCGGAGAAGACGGTCATCATCACTACCGGCAGTCAGGGCGAGAGCATGGCGGCCCTGAGCCGTATGGCGAGCAATAACCATAAAAAGATATCCATTATGCCGGGAGATACGGTTATCTTCTCCGCCCATCCGATTCCAGGCAACGAGAAGGCGGTCACCAACGTCATCAACGAGCTGCAGATGAAGGGCGCGGATGTGATTTTCCAGGATGTGCATGTGTCCGGACACGCCTGTCAGGAGGAAATCAAGCTGATCTATTCGCTGGTAAGGCCCAGATACGCGATTCCCGTTCACGGAGAGTACAAGCACAGAAAGGCGCAGGCGAAGATTGCGGCGGAGCTTGGCATTCCCAAGGAGAATATTTTTATGCTGCAGTCCGGCGACGTGCTGGAGATGGACGATCAGAAAGCCGTTGTAGGCGGCAAGGTGCCTGTCGGGGCGATTCTGGTGGACGGTCTCGGCGTGGGCGACGTGGGAAACGTGGTGCTGCGTGACAGACAGCATCTGGCGGAGGACGGCATTATGATCGTGGTAATGGCGTTAGAGTCCCACAGTGATCAGCTCATTTCCGGCCCGGACATCGTGTCGAGAGGGTTCGTCTATGTGAGAGAGTCCGACGAGCTGCTCGATGAGGCGAGGCTTTTGGTGGAGGAGGCCGTGCAGGACTGCCTCGATAGAGGCAAGACCGACTGGGGCAAGCTCAAGAGCACCGTCAAGGATGTGCTGAGTGATTTTGTCTGGAAAAAGACAAAGAGAAGACCAATGATATTACCGATTATTATGGAGGTTTAACACCATGTCAGACAAAGAGATCATAGAGGCAGCCAGAGAATTTGCAGATAAGATTATGACCTCGGATACTTACAGGGAATATCTGTACCAGAGAGAAAAAATAAAGAAACAGCCCGAGCTTTATGAGAAGGTGAATGAGTTCCGGAAACGCAACTTCGATTTGCAGAATGAGACGGACAGCGAGGAATTGCTCGACCGTATGGAGGCTTTCGAGCGGGAATATGAGAAGTTCAGGGAAAATCCCCTGGTGGACGATTTCCTGCGCGCGGAGCTGGCGTTCTGCCGCATGATGCAGGAGGTTTATATGCTGCTGGCGGATGAAGTGGATTTCGAGGTAGAATTATGAGCATAAAAGGAATTATCGGTTCCACGGCGGAACTGATCATCAAGATAGTGGTTTTGGTTTTTGCTGCCACATATATTATGAGAGCGGCCACGGCGGCCTACGATTACGGTTTCCGCATATTTACGGAGGAGCCGGTGTCTCTCGGGGAGGGCAGGACGATCAGCGTCAGCGTGCAGGAGCCGGTGTCCGCCAGAGAGGTGGGCGAGATGCTGGAGGAGCGTGGACTGATCCGCGATGCGAATCTCTTTGTGATCCAGGAACTTCTGTCGGAGAATCACGGTAAGATGCAGCCCGGCATCTATGATCTGAGCACCGCCATGACGGCGGAGGAGATGATGGATGTGATGGCGGCGGACGCTCCGGAGGAGGGCGGAGAGGATACAGGGGAGGAGTCGCAGTGATTTCAGGAGAGCGCATGGAGACCTTTCTCGCATCTTTGGACGCGGGCAACACCCCTTTTCTGGATCAGATAGAACGTGAAGCTTTGGAAACCAATGTGCCGGTGATACGCACGCAGACGCAGGGACTGCTCCGGTTCCTGCTTGCGATGCGAAGGCCCATGTCCATTCTGGAGGTGGGATGTGCCATTGGTTTTTCTGCGCTTTTGATGAGCGAGTATGCACCGGAGGGGTGCAGGATCACAACCATAGAAAAGTATGAGAAGCGAATCCCTGTGGCGAAGGAGAATTTTGCGCGGGCCGGGAAGACGGAGGAGATCACGCTTCTGGAAGGGGATGCGGCGGATATCCTGAAGGAACTTACCGGCCCTTACGATTTTATTTTTATGGATGCGGCCAAGGGACAGTATATCCATTTTCTGCCGGATACCCTGCGGCTTCTTGCGCCCGGAGGACTGCTGGTATCCGATAACGTGCTGCAGGACGGCGATATTCTGGAATCCCGGTTTGCTGTGGAGAGAAGGAACCGCACGATCCACAGCAGAATGCGGGCGTATCTTTACGAACTGACACATCACGAGGCGCTGCGGACGGTGGTGCTGCCTATCGGGGACGGCGTGACGGTCAGCGTAAAAATGGAGGAATGATGAAAACAAGAAAACCGGAGCTGCTGGTGCCGGCGGCCAGTCTGGAAGTATTAAAAACGGCTGTTATTTTTGGGGCGGATGCGGTATACATTGGCGGAGAGGCTTTCGGCCTTCGGGCGAAGGCAAAAAATTTTTCCCCGGAGGAGATGGCGGAGGGCATTGCCTTTGCCCACGAGAGGGGTGTGCGGGTGCATGTGACCGCCAATATTCTGGCGCACAATTATGATCTGGAAGGGGCAAGGGAGTATTTCCGTGAGCTGAAAGGACTGCGGCCGGATGCGCTGATCATAGCGGACCCGGGGATGTTTGCGCTGGCGCGTGAGATCTGCCCGGAAATCGATATCCACATCTCCACGCAGGCCAACAATACGAACTATATGACCTACCGTTTCTGGTATGAGCAGGGGGCGAAGCGGGTCGTTTCGGCCAGAGAGCTCTCTCTGCGGGAGATCAGGGAGATACGGGAGAACATTCCCGAGGACATGGAGATTGAAAGCTTTGTGCACGGTGCAATGTGCATTTCCTATTCGGGACGCTGCCTTCTGAGCAACTATTTTACCGGGCGGGACGCAAACCGCGGGGCATGCACCCATCCCTGCCGTTGGAAGTACGCGCTGGTGGAGGAGACGAGGCCGGGAGAGTATCTGCCCGTCTTTGAGAACGACCGGGGCACTTTTATCTTTAATTCCAAGGATCTCAATATGATCGAACACATCCCCGAGCTTGTGGAGGCGGGAATCGATAGCTTTAAGATAGAGGGCAGGATGAAGACCGCGCTCTATGTGGCTACCGTGGCGCGCACTTACAGGCGGGCTATCGACGATTATTTTGTCTCCGAGGACCGGTATCACGCCAATATGGACTGGTATCGGGCGGAGATCGCCAAATGTACCTACCGGAAATTTACCACGGGCTTTTATTTCGGGAAGACCGATGAGAATACGCAGATCTATGACGAGAGCACCTATGTGAGCGAGTATATTTACCTGGGAATTGTGAGCGCTGTGGCGGAGAACGGCGCCCGCATCGAACAGCGGAATAAATTCAGCGTGGGGGACGAAATAGAGATCATGAAACCGGGCGGGGAGAACATTCCCGTGCGGGTGCTTGCCATGTACGATGAGGAGGGGAATCCTGTGGAGGCCTGCCCCCACCCGAAACAGGTGATTGACGTGAGACTGTCGGAGACGCCGGCGGCCGGAGATATTTTGCGGGTGGAGAAAAAAGAGACGAAAATTTAGATAATAGTGTTGTCATAAGAGAAGAAGTTGTATATAATAACGTTAACAGAGTTGCCCGAAGTCGTAAGGCATTGGGGACCAAGCTGAGTTTTATACTCAGCTTTTTTACTTTAGGTTGAAAGCGGGAGATACTATATGGAATTAAAAAAACCATTGTCATTTACAGACCAACTTCAAAAATTGAAGGATCATGGAGTTGTGATCTCGGATGAAGTTGAGGCTGTTCGTATCTTGAAAACAGTTAATTATTATCGACTTACGGGATATGCGCTCCAGTTCAGGAAAGACCCGAAGTACAGTACTTACCTGGAAGGTACAACGTTTGAGAGCATTTATCATTTATATCTGGTTGACGAGCGTCTGCGCGACTTGTTTAGAATGTATATTGAAAAAGCGGAGATTTATTTCAGAACACAGATTGCATATGGCTTTGCGTCCGTGAAATGCGCAGAACCACCGCACGACCAGCACTATGATAGCAGCAATTTTTACAATCAAGCCGGATATCGCGAGGTTTTTGACCATTTTAACCGTGAGAAAAATTATTATAAAGATAGCTTGATAGTTAAGCATCATAAGACGAATTATGCAAACAAGATGCCCTTATGGGTAATGGTCGAATTGATGTCTTTTTCAGATTTGTCAAAGTTGTACAGTGCCATGTATTATTCCGAGAAAGATGTCATTGCGGGCACTATAGGAATCGGGAGGGATACGCTGGAAAACCATTTGCACTGTCTGGCAGTATTAAGGAATAAATGTGCTCATGCAGCCAGACTGTATAATACGCAGTTTAATCCTCCGGCAAGATTTACAAAATCATTTCTGCGGGCACACCCTGAAGTGAGAAATAATTCGCTGTTTGCGTATTCATTGGTTTTATTAAAAAGACTGCCGGATTCCAAAAGTCAGTGGAGATTTCTTACAGCGGTTGAGACTGTGATCGATGAATATAGGGATGATATAGACATGGAGCTGATAGGGTTCCCGGATAACTATGTTGATATTTTGAAGAATAATGTTTTGGATAAGGAGTCCGGCACATAGTTTTTTAAGAAATTTTA
>ERZ808042.632-NODE-632-length-16906-cov-10.137025_pt1 | contig 16906 bp, 12 predicted proteins | sample MGYA00380193_ERZ808042 | MGnify/ENA primary metagenome ERZ808042 (study PRJEB31490, sample SAMN06133401) | mouse gut metagenome | isolation source: M1_2 | host: mice | place: China: Chengdu | collected 2015-05 ...
GTCGCTTCTTTCACTGCCGCTGTCCAAATCCGCTGTATTGCTATTTGGCTCCTTATTTATTGACGACACCATCTAGAGGAAATTGTGGCTTGACCCAACGCGAACTGGCTAGGCAAACCGAACTAGCCCCGAAAACAGTCCAAGCAATTGAAAGAGGTTACAAAAATCCCACATATGAGACCCTATTGCGTCTAGTTACGCGACTGGGCATTTCCCCTAGCGCACTATTCCCTTCAGGATTAGCAATTGAGGATGAAGAATTGCAGCATTTTGTTTGGAAATTTCAATCCTGCAATCCCCAAAACCAAAAAATATTGCTGAATGTATTAAATTTTTTGGCTGAGCAGCTATTGGAACGTGAGCGTGAGTCCGAAAGACCTGAATAGATCGTCTGACCCACTAGCGTAATCGCGCTGTAGATCGTTGTCCAAAAAGTCCTGCTGAAAGCCAGTGCTCAAATCGGCTTTTCGCAACAGGACCTTTTTCGCCGTCTGTGAACTGCCGTTGAGGAATATCATGGGCGGCTTTTATATTTTTAGGTACATCTTCTCAAAAAAATCATAGTCCCTGCCCAGCCGCCTTCTACACTTAAATCGGTATTAAAGTATGTATGGAAACAGCACTTTAATACGCATAAACGGGCCAGCACAAAGGACGCCAGGAAGTTAAGCATACTTCCTGGCGTCCTTTTTTGTCGAATAGTGTCGAATGGGTCGAAGCACCGCCATGATTTAGTTTGCGCTACTCCCCAACTGTGCTACGCCGCCCGTGCGCCGCCTCAAAAATCTGAGTTCGTGCCCAACCACATTCAGATTTTCGGAGGTAAGTGATGAATAAAGCCAGTTCCCATGATATTTCAAATAAAAATTTTGATTACTGCGACACCTGCTGTCGTGGTTACCCTCTACCATTGGCCCCAGAGTGCAATGGAGGAGAGGGGGTGAGCATATGAGCCCCAGCGAACGGCGTCGGCAGTTGCTGGAAACGTTATGCCGCAGGCGGCATGATACATACGGCAATTTAGCCCGCGAGTTCAATGTGTCCGAACGGACGATCTGCCGGGATGTTGCGGTGCTCATGTGCTCCTACCCTGTTGAAACTGCTTGTGGCCGGTTTGGTGGAGGCGTAAGAGTGTTGGATGGCTACTACTGCTACCAAAAATCTTCCGCCCACAAAGCTCTCACCCCAAAGCAAATCTCGCTTCTTCGGAGGCTGAGAGAACAGCTTGAGGGGGATGACCTCGACACAATCAACAGCATCCTCGTCCAATTTGCGCCCTAACGCATATCTCGCACCTTGAAAAACAACGGGGCAAACTCCCGTTCATAGTCAATATGTAAGTGTGCGTCCCACACAGACCACCCAATCGCCAAGACTGCCTGCGGGCCAGGGCCGGAGGAAAGGAGGTGATCCCTTCCGCTCCCTGCCCGTCAAAACGATAGCATCAAAGGCACGAGCGACACCTGGGTGGCCGGACGGCGCTGGCACCGCCGCCAGATGTGGGACACATCGCAAAGACCCGTATCGCAGGGTAAAAGGGAGGTACTGTGGGAATGGCCTGGGCAGCTTAGTCACCTGCCGCCACCGTCTGTCGGTATCGCGCCGCCAAGCCAAAGGCGGGCTTACATATTCCCGTGCCGGGGGTGAGCAGCAGGGCGGTCATGCCGTCTGATAACACGGCACACATTCACATATAGGGCATGGGAGGGATACCCGCGCCGGTCAATTTCCTCACAGTATGAGGGCACAAACAGGACCGGCGTGGTCCTCTGCCCCGCTTGCGGGATGCAAGACCCGGCACCGCAGGACTTTTCTGCGGTGTTGGGTGTTCCATCCGGCGAAAACGAATGATAAAACGGCCCAGGGCCGGGGAGGTGAGTAAAATGCAGGTTCCAATTTTTCAAATCAACGTCAACACTGGGCGGCGGGAGGCCGACCTGGAAGCTGTGCAAAAGCTGGCGGACAGCATTTCCAAGGTGGGGCTGTTGAACCCCATCACTGTAGACCAGGAGTACACCCTGATTGCCGGACTGCACCGGCTGGAGGCGGCAAAGCGGCTGGGTTGGACAGAGATCGAATGTACGGTTAAGAATTTGGACGGCCTGTTGGCGGAGCTAGCGGAAATTGATGAGAACCTCATTCGCCGGGGTCTCAGCTACATTGATGAGGGAAAACAGTTGGCGCGGCGAAAAGAAATCTATGAAATTCTTCACCCAGAAACAGGACATGGGGGAGATCGAAAAAGTGAAAGAATCAAAACGAAACCGTTTCGTTTTGATTCTGCGAAGCCATTTTCGGTAGATACGGCAGAAAAAATTGGAATGTCACGGCGGGCGGTTGAGCAAAAAATTCAGGTCGCCAAAAATCTGACCCCAAAAACAACTGAGGTTGTAAAGGAGCATGACATAGGGTTCAAAAATGCGCTGAAGCTCTCCCGCCTGCCCCCGGAGCAGCAGGAGGATGCGGCCAGCCAACTGGCGGCGGGCGAAATTCACTCGGTAGACGAATACTATCCTGCCACGGGAAAACCCCAGGCCGATGTTTCGCCTCCCGTGACCGAGACTTCAGGGGCCTGCTATCCCACGATCAAGGCTTCGGTGGAGGATTTGAAGAACCCGAACAAAGATCGCAGGCGTACCCCGGATACCTTCCTCATGACGTTTTCATTTTTCCTTCAGAAAATTTGCGTAGGGGTTGCAAACTATTCCACCCCGGAGCATGAGGCAATTTTTCCGGCGCTGACACGGGAGCAGTTGGAACAGCTCCGTGCCGAAATACAGTCTGTTCACACCGCTTTAGACGGTTTATTTCACAAAATGGAAAGGATGGCACGAAAATGAGTTACCGCAAGAAAAAGCGTCCCCCCACCGGGCAAAAGCAGATGGTGCTCACCGGCATGAACGCTGACATTCAAGGCATTGAGGAGCTTCTGTCCACCGGGGAGCTGTATTCCGGCCAGCACTACCAACGCCCCGTGCTGGACAGGGTGGTGGACAAGCTGGTGCGGGAGTGGGACCCCCGTCTGCTTACCCCGCTGGTGGTCAGCTACCGGGATGGCCGCTACAATCTGGTGGACGGCCAGCACCGGGTGTGCGCCATGCGGAAGAAGAACGGCGGCAAGGATGTGACGGCGCTTTGCCGGGTGTACCACGGCCTGACCTATGAGCAGGAAGCGGAGCTGTACTACAAGCTGGACCGGGCCAAGGGCCACCTACGGCTGGCCCACGCCACCAGAGCCCTGGTGGAGTCCGGCGCAGACGCAGAGATTATTGAGATCAAGCGCCTGCTGGAGGACGCTGGCTTTGTGTGGGCGCTGGACAAGCCTACCGGGGAGGCGTTTGAGGTGGAGGCCACCCGCGCCGTCATCAACGCTTACCGCCTGCTGGGCGGCGCTGCCTTCTCCCGGATGCTGTTGTTGACCGCCAGAACGTGGCACGGCTCTCCCAGCTCGGTGAAAGCGTCCTTTCTCTCTGGTATGGCCCTGTTCCTCAAAACCTACGAAACGGAGTTGGACGATGACGTGTTTGTCAAGCGTCTGTCCGCCGTTGACCCGGAGGAGATTCTTCGGCGGGGCAAGGCCGACTTCTCCACGAATAAGGCCGCTCTGCGGTTCGCTCGGGTCATCCTGGGCAAATACAACAGCCAGCAGCGCGGGGGCCGCAAGCTCCCCTACCGCTTTAAGGGCTGAACCACTATATACCGCCGCAGGCCGGGAACGGTCTGCGGCAGCGTTTATTCACAGCGAAGGAGGCGTGAATATGGAACAGACTATTTTCCAAGGCTCGACCTTTTCCCCTGCTGGTATTCCCCTGGCGGATATCCGGGATGTGACTGTGGACCCGAAGCTCCCCAAGGAGGAACGAATTGCCGAATTTCTCCGGCAGATCAAAAATCCCTACTGCTTCAAGTGCGGCAAATTCACCGTCCGGGCGCAGTTCGCCGACAACGGCGTGTCCCTGGAGGACTGCTTGAAGCAGATTTTAATTTAGCACTTTAATGTATTGACTTGCCCGCCAGGGTATGTTATACTTATGACTGGAAAAAGAATTAAATAGGGATAATCCAGCCACTCGTTACATCGCGGGGTAAGTCCGTGATGGTAAGGAGTGACTTTTTTATGCCTAAGTACAAGGCGGACGAATACCTGCGCCTGTCCTATTCCGCTGACCGAAGTGTGGAGAGCGACAGCATTGCCAATCAGAAGAAGCTCATTGAGGACTTTGTGGCAGCTCACCCGGACATTGAGCTGGTGTCCGAACGGGTGGACGACGGTTACAGCGGTGTCCTGTTTGACCGTCCGGCGTTCCAGGAAATGATGAATGACATTGTTTCCGGCAAGATCAATTGCGTGATCGTCAAGGACCTGTCCCGCCTGGGCCGGGAGTACATCGAGACTGGCCGTTATCTCCGGCAGATATTTCCCACCTACGGCGTCCGCTTCATTTCCGTCAATGACGGCATCGACACCGCCAACGAACAGAACGGGGACGATCTGCACATCAGTTTGAAGAATTTGCTGAACGATACCTATTGCCGGGATATTTCCGTGAAAACCCGGAGCGCCCTGCTGACCAAGCGGCAGAATGGGGACTATGTAGGTTCCTGCCCCATTTATGGCTACCGGAAGGACCCCGAAAATAAGAATCATCTTGTCATTGACGAGTACCCCGCCCGTGTGGTGCGGGACATTTACCGCCGCCGCATTGACGGTGCCAGCGCCAAGCATATCGCGGAGGAATTGAACCGGCTGGGGGTCCTCTCCCCCATGGCCTATAAGGACAGCCGGGGCCTGCCCCATCCTACGGGTGGGTTTGCTGATGTGCCGGATGCCAAGTGGTCCGCCCGTGCGGTGATCCGTATTCTGCAAGAAGAAACCTATACCGGCGTTCTTTTGCAGGGCAAGCAGGAAACCCACAACCACAAGCTGAAGAACATCATTCATAAGCCAGCGGAGGAATGGATTCGTATTGAAAACGCCCATGAGCCGATCATCCAGAAGCGGGATTTTGACCTGGTTCAGAAAATTTCCAGCCTGGACACCCGGACGGCCCCGGACGGCGAAGCGGTTTATCTGTTCTCCGGCCTGCTGGTATGTGGCTGCTGCGGCGGGCGTATGACCCGGAAAACCAACACGGTCAAGGGCAAGAAGTACATCTATTATCACTGTCCCACCGGGAAGAAAAAGGGCTGCACCCACCCGGTTATGCTGAAAGAGGCTGATCTGATTGACTGCGTTTTGGCCAGCCTGCAAGCCCACATCCGGCACGTTGTCTCTCTGGACGAGCTGCTGGACAGCATCAGCGAGGAACAGATCAACCAGGAGGAAATCGCCAAGTTCAAGGCGCAGGTTGCGGATAACGAGGTCAAGCTGGAAGAAGCCCGCCAGTTCAAGGCCACGCTTTATGAGAATTTTATCAGCAATCTTATCAGCAAAAAGGACTATCAGGATTTGAAGAATCTCTACACCGGGCGGACGGAACAGGCGCAGGAGGCCATTGACCGTCTGCGGGCCGAGATGGAGCTGGTGACAAACAACAGCAACTCCCGCCTGCGGTGGACCCAGCACTTCAAGGAGTTCTCCGCCATGACCACGCTGGACCGGCGGGCGGTGATCGCCATGGTTCAGTCTATCCGGGTGGAGGGCAAAAACAATTTGGTTATCACCTTCCGCTATTTGATCGAATACGTCAAGGTGCTGAAACGACTGGACCAGATGGGGAAACTCCCGCCTGACCTGCGGGACGTTCTGGATACGCTGGTGGCAGCGGAAAAGGAGGCGGCATAAATGGCACGGAAAAGCAGGAAGGGCGTTTCAGCCCCGGAACAGCCGAAAAAGGACTACATGAAAATCTGGCGGACGGCGCTCTATATCCGCCTGTCGGTGGAGTTCAATGGCAAGAGGGGTGATTCCCTGGAAACCCAGCGTCAGATCATGGAGGCGTATGCCGCCCTGTGCCCGGACCTTGAGATCGTGGAGGTCTACACCGACAACGGCATCACGGGCCGGACCTTTGAGCGGGAAGCCTTTCAGCGGATGCTGGCCGATGTGGAGGCCGGGAAAATCAACTGCATCATGGTAAAAGACCTTTCCCGCCTGGGGCGGAATACCATCGACACCGGCTACTACATTGAGAAGTATTTTCCCCTCCATGGGGTGCGCTTTATCGCTGTCAACGACCAATTTGACAGCGAGGATTCGGAAAACAGCGGCAACCATCTGATTGTGCCTCTGAAAAATATGATAAACGAGGCTTACGCCGCCGACATCAGTAAGAAGGTCCGGGCGCAGCAGAATCAGGCTATGCGGGATGGGGAATTTGTGGGGGCGCGTCCGCCCTATGGCTACCGGAAGGACCCAGACAACTGCCACCGCCTGCTGGTCAACGAGGACACGGCCCCTATCGTCCGGCAGATTTTCCAATGGACGCTTGACGGCGTTCCGCTGAATGTGATCGTGAAGCGGTTGAACGAGCAGGGCGTTATGACCCCTGGCTACTACCTCGCCAGCATTGGCCTGATTACCAGCAAGAAGCTGATGGGCAGCGGCAAATGGCAGACCTGGACAGTGGGGAAGATTCTCGCGGATGAAGTCTATACCGGCGATATGGTACAAGGCAAGCACACCAATGTCGGCCATAAGCTGGTTGTCACCAAGCCGGTGGACTGGATCGTGGTACACAATACCCATGAGCCGCTGGTCAGCCGGGAGGTATTCGCAAAGGCCCAGGCTGTTCGGGAACAGGCGGCGTCAAAATACACGCAGAGCGAAAAAAAGCCCTATACACCCAATATTTTGCGTGGGCGCGTGTTCTGCGGTCACTGTGGGAAAAACCTTCACCGGCAGAGAAGCCACGGACGGTACTTTTACCGCTGCATTTCCAATGACCGCATGGGGGAAGGTTCCTGCACCGGCGACATCATCCATTTGCCAGAGCCTGATTTATTCGATACGATTCTGACGATCATCCGGCAAAAGGCGGAGGTCGTGATGGGCGAGGCCCTGCGGCTGAAACAGTGTGACGGCAAGATCGCCGCGCAGAAGGTCCAGGTGGATCAGGAGATTGCCGAGCTGGGACGGCAGACGCAGAAAAACAAGGCCATCCGTGCGGGCCTCTATGAAAATTTCGTCAAAGGAATCCTCACCAGGGCGGAATATCTGGAAATGCAGGCGGATTACGGTCAGAAGATTAGCGGCGCGGTGGAGCGCGTTCAGCAGCTTCAGACCCGGCAAGCCGAGCTGGAGCGGCAGATGGAACACTACACCAGCATGGCCGATAAGCTGGCGGCAGCAGGCAAGGACACGACCCTCTCTGCTCTGCTGGTAAATCAACTGATTGAACGGGTCACGGTAAACGGACCGGATGATGTGTCCATCGACTTCTCCTTTGACGGCGGCTTTGAGCGTGTGATGGAGGTGCTGGGGAATGAGTAACAGCCCGATTACCTATGTGATCGCCCTCTACATCCGCCTCTCCACCGAGGACAGCAAGGTGGGCAGTTTTAGCATTGAGAACCAGAAGCACACGCTCCACCAATATGTTGACGCTATGGAGGGTGTCAAAAACACGGAAATCTTGGAGTTCATCGACAACGGGTATAGCGGGACAAACTTTGAGCGGCCAGCCGTCCAGGAATTGCTCGACCAGATGCGGGAGGGCAAGATCAACTGCATCATTGTGAAGGATTTTACCCGGTTCGGGCGCAACAGCATTGAAGTCGGGTACTTTATGGAAATGGTTTTCCCTCTGTACGGCGTCCGGTTTATTTCCATCAACGATGATTTTGACAGCGATAAGCTCCACGGAGACACAGGCGGCATCAATGTGGCGTTCAAGTATCTGGTCAGCGAGTTTTATAGCCGGGACCTGTCCATCAAGTACAAGAGCGCCAAGTATGTGAAGTTCCGCCGGGGCGAGTACCAGAGCAAGACCTGTCCCTACGGCTACCAGAAGGGCGCAAATGGACGCATGGAGCCGAATCAAGAAACCGCCCCCAATGTCCAGATGATCTTTGAATTGGCAAAGGACGAGTATAAACCGAATGAAATTGTCAAGGTCCTGTTTGAGCGGAACATCCCCACCCCTGCCGAGTACAAAGCGGCCCATGGCTTTACCGGCCACGACATTTCCCGGTGCTGTGGGATATGGTCTACGTCCTCAGTGGTGCATATTCTGGACGATGAACGCTACACTGGCACTTATATCATGGGAAAGCGGGAAGTAACAGAAGTAGGCGGACACCGGGTACGGATGAAGGATGAAAGCCAGTGGATCAAGATTCCCGACCATCATCCGGCTATCATCAGCAAGGAATTATTCGATCAGGTGCAGGCCCAGCGGCCCCGGTTCAAGAGTCCGAAGAAAAATGCCAGGGCTTACCCTCTGCGGGGCAAAGTGTACTGCGGATGCTGCGGTCACGCTATGCCCCGGACGGCAAAGAAAAACGCCACCTTTTTCTGCCGGTACACACAGGTCAACGAATCCGCCCCTTGTCACGGCCTGACGGTTACAGAGGCGGAGCTGGAAGGGATGTTATATGAGGTCCTCTCCAAGCAGGCCCAGGTTATTTTGAATGTGGCTGATCTCTCTAACGCCGGGAGGCTGGATGTTCAGCTTGCAGAACAGGCCGAGTATGACAAGCAGATTGAAAACTATCTGGACCAGAAACGAGTATTGTATGAGCAGTTCATTTTGAAGCAGATCACTATGGAGGACTACAAAATCCAGAAGGCCGCTGTTGATAGTGAACTTGACCGGCTGCGGACAATCCACTCCAATCTAAAGGTGCGAACTTCGCAGATGGAGATGGACGGAAAAACGAAAAGCGCCAGGACTGAGCTGGCGCGGGAAGTAGTCGGGGCCGGTGGCCTGACGGCTGGGCTGGCTGACACGCTGATTGATCGGGTGTATGTCTACCCGAATAATCAGGTGGAAATCGTCTGGAAGATGAAGGACTTTTGTATGGAGGCGGCGTGATGGAACAGAAAAGGGCTTGGATTTACTGCCGTGTGGCTCACAACGGGCCGGACAGCGCGGAGGTGCTGGAGACACAACGGTATCGGTTGGAGGGCTATGCAAAGGAGCATGGTTTTGAAATCGTTGGTTATTCCAACGATATAGGGAGCGGCCTCACCATGGACCGTCTGGGCCTGCTGGACTTCCATACGGCGGCAGAAGATGGGGATGCCGATATACTCCTGATCCATAGCCTCACCCGCCTGGGGCGTGACACGGACATGGTAAGAAAATACTGGCACCTGCTCCGTAATCTCGGTGTCAATGTCCATACGGCAGATTGTGGAGAGGTAGATTTAAGCCTTGACACGATACTCCGTAGAATGATTGAAGAAATCAGAAAACGCCCCAGGTAGGAGCGTAAAATGCGGCCTTAGAAAATTTCAGAAAAGTTGAAAACTTTTTGTCTCGGGCTTGACATTTGGGTGGCTAAGCTCGTGGAAGCGGAAAATGAGGCCATCCTCGTGGAAGTGGAAAACAGAACATGATATAATCCCCTCAAGGGCTATGGTTTGCGCCATAGCCCTTTTCGTATAAGGGAGATGTTATCATGGCACGAAAAAGCAGAAAGCACCCTGAATTAACTGTTCCAGTCAGTAAAGATACTGTAGGCTATATCCGGTTGTCTGTTCTTAACAGAGATTCTCACGGGTCTGTGGAAAATCAAAAACTCATTATCGAAGAATGGGGAAAGAAAAACAAGATCATAATCTCCCGTTACTATATTGATAATGGTTTCAGTGGTAAGCGATTTGACCGTCCAGCATTTCAAGAGATGATTCAAGACATCCAGAAAGGTAAAATCGACTGCGTTGTTGTAAAAGACCTTTCCCGTATAGGGCGGGACTACATCAATGCGGGCTATTACATTGAAATATTCTTTCCAAGTAAGAACGTTCGCTTTGTATCAATCAACGATCAGTTTGATACCACCGATGGCATAACCAACAGAGATAAATCTGCATATATCCAATCCAGCACACGCGTACCGCTCATTAACCTGTTTAATGAGCGGGTAGCCATTGAGACAAAAATGAAAGTTGAGGTTATTTTAGACATGAAGGCACAACATGGAGAATTTATTGGGCCAAGAGCTCCTTTCGGTTATCAGAAATCCAATGAGAATCCCAGTCAACTTATTCCTGATCCGGTAGCTGCTGTTATCGTTCGGAAGATATTTGAGATGGCGGCAAGCGGCACTGGTGTGACTGGTATCGTTCGGCATTTGAATGAGCGGGGCCTCCCCACACCGATCCAGTACGCTAGGGCTCACGGTTTGGACGGAGACTTTGACGATGGCAATGGTAGTTGGAACAGCAGGTCGGTGAAGTACATTCTTACAAACCGCACCTACACAGGAATGCTGGTACAAGGAAAAGAGAAAAGGGCTGTAGAAGCCACCCATGAACCGCTGGTCGATCCCAGAGCATACAATGTAGTTCCGCAGGGGCAGTCTGCAGACAACATTCTGAAAGGCAAGGTGATCTGTGGGTGCTGCGGCGGGAAGATGCAACGTAAGCGCGGCACCGGCCACGCCGATTGGCACTTTTTCACCTGTATCACCAAGAACCGTTTGGGCGCGGATAAATGCGCTGGAATGTATGCTCGGGAGGAAGATATTTTCAATGCCATCTATCGGCAGTTGAAAGACTATGTAAATGAATACTATATTACAAATTCGGCATATAAGCAGAAGATTCAAGAGTTTACGAGCCAAATTTCTGATCTTACACAGCGCAAGACAACGGCTTGGATTAACGCAATGGAGCACTACGAACAGTATGTGCAGGGAAAAATCAGCAAAGAAGAATTTCGCGCGGTGCAGGACATTGCAAACCAGGCAAAAGAGGCTCTTATTCAGGCTACAGAGGGTAAGGTTGCCTATGAAAAGCAATACACCAAGTTTCGCAAGCTCCTGTCTGCCAGCAGCAAAGATATTCCTCTCAGCGAAATTATGGACTGCATTGAAAAAGTGGTGGTAGACAGCGGCGGGAAAATTGTGGTAGACTGGAGTGTAAGTTAGAATGTAGGGAATTTTTCCCAAACAAGGAGGGAGCCCATGTACTTATCGGCATTGCAGGTAAAAGGATTTCGCCTATTTAAAAATTCAACGGCAGTTAAATTACACCGTGGGTTAAACCTGCTTGTGGGAGAAAATGGATGCGGAAAAAGCAGCGTAATTGACGCTATTCGGATTTTGCTAAATGAATCTGAGTTTTTTCATAGAGGGCTCCGCGAAGAAGATTTCTATCAAGAATATGGAGTAAGCACTTTACTGACATTGCCAATCTCTATTTCGGGAATTTTTGCTGACTTAAACGATGCACAAAAAATTGAATACCTAACATGGCTAACACCCCAATTTAATGCTAAACTAAATGTGGAGTATCAGTATAATGTGGATTCAAGGAGGATGTTTAAGCCTAAAAGGTGGGGAGGTAATTCTTGCAATAGCATTTTCGATTGGGAGCCATTGGAAGATATTCAGTGTGTATATCTCCCAGCCCTTCGGGATGCTGAACGCAGTTTAAGATCCGGTCGAGGTTCCAGGTTATCAAGATTTATCACCAATCTGTCTGCGGATGAATTAGCCCAGCGGAGAAAGAATCACGAGAAAATGCCATTGGAAAACGATGTGTTTCAATTTAATCAGACTGCTGCTGATAAAGAAGATATAAAAAGAGCGAACGAATTGATAAACAGGAGCTTAAAGAATGCTGTCGGTGCAATATTTGGACAAAGCACTCGAATTCAATTTAATGAACTTTCTTATGAACGAATTGTCGAATCTCTCCAGATTCTATTTTCTAAGAGTATTGGATGTACAGAACTCGAAAGCTTTAGAAATTTGTCTGAGAATAGTTTGGGCTACAACAATCTCATCTATATTGCAACCATCTTGGCAGAGTTTGAGGGCCTGAAAGATCGCTATACAACACCAAGGATTCTTCTTGTTGAAGAATTAGAAGCCCATCTACACCCCCAGTTACAAATCAAACTTCTGAAGTACTTGAGCCAGCAAGCCTTGGATTATGATATTCAAGTCATCATCACGACACATTCGACTACCCTAGCATCAGTTGTTCCGATTGATCAAATTGTCTCTATCCATCGAGCCAAAGACGGTGCCTTGATTATTCCAATTAAGGATTGTGGAATTGATAATACGGCGAAGGCATTTTTGGACAGATGGCTAGATGCTACAAAATCTGCTCTGTTTTTCTCCAAGGGGAATATTTTTGTGGAGGGCATTGCTGAAACGATATTAATTCCAAAGTTGGCTGAAGCCTATTTAAAACAATACGCTACTACTCATAGTATAGAAATTTCAACCCTTGAAGATGCAGGCGTATCTGTCATAAATATGAATGGAATTTATTTTCAGTATTTTATCCAGCTTTACAATGGATACTCAATATGCATTCCTGAGCAACAAGAAGGGGAGCCTAAAAAGGATTATGAGGATCGTATAAAAGCGCTTAGGCAAAAATCACGGTTTGAAGATAATGAATATGCAAAAACTTTAGCGCTTCCCGTTCGCTGTGCAGTGCTTACAGATAATGACCCGCCGTATCTTGTTGAGACATATACCGATGCAGAAACCGGAAAAAGAACTGTGTTCAGATGGGAGCAAAAGCCCACGAAGCAGGAACCAATTGAGGGGAGTAATCCCCAGCTATATCTTCTTGCCCAACTAGCGAATATGACAGATAATTGCAGAGTTTTCTCTAATTTAAAAACATTTGAGTATGATTTGGCTATTGAAAGCCATCATAACGCGAGGCTGATGTTGGAAATACTTGTCGCGTGGACTTCAACAGATGGTGCCATCAAAGCTACCCTGGTCCATTACTTAAATGAATTGGAGAAGGAACAAAATGGTGAATCAGCTGAAATTGATGATGCACAAATGGCATTAGACATTTTGCATCAGGCCGATAAACTAGGAAAAGGGCTTTTTGCCCAACTATTAAGTGAGAAAATAGATAGTACTTTTATTGTGCCGCTTTATATCGCTCAATCAATTCAGTTTATATTGGGCCTGGAGGATTAGCAAATGGAGCATACCTCTCTATTAGAAGCGCTATGCGGGTGTCACTCAATTCCGGCTGAAATAGGAGTGTGTAAAGGAAAGCTATCCTCCAAATGTTTGAAATGCGGGTATTGCAGTATTGAGCATTTGAGTGAGCAGCAAATTACTTATATTTTAGAGGATGCTATATCTGATATATATCTTAATGCGTGCCCTGGAAGCGGAAAAACTGAGGTGGTAGGGGTAAAGGCTGCGTATGAGATAAACAGATGGAATAACCGTCATACAGGTATCGCCATACTAACCTTTACGAACTCGGCGGAAAATGAGTTGCGATCTCGTGTGAGTTCATATCTAGGGCATCAGGTTGAATACCCACACTTTCTGGGTACATTTTCAAGCTGGCTGCATGGGTATATTGCCAATCCGTTTCTGGAATTGATATCTGGTTATCATAACGAATCAGATTCAGACAACAGTATTCGAGTAATTGATACGGACTGCACCAGCGATTTCCTGCACGCATTTCAAACAAAATATCAGTATAAAGAATTAGGGTACATTAAAGCCAACGAATTCTATATTACAGAAAAGTCAGAGGTATCTGTGATTTACGTAGGACCATATCGAGACGGACAGACTATTTTGGACGAGTGTCTACGAACTGATACCTGGAGGCTTCCTGAACTGATAGGGCTAAAGGAAAGATTTTGGAAGTCCGGTTTTGCAACTTATGAGGATATTGAATACTTAACTTACAAGCTGCTACAAAAACATCCAGATATTGCTACTTGCCTTGCGCAACGTTTTCCTTTAATAATGGTTGATGAATGTCAGGACTTAGCGTTTTCTCAACTCCAGATTCTACACGAACTCCATAACCATGGGACAAAACTACATTTTATAGGGGATTTGGATCAGTCAATTTACAAATTTAGAAATATTAACCCCAGCGAAACAAAATCATTTATTGAACAGTTAGGAATGAAAGAACTGCGACTATCCGAGAATTATCGTAGCTGTCAGCCCATAGTTGATGCTAGCTTAGCCGTTTTGAAGAAGCCTCAAAATTCTGTTATTGGAAAGTTAGAGAAAAAGCTGGAAGCACCTTTGACTGCTCTACTTTATCAACAAGACCAGGAGCAGCAAGTCCTAAAAGAATTTGAGGCACTTATAAATGCAAATCAATTGTCCGTTGAAAATAGTAGAGTTATTGTGAGGAATAATACCTTGCGCGAAAAACTATTCGGAAGAAAGTTTTCCCCTAACCAGACGATAAATACGATAGAAGAATATGCCCGCTCTTTGTATCTTTGTTGCACAGACAATTCAGTTAATGGCTTCCAATCATCAATAAAAATCTTAGCCAGAGCAATACAAAGGGCATATTTTAGCGCGAGTGTACATTCCAGTTTCGATCAATTGAGTAAACCGGATGAGCTGGATAGCCACGAATGGAGAACGACAATTAGCGGTGTCCGAGAGCAACTACTCTCAAAAGAAATTCTCCTTGATTTCTGCTGTACATGGTCACAATGGAAGGCAAACTTAAAACCTGTGCTAGATAATTTGGCTGCAGAAACAACAGGCACTTCAATTTTACATGGGCAAGCAGTAGACTTGGGTAAAATTCGATCTGGATCTGCTAAGGCAATTGTCTTAGAAACATTTGAGAGTACCCCCAATATATCAATTCCATTTGACATAGAAACCATCCATAGCTGCAAAGGTATGAGTTTAGATGCAGTTTTATTTATGTCCGCATATAGACGGAGCCGTGATCAGGATAGCGGATCACACTGGTGCGACTGGTTTGCCGATGACAATAATTCTATCAGTGAAGGAAATCGTTTAGCATATGTCTCGTTCTCTCGTGCCCGTCATCTAATTGTCTTAGGTATTCCAAATCCGTCATCTTCTCCCTTAAGTGAAGTGGAGTTGCAACTTCTTTACAATAGTGGATTTAAAATTGAGAGTCTGTAAGTAAGAAAGTTTTAATAAGACTTAAAAGACATATAGGAACTCACCTATGGGAAGGAATCATTATGACTGCTAACTATTTCTTAAAATGTCCTATCTGTAACGCTATCACACATATGCGTTCTCCAGCCGGATATATTGTACGGACGCCTGTCAGGATTCATTGTGGGAACTGCACTACTCTTATGACCGGCGAATTTGTATCTGATGAAAGAACTGGCACATGCTCATTTGTTCCCAGCAATTGTGAGCAGGTACCCCGTACACAAAGCGATTTTTACGGAGAGGCATCTGGTGAGGTGCCTGTCCACAAAACATGTACACATAGAGGAGATTCATATGGTCTGCCTCCATTTCTTTCCCCTGCGCTACTTTGTATGGACATGGTTGAAACTGAAATTTTAGAAGACTATATTGATTACGCCTGCCATATATCGGAACTTACATCAAATTGGGATAGCCGCATGATTCTGTATAATCTGATGCTTATGCAGAAGTACGATCTGATTCGGGACAAATATGCAGTCTGTGCGGAAAAGTGGATGTGTGATCTTACTGGAGAATTTGGAATACAAAAGTTTGTGCATTTAGAGTATCTATATGACTTCGGATACATATTTGGAAAAACCGGCATGAAAAAGCTTCTGACTGAAATCAATTATGAAATCATACATCTTGATAAATCTAAATTACGAGAAATGACAGATGACATCTTCACAGCTGATCGGATTCGTGATATTCAATCTAAAATGTTCAAAATTATGGAAGGATATATATCCATTGCTCTGTATGTCATGCCAGCCTTGTCCACGTTTTTTCTCAAGGAAGGCAAGACAATCGATAGAAAGAACTATGGAATCTCCACCTGCTCCTTTTCAGATATTAAGAACTTTTACCTTGATTCTTTCGAATCATTGGCTTCCTGTTGCGACATTATAAAATGTTTGGATAATATAAAGCACCGCGGTGGATACAACAATTTTGGGACTAAAATGACTGCCGAAAACTTCCGCTTTCATACCAAAAACGGGAATAAAGTCAAAGAACTGGTGCGTACAGAGTTCTTTTCCTCGGCCTTTGCATTGAGCAATGATGCCTATGAGTTGCGTAATGCGATTGGCCACAATGAATATAATTACGATGGATTCTGTCAGGAAATTCGGTATAGACCCAATAAGCGGGAACCGAATATTGAGTGTTGTGCCTATCTTTTAGATGTTGCCAAAGAATGTGTCAGTTTGATGAGAAGTTCCATTGTATTAGAATTCATTGCATTTGAGCTCATCCGTGAACAGTACAGGGCGTCTGATACAGATCTCTATTTTCATCCAATTCTCTATTCCAAAGTTAGAAGCCAAAATCGTTGTCCATGTGGCAGTGGTAAAAAATATGGGCAATGCTGCAAATCCACAGTGGCGAGTAACCAAAGCATTCGGGGGTTCAAATTACCACATAAGGCTCATATGCGGATGAACGTGGGGGCTTTTATGCATAATTTTTAAAAGACTAATCTTCCTGATGGCAATATTAATGCAATATCCTGATGATTTTGAGTATATGCTTTTATAAGAAGTAACTGCTTTCTATTTACAGATTTTCCAACCTAAATCTCAAAAATGATACAGAAAAATTGTGCCTTGGGCTTGACATATGGGTGACGAAGGCCGTGGAAGGGGATGTTTTCAGTGATTCCGGCCTTTTTCAGCAGGGTCTTGTGCAGCCGTCCGATGCAGTCCGGTCCGTAGAGATTACCTGTCACCGGGGAGGGGAACATGATGGGATTGCCGGGATGTTTGCTGTGTTCCTGGACGAGCAGGCCCACCGTTTCTTTCGGCAGGAAGATTGTCCGCACCGAGTTGGCGGTCTTGGGCTGGGTCAC
>ERZ808042.635-NODE-635-length-16834-cov-3.691234_pt1 | contig 16834 bp, 14 predicted proteins | sample MGYA00380193_ERZ808042 | MGnify/ENA primary metagenome ERZ808042 (study PRJEB31490, sample SAMN06133401) | mouse gut metagenome | isolation source: M1_2 | host: mice | place: China: Chengdu | collected 2015-05 ...
TGATATTATATCTTTTACGAAAACGATTTGTTAAAATGGAGGTGTAATAAGATGATTTAGTTTTCCTGCCAACAGATATTTGGTATGATAGTGGTTTTTCGGTGATGACAGCCGTCTATTTATCGTACCGTTTTGCAGGAAAGCAAATCCCCTTTTTACTGATCATATGGTATGTCCTTTGGGATAGCTATGACTTTTTATTCGGTTGCAGGGATTCTTTTCCTGCAGCCGAATTTTTATATGAAGGAGTGGAGAATGAATGAGAAAACAGATGCAATTAAAACATCAACTATTTTTGCATAGTAAAGCATGGCTTATGGTGGCAATTCTTTCAATGATTGTCCTTAGTGTATATAATTTAGTGGTATCGTGGCTTCTTCAAAAAATTATTGACATAGCGGCAGGTAACGACTCCACCTCACTTGGTTTAACAGCACTGATTGCCGCTGTCACGTTTGTAATTTTTATGATCGCATATTTTATTTACCGCACTGCAAGGCCCAAATTTATTCAAACAGCAATGGAGCAGTACAAGGCAGGCATTTTTGAAAAAATAATGGGAAAGAAAATTGGTGCATTATCCAATGAAAACACTGGAAAACTGATATCTGCTCTCACAAATGATATGCGCTCGGTTGAGGACTACTATCTTGATGGCATTCTTACTGTTGTTGATATCAGCGTAAGTTTTGCAGGTGCGCTCATTCTAATGCTATGGTACAGTCCGGTTTTAACGCTTGTAGCAGTCCTGCTGTCCATTATGCCGATCGTCATATCGCTCTCGCCCGCAAAAAAACTGGCTGAGGCGGAGAAAAAGGTTTCCGAAGGGAATGCAGGATATGTTGAAATTATAAAGGACATTCTTTCAGGTTTCCCAGTTATAAAAAGCTTTCGGGCAGAAAGAGAAATTCAGGAACGGTTTGAGGTAGATAACAGCAAAATCGAAAACATTAAGTATGCCAGAAGATATGCAGAGGAAAATGTTAATTTGCTCAGCACCGCCGCCAGCATAATAATGCGGCTCGGCGTTTTTGTAATCGGTGCATGGATGGCTGTATCAGGAACGGGAATTACACCGGGAATTGTGCTGGTTTTCCTGCAGTTGGTTACATTTGTCATTTCGCCAATAGAAAGAATGCCGGTGATTCTTGCAAATAGAAAAGCAGCCATAGCGATTATGGATAAATTATCACATTTCCTGTTCGAGCAGGAAGCAGCCAGCGGCGAAGAGATACCTCATACCCTGACACGTGGCATTTCTATTCGTGATCTGTCGTTTGGTTATGAAGAGGAAAAAGAGATCCTGCACCACATTCATCTTGATTTTGAACCGGGAAAAAAATATGCGATTGTCGGCGGCTCCGGTTCAGGCAAAACAACCTTATTAAATCTCATTATGCAAACATATGATAATTATGAGGGCAGCATTATGTTTGATGAGACTGAGCTACGGCACATTTGCCCTGATTCACTTTTTCAGATGATATCTCTTGTGCAGCAAAGTGTATTTGTCTTTAACGATACAGTCTACAATAACATTACACTTTACAAAGATTTCCCGGATCATGATGTTCGATCAGCTATTGCCAGGGCAGGGCTTTCGGAGTTGATTGCCAGTCATGGGGAGGGTTATATTTGCGGTGAGAATGGAAGTGCACTGTCTGGTGGTGAAAAACAAAGGATTTCTATTGCGAGAGCATTATTGAGAAACACATCCGTTTTGCTGATGGATGAAGCGACTGCCGCATTGGATGAGATAACAGCAGGCAGCATTATGAACTCCGTTTTAGCAATGGAGAATATTACACGCGTTATTGTAACCCATAGATTGGAGGAAAATGTATTAAGGGAATACGACGAAATCATTGTTTTGCACCGGGGAGAAGTAGCAGAGAGAGGGACTTTTGACCATTTGATCAATAGACGTGGATTATTTTATTCGCTATTTACTGTTTCGCAATAAAAACTGAATATTGAAACCGCAAGTTGATGTATAACAGGGCAGGGCGCATTCGGGAGAAGAACCGCCTGATGTGGAAGGCCTGACCAGAAAGCATACGCTTCCTGTCAGGCCTTCCAGAATCTTCGCCTGCCGGCTATAATTGACATTGGCCATGAACTGTAACTCACTGCCCGGAAACATAATATATTTAGTCAGTATTCTTTTTTGTAATAAATAATCACACCAAACCCTAACACCTACCCCGTCGCCCTGTTTTAGACTTTTATTAGAGCGATAAACTGGAAGTTATTGAATCGGTAACAATTCCATATTTTTTGCTCGTTTTAAATTTATTTTAAGGTCTTCATCTTTAAACGGCTTGCCATGTCCCGGATATATTAGATTTGGTCTAAGTGCAATGATTGTTTCCCAGGATTTCAGAAAAGCCGTTTTGTCCTCTGCCCAAATGGTTATTCTATGTAAACTTGGCAAGCCGTTCATAGCAGCGTCACCGCAGAATAGAGAACCGTCATTTAGTAAAAGCGATATGGAATCGGCGGTATGACCGGGAGTATCAATAATTTTTCCTTGCAGTAAAAGTTCCACTTGCTTACGGTTTTGTTCGGTCACTTGAATACATCTACATTGATATTCTTGCTTTATTGAGGGAAACAAATGCTTACCTTTGCCAACGAATTTCATTAAATAACAAAAGAACAAGGCAATCTTAGTTGTGCAACCGCCATGAAAAGAGTTTTGCCCTCTATATAATCTCTCTAATGCTTTGTCGCTCATAACGATTTGGAGGTCAGGGCATTCCGAAAGTACTTCATTCAGATAACCTGCGTGGTCATCGTGAGCGTGTGTCAAAAAAATATATCGTATCTGTTGAGGATCTATTTGCATCTTTGCAAGTTGCTTTTTAAAATGTGCAAATCCGCTTTCATACCCTGTATCAATCAGTACATAGCCCTTGTCAATAGGATATATCCAATTATTTACGATCCTGCTTCCTGCATTGAGCACAGGTGTTCTCTCCTTTCATTCATTTTCATCGGCGTCAACTTTCAATTTTTCGGTCTGTCTGTACCGTAGAAATTATACCACATTCACTCACGGAATGCCAGTTTCAACGGCGTGTAGGATACACAATAGAAAATCCTGCTTGGAAACAATGCAACTGTCTTAAAACCGCCAGAACTTGTAGAGCTAATGAAACAAAAGATATACGAATTACAGAGTGTTATTATAGGCAATATTGACATATAAATGAGAGAGATTCCGTAGTAGTCGGCATTGTATCAAAATCTAAACTTTTGGATTTTGATACAATGCTTCTTTTGTTCCTACCGGCGCGGGGCTGCCCCGCTAACTGACTTTCTTTTCGGCTGGTTGCTGACATTGGCCATGAACTGTAACTCACTGCCCGGAAAGATAATCTATTTAGTCAGTATTCTTTTTTGTGATAAATAATCACGCTCAACGGATAGGATAAAGCGAACAGTAACAGAGAACTGAAAAGCAAAACAGCCGCACTTAATAGAATTGTAGTTATGCCAGGGGCTAAATAAAGATTAAGCAAACTGATAATTCCTAATACAGTACCAATTCCACAAAGCAGGCTGATCACCAGAAATACTTCACTTCTTTCTTCGCCGCCCAGATAAAGCAGGGGAAAGAAAAATGCTCCTGTAAAAATGCTTACACTGATTCCCAATGCAAATATGGAAACTACGTCAATGCTATTGTCATAAGGGCAGCCATGCAATGCCCATGATAAACTGATCACGATTGCGGCATATAGTGTTCCAACGAACAGCCATATCAGTTGACTGATAAAATAGCTTTTAACAATGGCAGCTCTCTTTACGGGCAAAGTTAATTTGTATTTACCCCATTTTGAAATGAACTCTTTCTTTATGCTTGTAATTGCATTTGTGGAAAAGCCAACCATGCTTAACAGAACATAACCAATCAGAAGCGTCTGGCTGATGACTGCAATCACGAAAAGTCCTGATATAAGCATAAAAATCGAAAAAACTTTCGCATTAGAATAAACGGTTAAAAAATTATTTTTAAGCAATCCTTTCATACGCGTTCCCCCTTTACCAGTAACAACATGATTTCATCAACGGAAACATGATCTACAACAGCGTCTTTATATTTTCGCTGTGCTTCTTTTCCATTTGCAACTAAAACATCAATCTGAAAATCCCGTTTTCGGTAAGCAATCATATCGCCGGGGTCTAATGCAAGGAACTGGCTTTCCCTGCAGCGCATCACCGCATAATTATATACCAGATCATTTTTTGATGCGGTCATAATCAATTTTCCGTTATGAATGAATGTGATATAATCTGCAACCTTTTCCAAATCGCTTGTGATATGAGAAGATAAAAGGATAGAATGGCTTTCTTCCTGCACAAATTCAAGAAAAACGTCCAGCATTTCGTCACGCATAATGGGGTCTAAACCACTGGTTGCTTCGTCCAAAATCAATAATTGCGGGTGGTGCGACAAGGCAACTGCAATAGCCAGCTTCATTGTCATTCCTCTGGAATAATGTTTGATTTTCTGTTTAACAGGCAAATGAAAATCCTCCAAATATTTTTGAAACAGGGCATGATCCCATTGTGTATAAATTCCCTCCATGACTTGAGATAATTGTTTCGCTGTCCAAAAACCCGGAAAATTATCTCCGTCATAAACCACACCAATTTTTTCCCGAATGTCTGTGTCAATATCCCGCATTTCTTTTCCAAACAGTTTTACCATTCCGCTGTCTTTTCTGACAGTGTTTAAAATACAGCCAATCGTGGTAGTTTTACCTGCGCCGTTTTCACCGACAAAGCCCAGAATAGACCCATATGGTAATGAAAAGGAGAGCTTATCCAATATAAAATTTGACTTTGGAAAAGACTTACATATCTGCTGTAATTCTAAAATGTTTTCCATGTTATTCGTCCTCCTGATAAAATAAAGTTAATAATTCTGTCAATTTTTCAAGAGAAATATTGCTCATTCTCCCTATTTCGGCGGCTGCCTGTAAATGTTCTTCGGCTATACGCTGTTGTTCCTCCTGATAAAATTCTTTGTTCTGCGCCGACACAAAACTTCCTCTGCCAACCGTAGTTTCGATAAATCCGTCCCTCTGTAAATCCTCATAGGCTTTTTGGACTGTAATAACGCTTACATGAATTGATTTTGCCAAAGCCCGCATGGAAGGGACTGCGTCGCCTGCCTGTAATTCTCCGCTCATTATCATTGCCTTGATTTGTGATGTGATCTGTTCATAAATCGGTTTATTGGCATTGTTACTGATAATGATTTCCACGATTCACCACCTCACTTCCTAAATGCACTTATTGTACTTATTGTGCAAGTACATTATATCACCTTTGCTGTTATAGTCAATCCCCAAAATAAAAACAGCAACAACTCAATCGGGTTGTTGCCAGATAAAAAATACAGATCTGTGTAAAGTGGGATTCCGTAGTAATCGGCATCGTGGAAAATTCAAATAGCAGAAGTCTCTGCAGAAGGAGCGCTGCGATCCTGAGGGACGGAAGGAAACCCTGTACCCCCGGCCGGCCTTCTAAGGCGTCTGCCCTTCTGCGGACGGCTGTACCGCTCCCCCGGAATTTCCCAGGGATGCAGGATCCGCATGGTACATAAACAAACCACCCTCAATGTAAGAATATTTCATATGCACGGCGGTGCTGTCAATTCCAGATGGATTTCAATAGCCGGGAACGACGGCACCCAGCGGATATGCCGTAATATCCACATAAAAAATACACTGCTTTTAAAAAGATATAAGACCTCGGAATATTCCGGGGTCTTATTGTTGTGCCGTATTTTCTGATTGTGTTGGGATTATCACATTTCTACGTGCAAAAGAACCGAACGAGCCGGAAAATCCGGACGGCAACTGTTTCAATGCCCTTAGGCGGGCTTATCCCGTTTCTACGGTGATAGTGATGGACAACTTCAAGGGAAAAGACGTGTGTCAATGCCCTTACTCGGGCTTATCCCATTTCTACTTATTGACATTGCAGATGGTCAGATTTCTGTTTCTTTGTGTCAATGCCCTTACTCGGGCTTATCCCATTTCTACGTCGTTATCTTTCACGAGAGCCGCGTTTAATGCCGGGTGTCAATGCCCTTACTCGGGCTTATCCCATTTCTACGAAGAGGAAAAAAAAATGAAAGAAGTAAAAAATAAGTGTGTCAATGCCCTTACTCGGGCTTATCCCATTTCTACGGTATCCCTTCCAAAACCCTTTAAAATCAATGGTTTCCGGGTCCGTTTTCAGGGGGTAATTGTCAGAAAATTCTGACAATTCGGCTTTTTCGAACAAAAACGTGCATGTTTACAGTTTGTTCATATTTATGCCTGTTTTTATTTTACAACACATCCGGCAAAAACGCAAGAAAAATTTCAGAATGTTCTCACATGCCATTGCGATTCAGCCGTAAGGCCGAACAGCAACAAAAAAATCCGCCGTACGACAGAAAAAGACTCCCTGCAAATCATATATTTACAGGGAGTCCATGCGGAATGAGGGACTTGAACCCTCACGCCTTACGGCACAAGAACCTAAATCTTGCATGTCTGCCAATTCCATCAATTCCGCTGACTTTCTTATCTTATCATCTGTCCTCTCAAAAGTCAATCATCGGAAAAATCTATTCCAGCATTCCAGGAGCAGCATAAGCACCGGCTGATGGAGCATGTAGAGAAACAGGCTGTGTTTTCCGATCCATTCCGCAAAGCCCGCCCGGCGCCCAAGCAGCCGCTTTACACGTTCCCGCTCCATCAGAAGTCCATAGAGGAAATATCCGCACAGGTACAGGAAGATCCAGGGGATAAAGGAAAAATAATCTCCGGAGAAAAAGCCAGGTCCCGGAAAGCCCAGAGCCGCCGTAAACAGCCCGCGGTAGAACACATCCGGCGCCTCACCAAGGACAAAAGTTTCAAATCCCAGCTGCCCGCTGTTCACATTTCTTGTCAAAAGGAAGAGAAGGACGCTGACCAGAAGCCCCGCCTGCTGCGGCACGCTTCGAAGGAATCGTTCCACGGGAACCAGCGCCAGCATGGCGGCTCCCGTAAAGGTCAGGATTCCGAACAGAATCCGCTCGGACGGCATGAATACAAAAGTCACAAATGTAATCATCAGTCCGCAGGCGGATATCACAAGCCCCCGCTTCCACGGCATCCGCCCCAGCCGCCAGCAGAAACCGGACAGCAGGATGAACGTCCAGCAGATGCTCTGCTGCCACACATAACCCGGCGTCCGGAAAAACCACCGGACCGGTACCCCATACAGCACCACCAGATCAAACATTCCATGATACAGGATCATGCTGAGCAGCGTCACTCCCCGCAGACCATCCAGCAGATGATACCGTTCTTTTTCCTTCACTGTTCTTTCCCTCTTTCTTCTCTCACTTCGGTAAGGCAGCCCCTTTCCTGTCCCTGTCCGGGTCCGGAGCGTTTGCGCGGTCAAACAGGATGCTGATCCGCGTCCCGCATCCCGGCTCACTCTGAAGCAGCAGTTCTGCATGATGCTGCGCTGCTATGTGTTTTACGATGGCAAGACCCAGACCGGTGCCTCCGGTCGCCTTGGAACGGCTTTTATCCACCCGGTAAAACCGTTCAAACACCCGTTCCTGATATGCTTTTGGAATCCCGATTCCCGTATCCTCCACGGTCAGACGGACTTTGTCCCCCTCAGGTTCCACGATTACGGCAACGTTTCCGCCTGCCGCATTATAGCGGATCCCGTTGTCACACAGGTTGTACAGGACCTCTTCCACCATTTCCCGGTTTCCCAGGATGCTGCACGGAACCCCTCTTATGGAAAGCGTCACCTGATGCTTCCCGGCGCTGACCTGCAGCATCTCCACACAGGCTTTTGCCATCTGATACAGAGGAACCTGCGTAAAGACCATCGCATCTGCCTCCATGACATCCAGCTCCGACAGACGGATAATATCATTGATCATTGCCAGAAGCCGCGACGCGTTTCTGTGAATCTCTCCGGCAAATCTTGGAACGTCCTCCTGAGAAGCCATCTCGTGCTCGATCAGCTCCGCATAGCCGGAGATCGCCGCCAGCGGCGTTTTCAGTTCATGGGATACATTGGCCGTAAACTCCTGCCGGAGCCTTGCATTTTTCAGAATATCCTCATGCTGCCTTCGGATCCGGTCCACAAAGGGCGCCATCTCGCGGTATACCGGCGGTTCTGTACACTCATCCAGATGGTCTGCCAGATACTCCACCGGCGCCACCAGCATCTTCGTGGCGCGGCCGGAAAGCAACATGCAAAACAGAAAAACCATAACGCCCATCAGGAAAACTACCGGAAAAGCGCTTCGGAAGATCCTCCATATACTGGACGCTTCTTTTGCCACCCGCAGAATTGTGCCGTCCTTCAGCAGCACCGCATAATAAAAGGCGCTTTGATCCAGCGTATCCGACCGGCGGATGGACTGCCCGCTTCCCTCTCTTCTGGCATCTGATACCTCCGGACGTTCTTTGTGGTTGTCCATGCCTCCGATGTCCACGTCATTATCGTAGAAAACCATCCCCTGTTCATCGATCAGCGAGATCCGGACCTGGTTCAGTCCGGCGCCGCCCATCTCTGCCCTCCTCTCAGCTGAATCGATTCCCGCATTCTGCAGAACCTCCGCACAGATCTTCAGTTCATTCAGAATTTCCTTCCTGAAAAAATCGTAAAATACGGCCGTAATCAGCCCGGTCGTCAAAAGAATCGTGGTCAGAGCCACAATGACAAACTCCCGGTGTATCTTTCTTTTCACTCGATCTTGTACCCCACGTTCCGAACAGTCCGGATCAGCGCGCCTGCATCCCCCAGCTTCTGTCTCAGCGTCTTTACATGCACATCCAGCGTCCGGGACTCCCCTTCAAAACTGATATCCCAGATCCGCTCCATAATCACATCCCGACGCATGACGATCCCCCGGTTCTGCAGCAGCAGTTTCAAAAGCTCATACTCCTTGTAGGTCAGACTGCACAGCGTACCGCCTGCATATACCGTACGCTTTTCACTGTCCAGACAGATTTCCCCGGCCGTCAGGAGACGATCCTCCTCCATGCCCGCGCAGCGCCGGAGCAGCGCTTTTACTCTGGAGATCAGCTCCATCACGCCGAAGGGCTTTGTAATATAATCGTCTGCCCCCTGATCCAGCCCCTTCACCTTATCCAGCTCCGTTGTCTTTGCAGTCACCATCATGACCGGAACTTTTTTCACTTCCGGAAGTGTCCGGATTCTTCTTAAAATCTCCAGCCCGTCCTCATCCGGAAGCATGATGTCCAGAAGAATGCAGTCCGGCACCCGTTCTCTCAGCCGCCCGCCGAACTCCCGTGCGCAGGCGAATTCTTCCACTTCATATCCGCTGTTCTGCAGCGCAAAACGCTCGATCTCCCGGATATTCTGATCATCTTCCACAATATAGATCAATGCCATCGTTACGTATCCCTCTGTTTCTTCCCGGCAGGCCCGAAATCGGGCAGAACATATTTTTCCCGGTATTCCTCACAGGCTTTCCGAAATCCCGGGTTGTCCTCTCTTCGAAGTTCCGCCGCATATTCATGCGCCTCATATCCGTCTGTTCCGGACTGCAGAAGCGCAATTGCGATATTGGAGCAGTGATCCGAAACCCGTTCATAATCCGTAGTCAGGTCAGACAGCGCAAAGCCAAGTTCAATGGTGCATTCTCCGGTCCTGAGTCTCTCCACATGCCGTTTTTTCAGTTTCCGGTTCAGCCGGTCAATGGTTTCTTCCAGGGGCTCTATGCGCGTTGCTTTCTCACAGTCCTCCTCTGCAAAAGCATCCACCGCCATCTTCACAATCTCCAGCAGTGCATCCGAAAACACCCGCAGTTCCTCTTTGGCCTTTCTGGAAAACTCCGTCCCTTTCTGATGCAGTTCCCGGGCTGTCTGCGCCACATTCACCGCATGATCCGAGATCCGCTCAAAATCCCCGATGCAGTGCAGAAGAGTCGACACCAGATAGCTTTCCTTCTCCGACAGATCCCGGCTGCCAAGCTTCACCAGATAACTTCCAAGCTCGTCTTCATAACGGTCGGTCCGGTCCTCCAGTGCAAACACCTTTTCCAGTTCCTCTTCCTGATAATCATCCAGAAGACCCACCGCCCGTGCAAGCGCCTGTCCGGAAATGCGCGCCATCCGGACCGCAGCGTCTCTGGCCTGCTCCGCTGCATATCCGGGTGTTTCCAGAAAACGGACATCCAGAATCTTCAGTTTCTCCTCCTGTTCCTTTTCCGGATCCTCTGCAGATTCCGGAATCGTCAGGCATGCCAGCTTCACCAGCATACCGGAAAACGGAAGAAGCACTGCAGTCGCCGTGATGTTGAAGACGGAATGAACCATCGCGATCCCTGCCGCACCTGCCGGCATCGTCAGAAACTCAAAATCCAGAAGACCATGAAGCAGATAGAATGCCGTCATAAAAAGCGCCGTTCCAATAAGATTAAAGTACAGATGGATCAGAGCCGTCCGTTTTGCGTTCTTACTGGCGCCGATCCCGGAGAGAACAGCGGTTACACAGGTACCGATATTCTGTCCCATGATAATCGGAACGGCAGTTCCAAAAGAGACCGCTCCCGTAGCGCACAGCGCCTGCAGGATTCCTACCGATGCAGAAGAACTCTGGATCACCGCCGTCAGCACCGCACCGCTTAACATCCCCAGAACCGGCTGAGAGAACAGCGTCAGAATTCCTGTAAATTCCGGTATGTCCGCCAGAGGCTTCATGGCGCCGCTCATGGTTTCCATTCCCGACATCAGGATCGCAAAACCTGTCAGAATCAGTCCCGCATTCTGCTGCTTCTCCTTTTTGGAAAACATCAGAAGACAGACACCTGCCATCGCCAGTACCGGCGCAAAGGAGGACGGCTTCAGAAGGCGCACAAAAAAGCTGCTGCTCTCGATCCCTGACAGACTCAGGATCCACGAGGTTGCCGTCGTACCGATATTGGCTCCCATGATGATCCCCACTGCCTGGGTCAGCTTCATGATCCCTGAATTTACAAATCCAACGGCCATCACAGTCGTCGCCGATGAAGACTGAATGACCGCCGTCACACCGGCGCCAAGCAGCACCGCCTTCCATGAGCTTGAGGTCATTTTCTCAAGAATACGTTCAAGCTTTCCGCCGGACAGCTTTGCCAGTCCCTTGCCCATCACATCCATGCCGTACAGAAACAGCGCCAGTCCGCCGACCATTGTCAAAATACTGAAAAAATCCATACCATGTTCCCTCTCTTCTTTCACTGCTAAGTAATATTTCCATTTCTCATCGTACCTATGAGTCCTGTGAGCAGAACCTCTCTGCAAATCCAATCATCTACAGAAACATCGTAACGCATCCATGTAAAGAACAGAGGGAATCCATGTAAAATTCCGGTAAAATTTTAATATCAGTATAGTCTGCAAAACCAAATCCGTCAACAACAGAAAAACCAGAGGCGGGGGACCTCTGGTTCTTCTGCAACAACTTTTTTATCTATATTTATCGACGATACCGCTTTATAAAGAATAATCAAAAGGGAGGGTTTATTCATTAAAAAGGGGGATTAGGGGGTGCAGTACCATCCATAAATACCTTATTGAAAAACAGTCGCCGTATCCAGACGGGCGTTCCTGTTTTCTGGCATTTATTATACGTCCTGTGCGGACATTTGTACATTGACAAAACATATAAATTTTCGTTTTTTTTCGACAATTTCTCAAACAAAAAAACCAAAAACATAAATCCGGGCAAAAGAAAAAGCACTGCTGTTCAGTGCTTTTCATGAGACATCGGGGATTCGAACCCCGGACAACTTGATTAAAAGTCAAGTGCTCTACCAACTGAGCTAATATCCCATCCTCTGTGCATTCTTCAATGCCCGAACTGGGCTAGCTGGATTCGAACCAGCGAAATGCAGGAGTCAAAGTCCTGTGCCTTACCGCTTGGCGATAGCCCATGATCTTTGATTCAGGGTGGGTACAGGGATTCGAACCCTGGACCTCCAGAGCCACAATCTGGCGCGCTAACCAACTGCGCTATACCCACCATATGATCGGGACCGGATCCTGGATCCGATCAAATGTGCCCGAAGGGATTCGAACCCCCGACCCACGGCTTAGAAGGCCGTTGCTCTATCCAGCTGAGCTACGGACACGGACCATATACAACATCGGTACTTGAGAATACTATCACAAAACCGACGGTATGTCAACTGATTTTTCACAATCTGAGAGCGGGTGATGGGAATCGAACCCACGTATCCAGCTTGGAAGGCTGGTGTTCTACCATTGAACTACACCCGCAGATCGGGGTGACAGGATTCGAACCTGCGACCTCCTGGTCCCAAACCAGGCGCTCTAGCCAAGCTGAGCCACACCCCGTTCTGTCATCTGCTCACGGACACCTATACAGTATATAAGACCATCCCGAAAATGTCAACAGTTTTTCGACATTTCAAAAATAAAAATCAGATTGCCGGATGTTCAAAAGAACAGATACTTTTTCTTCTCTCCCAGATAGCAGATATGATAATGCGCAGTTCCCTCCCGGTCGGTCTCCATCAGAATATAACTCGGCTGGCGTCCTTCCTGCCTTGGAAGAGACAGACTTCCGGGATTCAGGATCGTAAGGCCCCCGGTCTGCTCCAGACACGGATAATGCGTGTGCCCGTACATGACAATGTCCGCTTTCTTCAGCGCGGCCTGTTCCTTCAGTCCGTCATGCCCCATACCCACACAGTAATGATGGCCATGCGTCAGCAGGGCGCGGTATTTCCCAATTGTGATGATCTCCTCTTTGGGAAGACTGCTGTACCAGTCATTATTCCCGGCTACCATGCTGACCGGCGCATCGGTAAGAGAAGCGATATACTCTTCTGCTCCCTCCACATCCCCCAGATGGATCAGCCGGTCGATCGTACCTGTCTTCGCCAGAACCTTCTTTAGATTCTCTTCTCTTCCATGGGTATCACTGACAATCAATATCTTCATGACGGTTCCTCTTTCAGTCTCTGTAGTTCGTCCTTCATCAGCCGCAATGCTTTTCCTCTGTGGCTGAGTTCGTTTTTTATCTCCGGCGGAAGCTCTGCGGAACAGCATCCATATTCCGGAAGCCGGAAGATCGGGTCATAGCCGAATCCATGCTCTCCTTTTTCTTCATAGCCGATCTCCCCTTCCATGGTTCCTCTTGTTACAAATACCCTTCCATCCGGCAGAGCCGCTGCAATGGCACATACAAAGCGGGCACTTCTCTCTGTCCCGGTCTTTCCCTTCAGGCGGTCGATGATATTCTGATTTTTGATATGATAGGACGTGTCATGCCCCATATACCGTGCAGAATGGATGCCCGGTTCTTTGTTCAGTGCGTCCACCTCCAGTCCGGAATCGTCTGCCAGTACGATTTCACCTGATAATTTCATAATTTCTCTGGCTTTGATCACTGCGTTTTCCTCGAACGTACTGCCATTTTCTTCCACATCCGCCGTAATCCCCGCTTCTTTCAGGGAAAGCACTTCCAGCCCCGGAGCTTCCAGTATCATCCGGACTTCTTTCATCTTCCCTTCATTGCCTGTGGCAAATAAGATCCTGTCAATCTTCATCCCTGTCTCTCCTGCTGTCTCATTCTCGGCGGCCTGGGGCCCATAAACTGATAATAATAGGTCTTCAGCATTCCATTATAGATCTTTCGGTTTTTGTCCGCCTTTCTGCCTATATGGCGCTCCGCCTCTTCATAGCCGGTAATCAGATACATGGACCAGCTGTCCAGTCCCCGAAACCGTTCCCCGATCTCTGTATAGAGTGCCGGCAGATGTTCTTTTTCCTCCAGGCGCTCTCCATACGGCGGATTGCTGATCAGAAATCCGTATTTCCCGGGGTGGCTGAGTTCACTGACTGCCCTCTGCTGAAAATGGATGAGATGATCCACACCGGCAGCAGCGGCATTCTGTCTGGCGGCCCGGATGATATCCCTGTCCAGATCATAGCCCTGGATATCCGTCTCGATCCTGACATCCATCCGGTCATTTGCCTCTTCCACTGCCTGATACCAGCTTTTCCTTCCAAGAATGTTCGTCCACTTTTCTGCGGTAAACGAACGGTTGGCGCCCGGAGCCATGTTTGCTGCAATCATCGCCGCCTCAATGGGAATCGTTCCGCTTCCACAGAACGGATCCACCAGAATCCGGTCCTTCTTCCATGGAGTAAGCAGAATGAGCGCCGCAGCCAGTGTCTCTTTGATCGGCGCTTTGCTGACCATGGTACGGTATCCCCTTTTATGTAGAGACAGGCCTGTAGTATCCAGACAGACGGTTGCCTCATCTTTCATGAACGAGATACGGATCGGATACTCAGCCCCTGTCTCGGGAAACCATTCCACGTGATACACAGTCTTCAGCCGTTCCACAATCGCTTTTTTTACAATAGACTGAATGTCGGACGGGCTGAACAGTCTGCTCTTCACAGAAGACGCTTTTGTAACCCAGAATTTTCCGTCCGCGGGAATATAGCTTTCCCACGGCAGTGCTTTTATTTTATCAAAAAGTTCCTCGAACGTAACTGCTCTGATTTTTCCCGCTTTCAGAAGAACCCGCTCTGCCGTGCGCAGAAATATGTTCGCCCGGCTGACCGCATCCTCCTCTCCGCAAAATGTAACTCTTCCATCCTCCACCTGGACAATCTCATATCCAAGGTCTGTAATTTCTTTTTTCAGAACTGCCTCCAGGCCAAAATGGCATGGGGCAACCAATTCTATCCTGCTCATCTGTCGTCCTTTCCAGTATCCTGCAATCCGGGCTTCATCTCATGTATATCTTATCCGGAGTCGCCGGTAATGTCAATCATTTCCTTATCCTGCCCTAACGTTCCAGGTATCTTCCTCTGTACGCCTGAATCCCTCCAACGACCGATATGGCACGATATCCATGCTCCTGGAGCTCCCGGGCCGCCTGCATGCTGAGACCGCCCCGGTCACAGTACAGGATCGGAACCGCACTGCCCAGACCGCGGATCCGCTGCAGCAGGTATTCATGAGGAATACAGACTGCACTTTTGATATGCATCTTCCGGTATTCCGCCGGATTTCTCACGTCTACCAGAAGATATGCAGGATCAAAGATATAGCGATCCATTTCTTTTGCAGAGATTGTTTCAATATCTGACATGATCTTTTCCTTTTTTCTCTTATTAGTTAGTATATGCATAACCGGAAAAGCCGGGCACACAAAAGGGAGGGCAGCTCAAGCCGCTCTCCCTTCTGAGATTTTCTTTCTCTTAGTAGTTACGATTGTCAGAACTTTCGTTGCTGGAAGAGCTCTTGGAACTGGAGTTCTTGCTCTTGGAGCTGCTGCTCTTGGAATTGTTGGCATTGTTTGCATTGTTTGCATTTGTCGTGTTGGTAGAATTATTCGTGTTGTTAGAACTCATAGTCGTATGACCTCCTGTAATAAATATTTACAACCGTAGTATGAGACTTCTCACGAAAAAATATACCTGTTTTTTCAAAAATATAAGTTTACGCCTCATCAGACGCAAAAAAACACCACCTGCCGTTCATACAGGTGGCGTCAAGCGTGCGCGAGAAGATTCGAACTCCCGACCTTCTGATCCGTAGTCAGACGCTCTATCCAGCTGAGCTACGCGCACATATGTTTTACAGCACAAATGCCGGCGACCGGAATCGAACCGGTACGGGAGATTAGTCCCGCAGGATTTTAAGTCCTGTGCGTCTGCCAGTTCCGCCACTGCGGCATTCCTTATGATGTAATAACATCATAAATGGGACCTATAGGGCTCGAACCTATGACCCTCTGCTTGTAAGGCAGATGCTCTCCCAGCTGAGCTAAGATCCCATAAATATTTAATTATGAAACTCTCGTTTCCAACGACCCGGATGGGGTTCGAACCCACGACCTCCGCCGTGACAGGGCGGCGCTCTAACCAGCTGAGCCACCGGGCCATATTATTCCGTTTAAATGGACCCACAGGGACTCGAACCCGGGACCATCCGGTTATGAGCCGGACGCTCTAACCAACTGAGCTATGGGTCCAGAAAGCCGATGATCGGACTCGAACCGATAACCTGCTGATTACAAATCAGCTGCTCTGCCAATTGAGCCACATCGGCATGTTCATGCCAATTATCCTGAAACTAAATGACCCCAACGAGATTCGAACTCGTGTTACCGCCGTGAAAGGGCGATGTCTTAACCGCTTGACCATGGGGCCTGAATAAGGTAGTGGTCGCCATGGACTTCCACTAAAACTCCCCGAGTAGGACTTGAACCTACGACAGCGCGGTTAACAGCCGCGTGCTCTACCGACTGAGCTATCGAGGAATAAAGGGGAATGTCTGGCTCTCTGAACAAGGCTCCCTACCGGTTATCTTGCCCAGATTTCCATTACATATACCTTCAAAACCACATATTGAAATTCATCCGTTTAAATCATAAGGAATCGCTTCCTCTATCCTTAACCTAACCTTTTGGTTAAGCCCTCGACCGATTAGTAACAGTCAGCTGCACATGTTGCCATGCTTCCACCTCTGCCCTATCTACCTCGTCGTCTTCAAGGGGTCTTACTCTTGCGATGGGATATCTCATCTTGAGGGGGGCTTCACGCTTAGATGCCTTCAGCGTTTATCCCGTCCCGACTTGGCTACTCTGCCATGGGTTTGATACCCAACAGATACACCAGAGGTCAGTCCATCCCGGTCCTCTCGTACTAAGGACAGCTCCTCTCAAATATCCTACGCCCGCGCCGGATAGGGACCGAACTGTCTCACGACGTTCTGAACCCAGCTCGCGTACCGCTTTAATGGGCGAACAGCCCAACCCTTG
>ERZ808042.639-NODE-639-length-16696-cov-3.615019_pt1 | contig 16696 bp, 11 predicted proteins | sample MGYA00380193_ERZ808042 | MGnify/ENA primary metagenome ERZ808042 (study PRJEB31490, sample SAMN06133401) | mouse gut metagenome | isolation source: M1_2 | host: mice | place: China: Chengdu | collected 2015-05 ...
GGAGGAACGCCGGCAGTATCTGATCTCGGTGACGTCTACGCGGATCGGAGGTACCGATTACCCGGTTGCCTATGGAAAGAAGATTCTGAAACAGTCAATGGGAAAGCGCACGCTTCTCTTTACCAATTCCCGGCGGGAATGCGAGATTCTGGTGGCGCAGGTCCGGCGTCTTGCACTGCGCGCAGGGCTTCCGGACTGCTATTATATTCATCATGGAAGCATTTCCAGGGAGCTTAGAGAGGAAGCGGAACTTCAGATGAAGCAAAGAGAAGGTCCGGTGCTGACCGGGACGACGCTGACGCTGGAACTGGGGATCGACATCGGAGATCTGGATGAGGTGATTCAGGCGTCCCAGCCGCTTCGTATCTCCAGCATGGTGCAGCGGGTGGGACGAAGCGGCAGGAAAACCATGCAGTCCAGGATTGCGTTTCATCTGCGGTATTTTGAAGCGGAGGGCGGAGTGCTGGAAAATCTGGATCTGAGTCTGGTGCGGACCATTGCCATGATCGAACTGTATTTTCGGGAAAAGTATCTGGAATCGGTCCGGCTGCCCCGTTTTCCCATGAATCTTCTGGTTCATGAGACTCTGTCCATTCTCAGCCAGAAAGGCTGTCTGTATCCGCACAGGCTGGCGGAAGAGCTTCTGGAACTGGCGATTTTCCGGCATATTTCGCAGGAGGAGCTGAAACAGGTGCTCCGCGCCATGATGGAAAAGGACTATATCAGGATCTATGAGGACGGCGCGGTGGGGCTTTCCGACGCGGGAGAACGGCTCTGCGACCATCTGGAATTTTATGCGGTCTTCGAGTCGGAGGAGACCTTCAGCGTCCGGTGGAATGAGCAGGAGATCGGGACGGTGGACCGGGCCTATAAGGCCGGGGACAGTTTCTTTCTGGCAGGCAGGACCTGGGAGGTGCAGGGCTGTGACATGAAGCATAAACGGATTGATGTGGAGCAGGGGACGGCGAAGGCGGATATCCGTTTCGGAGGAAAGGGCGCGCTTCATACAGACCGGCGGACCATGGAACAGATTCATCAGGTGCTCGCTTCCGAGGAGGCGTATTCTTATCTGGATGAGGAAGCGGCCGGTATTCTGGCGGAGCTTCGGGCAGAAGCAGAACGGTTCGGTCTGTTAACGCTGCTGTCCAGAGAGCCGGGGACGGATAATCTGCTGGTCTTTCCGGCGCTGGGCACCGATACGATCCGGACACTGTATTATATATGGAATTCCGGCGGAGTCACCTGTGAACGGGTGATGCTTCGGGGCCTTCTGTACGGGATCCGGATCTGTTCGATGACAGAACAGGGATTCCGTATGTACAATGCCCGGATCCTGGAGAAGGGATGCCGGATCAACCAGGCATATCTGCTGAAAAAAGAGCGCATGGAAGGAAAATATTTTGATATCCTGCCGGAGAAACTGAAGTTTAAGGAGCTGACAGAGGACGCGTTGGACCGGCAGGGTGCAGCAGAGTTTTTAAAATTGCTGGCACAGGGGGAGGAACATATAAGATGATTCCCACCGTGTCCGATGCAGAGGAAAGGAGAGCGGCAGCAGGGATGCAGTTTTATCTTGCCCCCATGGAGGGGATTACAACCTGGGTGTACCGGAAGGCTCATGCAGAGGTGTACGGTGCATTGGATAAATATTTTATTCCTTTTCTGGAAACCCATGAAAAGCGGAAGTTCAAGACACGGGAGCTGCAGGAGATTCTGCCGGAGCACAATGAGGGGATCCGGGCGGTACCTCAGATCCTGACAAAACACGCAGAAGGTTTTATCCGGACGGCCCGTGCGCTGCAGGAATTTGGATACGATGAGATCAACCTGAATCTGGGCTGTCCGTCGAAGACGGTGGTCTCCCGCCATAAGGGTTCCGGATTTCTGGCATTTCCGGAGGAGCTGGATTATTTTCTGGAGGAGATTTTCGGTGCGCTGGATCTGAAGCTGTCTGTCAAGACCCGGGTGGGGAAGGACAGTCCGGAGGAATTTGGGCGGCTTCTGGATATTTTTAACAAATATTCCATGGAAGAGCTGATCATTCATCCCAGGATTCAGGCGGATTACTATAAAAAAGAACCGAGGATGGAGTGCTACGAAGAAGCACAGAACAGGAGCAGTAATCCGCTTTGCTACAATGGTGATCTGTTCACGGGCGGAGCCGTTCACCGGTTTTGCAGCATATACCCAAAAGAAGAGCGGCTTATGATCGGCCGGGGACTGATTCTGAACCCGGGGATGATCCATGGAGGCACGAAGGCGCAGTTTCAGAAGTTTCACGAACGGCTGGTGGAAGGTTATCTGGGTCGGGGACTTTCGGAAACCAGCGTGCTGTTCAAGATGAAGGAACTGTGGTTTTATCAGATCCATCTGTTTGCGGATACAAAGAAATATGAGAAGCAGATCCGGAAAGTACAGAATCTTTCACAGTACCGGCAGATTGTGGAAGAACTGCTTCGGGAGTGCGACTTCTGTCCGCCGGCGTAAGCATCCCGGATGACAGGAAATCTTTTGTTTTTGTTTTATTTTTCTTTCGTTTTTTTAGAAAACCTTAATCTGGATGCCACACTTTCGTCACATTTTCCTGTTATGATAATACTCGTAACAGGAACACATCAGTATTTCATTCATAACACTTTAGGGGGATTGAAAAATCCCCCACTCCCTCGAAAGCAAGGATCCGCATGGATCCTTTTTATTTTTACTGTTCCATCTGGCGCCCCAGGAATCCGGCAGCGACAGCTGCCACCTTCTGTTCTACCTCACCCATCCTGACCTTGATATCACGTCCGAGCAGGATCACCGCACCGATGGCATCCCCTTCGCTGATCACAGGACAGATCGTCTCTGTGGCAATCCCTTCCATCTCTTCCTGAATCACCGGTATAAACTTACGCTCAATGGCCGAAGCCTGAAGGCTTTCTCTTTCCTGAATCAGATGCTCCAGCTGCGGGCTGATCGCCTTACCATAATAGTCCTTCTTTGCTCCGCCTGCTGTTGCCACAATCGTATCCCGATCCGTCACACATACCATATGCCCGGTTGTCTGCGCCAGACTTTCTGCATATTGTTTGGCAAATACCGAAAGTTCCCCAAGAGGAGAATATTTTTTCAGGATGATCTCTCCTTCCCGATCGGTAAAGATCTCCAGAGGATCGCCTTCCCGAATCCTTAATGTACGCCGGATCTCTTTTGGAACGACTACTCTTCCGAGGTCATCAATCCGGCGCACAATACCTGTTGCTTTCATATCATCTTCCTCCAATGTCTTAAAATACGATGTCGGTTTCAAATTATCACAAACCATCTGCATCTAGTATTTGTAAGAATTGGATTTATATGCATCAACTCTGTTAATCGTCCGGATGCATTTTGTTCAAAAGTTCTGTCTTCATCTCATACAGCCGGTCGGACAGATCCACATAGACTTCATGTGGATTCACAAGCCGTTTCGTCTCATCCCACAGGGTATTCTGCTCTTCGATACAGTGTTCCCGGATGTCCATAACCGACGGCGACTGATAGATACATCTTCCCTGATCGAAGATCTTCACCATCAGTTCTTTCATGGTATAAGTACCGCCCTTCAGGTGTGTCTTCTTCCAGGTCTCCAGCGGGTCAAATATAATCAGGTCATCCGAAGTATCAAACCGGTCATCCGTCAGACAGATCAGATCTGCCTTCAGCTTCCCATTGGCTTTTTCGTAAATCCGGTATACGGTTTTGTCTCCAGGGTTTGTAATCTTTTCCGTATTTTCAGAAAGCTTGATCTTTGGAACAAACTCACCGTCTCCCTTCTTTACTGCCGCCAGCTTATAGACACCGCCGAATGCCGGACAATCTCTGGATGTGATCAGATTCGTGCCCACACCCCAGGATGTAATCTTTGCTCCCTGCGTCTTCAGGCTGTCGATCAGATACTCATCCAGATCGCTGGATGCTGAAATAACTGCGTCATGGAATCCTGCCGCATCCAGCATCTTCCTCGCCTCCTTGGACAGATATGCCAGATCACCGCTGTCCAGACGAATCCCGTAGCGTCCGTTCAGTTTCTTTGCCTTGCGCATCTCCTTGAATACACGAATCGCATTAGGCACTCCGGATTTCAATGTATCATACGTATCTACCAGCAGCGTGCATGCATTCGGATACAGTTTTGCATATGTTTTAAATGCAGTATATTCATCTGAAAAGCTCATAATCCAGCTGTGCGCATGGGTTCCCAGCACAGGCACGTCAAAAAGCTGTCCGGTCAGCACGTTGGAAGTACCGACGCATCCTCCGATCATCGCCGCACGGGCGCCGTAGACCCCCGCATCCGGTCCCTGGGCGCGGCGCAGGCCGAATTCCATGATTCCGTCTCCTCTGGCCGCATTGACGACTCTGGCCGCCTTGGTGGCGATCAGGCTCTGATGGTTGATAATCGTCAGAATAGCCGTCTCCACCAGCTGCGCCTCCATGATCGGCGCAATCACCTTTACCAACGGTTCCCTCGGAAAGACTACCGTGCCCTCCGGAATTGCATAGATATCCCCGCTGAAATGAAAGCTGCTCAGATATTCCAGAAAATCTTCATCAAAGATTCCCAGGCTTCTCAGATAGTCAACATCTGCTTTTGAAAAATGCAGATTTTTGATATAGTCTATGACCTGGTCCAGCCCTGCCGCTATGGCAAATCCATTTCCGCATGGATTCGTCCGGTAAAACGCGTCAAAGATCACGGTCTCCTGCACCGGATTTTTAAAATATCCCTGCATCATGGTCAGTTCATAGAGATCGGTTAAAAGTGTCAGATTTTGTGTTGTGCTCATTGGAAATCCCTCCTGTTTTCGTAGCTGATGATCAATCCTGTATATCCGCTTATACCTTCCACCGTTCCTCTGGCTGTATACTGCCAGAACCGACAGGTTCCGGTATAAGTAAGATTCGTACTGTATTCTGCCACCCACAAAGGGTTATCCATAAGCTCTTCCATGACCAGACCGTCTGTCATCCAGTCCAGCTCTGCATGAAGTATCGGTGTATATCCTTTTTCTTCTGCTGCCTGGCAGAACGCCTCCATACACGCCGTCCGTTCTGACGGCTCCAGTTCATCGGCTCTGCCGTTATGCTCCGGATTGGCATAAGCGCCGGTTACGGCAACCGGGCCTTCCAGCCCATATTTCTCAGCCATGCTTATGGCCGTTACTGCCTCTTCAACCGCTTCTTCGGGAGTAACCGCCTGTGAAAATACCGAAAGCATAACATCAAGTCCTGCTGCCTGTGCGCCTCTTATATATCCCTCCGCGCGGCTGTCTGTTATGATTCTGCCTTCACCGGCATCCCGGTATGCACACTGAATGACTGCAAAATCCAGTCCTGCACCCGCTGCCTTCTCCCAGTCAATCTCTCCATTTTCCTCTGTGACCTCAACACCTGCCCGGCTTGTCCGCACGCCGTTTTCGTCAAATTCATGACGAATCCCCTGTATAACCTGCGAACCCGTCACTTTATTCCCATCCGGATCAAAATAATACGTCCCATCGTCCAGAACCTGCCAGCCATAATACTGGTATTCCCCGGTACCCACTGACTCCTGCATCATAACCGGTACCTTCTCTTCCGTAATCACAGTCCTTGTTGCCGCCACGCTTCCAAGATCAGCAGCCGTCAGATGCCCCAGTTCAGAGGGCGCGGCCTCCATCGCAAACACTCCCTGATAACGCACATGGAATTCATATTCGATACTGCCGTCCTCTTTTGCTACCTCCGTACTGTCCGTACTGATGACATCATACCCGTCATAAGAGCCGTCGATATTCAGAATCAGAAGAGCCAGTTCTTCATCTTCTGTATCCAGCGTAATATTCACATGACTGTATCGGTATTCATACCAGACGCCGTCTTCATATGCATATTTTATGTCCCCGGCGCTGTTTACATACAACGTGGGAACCGTCTCTTCTTTTTTTATGATCTCGTAGGAGTCCGGATCATTTTCATCCACGACAGATTCTACATATCTGTCCTCCATGATCTCCTCTTTCCGGGAGGGAGTAAATCCAACGGTATCTCCCGGCGGAACATCTGACGGGCTGTATGTCTTTTGAATGCGAACGTCCGACGGACGGGGCCTGGTCCCGTCTTTTTCCGTATCTTCCGTCTGGTCCCCTGCTGTAAGCGTTTCCCTCTGCTCCTTCTCTGAAGGGTCTGGTTCCAGTCTTTTGGACTGTTCCTGTTCTTCCGAAGACTCCTGAACTTCTGTCCCTGCATCTTCCTCCTGTGTTTCCTGCGTCCCTTCAATATCTTCCGGTAATTTCTCAGATGCCTCCGCCTGTCCGGAAAGATATTCCGCTTCCTTCTCCGGATTCGGACGCACTGCTTCCTCCGTATCCGCAGACGGAGCCTTCAGTTCTGAAGACTCCGCAAATTGTTCTCTCTTAGTCGAATTTTCCTCCTGCACCTGTTTGGGCTGCACCAGCACGGTACCGGCATAACAGCCTGCCGCCGCCAGCCCCACACAGGCGAACATCAGAAAACCGGCTGTTCTGCCTTTCATCCTTCTCCCTCTGACGGCTCCTGTGCCGCTTCCTCATTTTCTTCTGTCGGTTCCTGTTCTGGATCGTCTTCCGCTCCTGCTTCCAGTTCCCCTTCCCCTTCCGTATCTTCCAGCTCTTCTGCTTCCTCTTCTTCGGGCATGCTGAAGATCCGGTCAAACGTCAGTGTCTGGATCACCTCATCGTTCACCGTAATCTCTGTCTCTTCAAAAAGCGGCGTATACCATTCATCATAGGCAGCCTGCTCTCTCCGGGACAGTTCATTCTCTCTTGCTGTCTCTGTGGCGTCCTCATCAAAGGTACTCTCCATATAGACAATATACAGGCTGTTTTCCGTCTCAATAATATCCGAAAATTCTCCGTCTGACAGAGCATCTGCTGCGCTCTGCACCGCTTCCTCCAGAGAACTGCCGTCCTTTCCGTAGGTTATGGAAGACGCAGTCATCTCCTGTGCCTCTGCGGCAGCATTCAGATCTCCTCCTTCTTTCGCATCCGCAAGAATCGTCTCCATCTGCGTCCTTTTCTCTGCAGTCTCTTCTTCTGACAGCTCTGCCACATTGCCCTCTTCATCCGTCGTACCGGCAATGGAGCTCACCACATAGGAGATTCTCTTCTGTGCCACAGACGCCGGATCCACTTCCGTGTCTATGGTAGCGGCGCGGTCCGCATATACTTTCGACTGCAGCGCTGTCAGCTGAAGTACATGTGTAACAGTTGCTTCATCTGCAGACATGGCATTCAGCGCTTTACTGTCATTCGCTGCAAGGAATGTCCTGGCCGCTTCAGCCGCCTGATTCTTCTCCTCGTCTGTCAGAGAGACACCAAGCTCCTCTGCATGCGCTTCCACCACATAATACTCCTGCAGAGTCTCTACCACCGTATCCCTCACAGTTACACCATATGGCGTGCCCAGCCCCATCAGATCCTGATTCATAAAATCCTCGCCGAAGAAAGCGCCATACATTCCCTGTACCTGTGTCTGCTGATAACGCAGGTAAAAATTCACCTCTCCGAGCGGAACCGATACACCGCCCACATTCATTGCTTCTGCCGTGCTGTTCAGTTTATTGCTTCCGGTGCATCCGGTGAGTGCTGTTGTCATCACGAACAGAAGGATCAGTAATCCTGCCATGTTCTTTCTCATAGTGCATTTTCCTCCTAAATTGATGCATTTTCATTTGATTATAAACTTTTTTTATATTCAGAGCAACTCTTTTAACACAATTTCCACATCTGCCTGATCCATAATCTCCTGATAGAAGCTGATATCAGCCTCCTCCTTCCAGGCTTCGTAGATCCTTTCATATTCCTCTTCTTTTGCCTGTCTGGTCAGATACTCTCTCCAGTAATCCGTTCCCTCCTCATCATAGTCACTGGTATGCTGCACCAGAAACCATCCTTCTTCCGTCTGGACCGGATCCGAGATCTCTCCCACCTCCAAAAGCCTTGCCGCATCCAGCATCCGCGGCTCCTGCCCGTCGCCCTCATTGCGGATGCCCACACTGGATTCAATGGGAGTAAGTCCGATTGCCTCTGCCGCCTCTTTCAGGTCCCTGCTGTCTCTTGCGGTTTCACACAGTTCTTCTGCCACCCTGGCGCGCCGTTCAACCTCCTCCTCTGAATACGGTTCCAGATTTCCTTCCTCATCCCATAGCCCTGTCGTAGATATGAGCACATAACAGATGCCCTCCCTGTGTATCTCCTCCTCTGAAAGCTCCGGATCATAGTCCGCCACAGATGCCTCTGCTGTCAGAAGCGACAGTTCCCTCTCGGACAGCCGGTCATGGACAAATGCTTCGTCCGCTCCCGCATACTGAAGAAGCTTTTCGTGATAGGCCTTCATAAAAGAAGCAGCCCGTTCCTCAATCTCCTCCTGCTTTTCCTCATCCAGAGCAACGCCATATTCCTCTGCATGCTGATTCGCCAGATGGATCCGGCAGATGGTATCCACCACCTGCATCTTCAGTTCTTCGGCCATTGTGGTCCCGTTGCCGTCCACCTCATGGCTCCACATATCGTCCCCATAAGAATCCAGCATTTCCTTTTCCCACTGCATCTGGTTCATCCGAATGTAGAAATTCCATTCCCGAAACCCGATCTCTTCTCCATTGATCGTAAATGCAGTCGGATCCTCCTCGGCCGTTACATTTTTCATATGTCCGCATCTGCACAGAAACACACATATCAAAAGCAGTACCGACAGCTTTCTAACCTTATTCTTCATCTTCACGTTTTTCTCCTGTAAAAGTTCCGAATCTGCGTCCTGTATCCCTTCCGCGCCTTCTCCCGGCAGATGCTGTCTTGAATTACGGTTCCCCGTCAGTAAGGATTTTCATATCCTTCAGAACCTGTGCAGTCAGCGCCAGAAGCGGTTTTTCCGGCTTCTGACGGTTCTTTTTTATCTGATATACGAACTGGACAGGCTCTGCCTTTTTAAACAGCATTGCGCCGCCCATCTGTGCAAGCAGCTCCGGGATTCTTGCAGGATTGATTCCGGCTTTCTCATACATGGTGAATACGATCTGATCCTCCCGGCCTTTGATCTCCCTGATATACAGTTCATGTGCCTGACTTCGAATTCTCGTGATCTCCAGAAGATTCTGTACGGACACAGGGGGATCTCCAAAGCGGTCAATCAGCTCTTCCAGCATATCGTCCCGCTCCGCCTCATTTTCCACGGCTGCGATCCGCCGGTAGATGTCCAGCTTCAGCGCTTCATTACGGATATACGAATCCGGAATATACGCATCAATCTGAAGGTCTGCTATGGTCTCAAAATCCTCTGCATCGCCCTGCTGCTCTCCCTTCATCCTGCGTACCGCTTCATTCAGCATCTTGCAGTACAGATTATAGCCCACCGCCTGCATATGTCCGTGCTGTCTCTCACCCAGCAGCGTACCCGCTCCCCGGATCTCCATATCTCTCATGGCGATCTTGAAGCCGCTGCCAAGATCCGTATATTCCCGGATGGCATGAAGGCGTTTTTCCGCCACCTCCTTCAGCATCTTGTCCTTTTTATACAGAAGGAACGCATATGCAGTGCGGTTGGAACGTCCGACCCTGCCGCGAAGCTGATAGAGCTGGGACAGGCCCATGCGGTCCGCGTCATGGATGATGATGGTATTCACGTTGGAAATATCCATCCCTGTCTCAATAATGGTGGTAGACACCAGCACATCAATATTTCCCTCAATAAATTCATACATGATCCGTTCCAGTTCATGCTCTTTCATCTGCCCGTGGGCAAACGCCACATTTGCCTCGGGTACAAGCTCCTGCAGCCGGTGCGTGATATCCGCAATCGTCTCCACGCGGTTGTAGACATAATAAACCTGTCCTTCCCGCGCCAGTTCCCGGTGCACGGCTGCCCGTACCATTTCCTCGTCATATTCACACACATACGTCTGAATGGGCATCCGGTCCATGGGAGGCTCCTCCAGAACGCTCATATCGCGGATTCCCGCCAGACTCATATGCAGCGTCCTTGGAATCGGCGTCGCGCTCAGAGCCAGAACATCCACACTGGTCTTCAGCTTTTTGATCTTCTCCTTGTCCGCCACGCCGAAGCGCTGTTCCTCATCAATGATCAGAAGCCCCAGGTCTTTATATTCCACATCCTTTGACAGCACTCTATGGGTGCCGATCACAATATCCACCAGGCCTTTGCGCAGATCCTCCAGCGTCTTTTTCTGCTGTGTGGATGTTCGAAAACGGCACAGCAGATCAATCCGCACCGGAAATTCCTTCATGCGCTGCACAAAAGTATTGTAATGCTGCTGCGCCAGAATGGTCGTGGGAACCAGATAGACCACCTGCCGGCTCTCCTGCACTGCCTTGAAGGCTGCCCGGACTGCGATCTCGGTCTTTCCATATCCCACATCCCCGCAGATCAGCCGGTCCATGATCCTGCTGCTCTCCATATCCTTTTTCGTATCCTGAATCGCCCTCTGCTGGTCCTCCGTCTCTTCATAGGGAAAGAGTTCTTCAAATTCCTTCTGCCATACGGTATCCGGCCCGTAGACATAGCCCTTTTCGGACTGTCTTGCCGCATACAGCTCCACCAGGTCCTTCGCCACCTCCTGAACGGCTCCTTTTACCTTCGACCGGGTCTTCTTCCAGTCCTGTCCTCCCAGCGTATTCAGCCTTGGAACCTTTGCAGCATCTGCTCCTCCGTATTTCTGGATCAGATCCAGCTGAGTTGCCAGAATGTAGAGGCAGGCCCCCCTGCTGTACTCAATCTTCATATAATCCTTCACGGTCTTATCCACCGTGATCTTCTCAATGCCCCGATAAATTCCCAGTCCGTGGTTCTCATGCACCACATAGTCACCGATGGACAGGTCGGTAAAGCTGCCGATCTTCCGGCCTTCATAGGTTCGCTGTTTTCTTCTTCTTTTCTTCTTCTCCCGTCCGAACACATCGGTTTCCGAAATGACAGCAAAGCGGATCATCGGATATTCATAGCCCCGGAATACATTCCCGTGGACTACCATGATCTCTCCCGGCTGAACCACCCGCTTCTCATCTTCACTGTAAAAGGCAGCCAGCTCCTCCGCCAGCAGTTCCTCCGCCAGACGTTTTCCCCTGGTTCTGGACGCGCACATCAGAACGATCCGGTATTGTTCCTTCTTCCATCTTTTCAGATCCTTTACCAGCAGTTCAAAATGGTTGTGATAGGACTGGACTGACCGGGTCTCCAGCCGGAAACGGCTGTAAAAATCCATCCGTTTGTCCGTCGTTTCCAACGTTCCAAGCGCCGCTCCGCGCATACGGCTCAGCCAGTACATGACTTGTTCGCAGGGAAAGATCTCCTCCTGCTGCCCCTGCATGATCTGCCCTTTTTCCATCCGGTTTTCATAATTCTGACGGTATTCCTTCTCTACCGTCTCTCCCCGTTCGTACAACCGGTTCACCTCATCCAGAAATACCAGAGAACGGTATCTGCCCACATAGTCCAGCAGGCTTACTCCATCCATATGATATTCCCCGGGATTCAGCTCAGCTGCCGGATACAGAACAATCTCCTCCAGATTCTCCATGGAACGCTGGCTTTCTGCATCGAAGCTCCGGATCGAATCCACCTCTTCATCCCAGAGTTCAATGCGAACCGGATATTCCTCCGTCAGAGGATAGATATCCAGAATGCCTCCCCGGATTGCAAACTGCCCCGGAAGCTCCGCCTGTCCGACCCGCTCATATCCCATCCGCACCAGCCTGCGCTTTACCGCTTCCATCTCCAGAATGCTGCCGGTTCCGATGGTCAGCACCAGTTCCTTCAGCTTTTCAAACGGAAGCAACGGGTCCATACAGCCGTCAAGGGTTGTGACGATCACCGCCGCCTTCCCTGACAGAAGCCTGCTCACCGCTGTCATCCTCTGTTTTAACAGTTCATTTCCCTGAATATCCGCATGAAAAAAGAGAAAGTCCTTTGCAGGATAATAAAACGCCTCTTCTCCCAGCGCCTCATACTCCTCATAGATTTCCTTTGCTTTTAATTCACTGTACGTAAGAATCAGTTTTACCTGCCATCCGCGCCCCAGACTGTACATCAGATGGGTCTTCTGAGACTCCACACATCCGGTAAGAAGCAAAAGCCCTTCGTTCCCCGCAAGCTTTTCCCCTGCCTGCACAAACGTCTCAAGCTGCAGCAGCGGTTCATAAAAAGTATCCATTTGCCGGCTCCTAAACTTTCAGATTAAACGCATTCATTGCCCGGTCAGGCCCCTCTGTCAGAATCCCCGACGCCGCCTGCACTGCCCGGTCATATGTCTCCTGCATCCTTTTTTCCGTTTCCTTTTCAAAATGCCCCAGCACATAATCCGCAAGGTCATATCCCTCCGGTTTCCCGCCGACGCCCACCTTGATCCGCAAAAACACCTGCGTCCCCAGATGCTGTATGATATTTTTGATTCCGTTATGCCCGCCGGCGCTTCCCTTTTTCCGAATCCGAAGCTGCCCGGGCTCCAGAGAAATGTCATCGTATATGACCAGAAATTCCTCCTCCGGATCCACCTTATAAAAATCAATGGCTTCCCGGACACTTTCACCGCTCAGATTCATATAAGTCTGCGGCTTCATCAGAAGCACTTTATATCCTTCCACCGTCCCGGTCCCGCAAAGCGCCCTGTGTTTCTTCTGATTTATTTCGATCCCATATTTGGCCGCCAGTCTGTCGATCACCTGAAAACCGACGTTATGCCTCGTCTTCTCATACCTGTTTCCCGGATTCCCAAGCCCTGCAATTACAAACATCTTCTCTCTCCATCCTGTATCTGACACATTGATCCACGTGTATTTTACATGACCGAATCTCTTTTTGCAACCCCGGTGCGGCACAGAAAACCGCTTCGGTCCAGACATTCGCCGGAACTTAAGGCGGCGCCGCGTGCAAAAGCAAAGAACCCGCAGCACAGCGCTGCAGGCTCTTTGGTATTTTCATATTCCGGCACCTACTCCGTTACGGTTACTTCTCCCGTCTCCGCAATCGCTTCTTCGTACCTGTTCAGAATCATCGTCTGGATCGAGTCTCTGGTAAGCGAGTTGATCGGGTGTGCAATGTCCCGGTATTCCCCATCCGAAGCCTTTCTGCTGGGCATCGCAATAAACATCCCCTTCTCGCCTTCGATGACCTTGATGTCATGAACTACGAACTCCTCGTCGATCGTGATGGATACGACTGCTTTCATCTTGCCTTCTTTTGCCACTTTACGGACTCTTACATCTGTAATCTTCATGATAAAACTCCTTTTCACCTGACACCTTGCTGAACATTCACACCTGCATTACATATCTGTCATTCTTCTCGATGACGACCTTTATACCATTCTCCCCCACATGGCGGGAATTCGCACGGATCGTATCCCGGCTTTCCACAATGCAGTTCTCTATGTATGTGTTGTCTCCAAGATACACATCGTTCAGAATGATCGAATTCTTAATTACACAGTTGTTCCCCACGAATACCTTCTTAAACAGAACGGAATTCTCAACCGTGCCGTTGATAATACAGCCGCTGGCAACCAGACTGTTCTTCACATTCGAGCCCGCGTTGTATTTTGCCGGCGGAAGATCCTGTACTCTGGAATAGATCTCCGGATATTCCTGCAGAAAATGCTTTCTTACATCCGGCTTCAGGAAATCCATATTGGTCTGATAATAGGACTCCACCGAAGAGATGCTGTTCCAGTAGCTGTCCATCCGGTAAACATAGATCTTCTTTACATTTTTATAGCGGATCAGAATATCCCGTACAAAATCGTATCGGTCCTCCTGTGCGCATTTCTCAATCAGTTCAATGAGCTGGCGTCTGCGGATGATATAGATGCCGCAGGAAACCAGCGTCGCATCGGTGGTCATCGGCTTTTCTTCCATATCGATCAGTCTGCCGTTCCCGTCATCCCTGACCACGCCGAAACGGCTCATATCCGTCCCTTCCGGCATCTCCCTGCACACCACCGTGATATCCGCCTTTTTCTCAATATGATATTCCAGTACCTTATTGTAGTCCATCTTATAGATGCCGTCGCCGGATGCGATGACCACATAGGGTTCATGGCTCTGCTTTAACCAGTCCAGATTCTGATAGATGCAGTCTGCGGTTCCGCGGTACCAGAAATTATTGTCTGCAGTCACCATGGGCGTAAAGATATAAAGCCCTCCCTGCTTTCTCCCGAAATCCCACCATTTGGAGGAACTCAGATGCTCGTTTAAAGAACGGGAATTATACTGGGTCAATACAGCTACCTTCTGTACATGGGAATTGGACATATTGCTCAGCGCAAAATCAATCCCGCGGTAGCTGCCCGCCACCGGCATGGCTGCAATGGCCCGTTTGGTGGACAACTCTTTCATCCTGTGGTTGTTGCCGCCTGCTAAAATCAATCCTATCGCTCTCATTACCTGTCACCTGCCTTAATCAATGTCTCACCGCCTGCAAGCACTCCGTTCGGATAATCACTGCTCTGCGTCTCACCGGAAACAGCGGTATTCAGGCCAATCTGTACACCGGGCGGAATGACTGTATTTTCACCAATCGTCACCAGGCCGAAAGAATATACCTTCGGATTCACTTTGTTCGGAATATTTTCCCCGACACCCAGAACACATCCTTCTCCTATGGTGACCTCCTCCGCAATAATCGCTTTATCCACCTGACAGCCGGTACCAATGGTCGTATTCTTCATAATAATCGAATCCCGCACCACGGCGCCTTTTCCGATGGTCACGCCGGCTCCGATGACAGAATTGATCACGGTCCCTTCTATGGTAGAATTTCCGCAGACGATGCTCCGTTCGATAAAGCCTTCCCCGGATACGTAAAGCGGCGGCACTGCATCGCTCTTTGTATAGATCTTCCAGAATTCCTCATACAGGTTAAATTCCGGAATGATATCGATGAGCTCCATATTCGCTTCCCAGTAAGAGCCCAGCGTTCCCACATCTTTCCAGTAGCCGTTATACTCATAAGAAAAAAGTCGTTCCCCATTTGCCAGGCAGTCAGGCAGAATATGCTTTCCGAAATCGCAGTTCGGAACACTCTGCATCTTGATCAGCGCTTTCCTCAGCACCTTCCATGTAAAGATATAGATACCCATGGAAGCCAGATTGCTTCTTGGATTGGCCGGTTTCTCTTCAAATTCACTGATCTGACCGTTCTCATCCGAGATCACGACTCCGAAGCGGCTCGCCTCTTCCCAGGGAACCGGCATACAGGCGATCGTAACGGCGGCATCATTCTCCTTGTGATACTCCAGCATCACCTCATAATCCATCTTATAGATATGGTCGCCTGAAAGAATCAGCACATAGTCCGGATTATAGGTATCAATATAATCAATATTCTGGTAGATCGCATTGGCGGTGCCGGAATACCAGTCGCTTCCCGCACTTTTCTCATACGGAGAGAGAATGGTTACGCCCCCGTTATTCCGGTCCAGATCCCATGGCATGCCGATCCCGATATGCGTATTCAGCCGGAGCGGCTGATACTGGGTCAGCACCCCGACCGTATCGATCCCCGAATTGATACAGTTGCTGAGAGGGAAATCAATAATGCGGTATTTTCCGCCAAAAGCTACCGCCGGTTTTGCCACCTTTGCGGTGAGCACTCCCAGCCTGCTTCCCTGTCCGCCTGCCAGAAGCATGGCTATCATTTCTTTTTTAATCACTCTATCACCTCTTGCTGTAACATTAAATGCTATGATGCGGATATTATACCATATCTTCTGTAAATAGTGAATATTTTCACAGAAAATTGTTCCCGTTTTTTTAACATTCTGCGATATTTTCTTCATTTTTAGAAAACAAAAAACGTATGGCTTCGGCATTTTTCACATCATATCTCCATTTATTTTACGTTTTTTAAAATCCGCCTCCATTTTCTTTGATCTGCCGCATTGATTTTTCCCATAAAGGAAGTATAATGAAAAGAAAAAAGGAGATTTTCCAAAATGTATCAGATAGATTTTCATACTCCGGTACACGTTCATTTTATCGGCATCGGCGGAATCAGCATGAGCGGACTTGCCGAGATCCTTTTAAAAGAAGGCTTCACCATATCCGGTTCCGATGCCAGCCGGTCTGCACTTACCAGCCGTCTCGAAAGCCTCGGGGCATCTGTCGCCTTCGGACAGCGGGCGGAAAATATCCGCAGTGATATGGATGTCGTTGTCTACACCGCCGCGATCCATCCGGACAATCCGGAATATGCCGCTGCCAGGGCCGCAGGAATTCCCATGCTCACAAGAGCCGAACTGCTGGGGCAGATCATGCGCAACTACCCTACTGCCATTGCCGTAGCAGGAACCCACGGCAAGACTACCACCACTTCCATGCTCTCAACGCTTCTTCTGGCCGCCGAAAAAGATCCGACGATTACCGTAGGAGGCATCCTTCCGGAGATCGGCGGCAACATAAGAGTCGGACATTCTGATCTGTTTTTAACAGAGGCCTGTGAATACACCAACAGCTATCTGTCCTTTTATCCAACCGTAAGTATTATTCTGAATATCGAAGAAGACCATATGGATTTCTTTCAAGACATCACAGAGATCCGCTCCTCCTTCCGCCGGTTCGCCGGCCTTCTGCCCGAAGACGGCCTTCTGGTTATCAATGGAGAGATCGAACATCCGGAAGAGATCACGAAGGACCTGCGGGCACGC
>ERZ808042.642-NODE-642-length-16550-cov-3.439932_pt1 | contig 16550 bp, 14 predicted proteins | sample MGYA00380193_ERZ808042 | MGnify/ENA primary metagenome ERZ808042 (study PRJEB31490, sample SAMN06133401) | mouse gut metagenome | isolation source: M1_2 | host: mice | place: China: Chengdu | collected 2015-05 ...
TTTTCTGTATCTCCCGGAACATGTCTTCGTCTGCCAGAAAATACCCCATCTTCTTTGTCCGGATATCCCCGCTTTCCTGATTGATCTCCAGAGAAGATACCGGATATTTGATGATGGTCCCAAGCAGCGCTTTCGTCAGATTCATCCCGTGGGCATCCACCAGATAATGCAGTTTGGTCACCAGACGCAGCGCCTGTGTATTCCCCTCAAAATGATAAAAATCCGCCTGCATCTGCGGTGTCAGAACCTCGGTCAGGGATCTCCCTTTCCACTGCAGAAGCGGCATATGAACCCGGAACCAGTCCCGAATCGCCGTCTCTCCAAAATGCCCGAAGGGCGGATTGCCGATATCGTGCAGAAGCCCCGCACACTGAAGAATGTCGCACACATCGGCCTTGAAAGACGGCTGAAAGTCTTCGTCCTTTCTGTTCTGCAGGATCTCCTCCGACACATTCTGCCCCAGCGATTTCGCCAGAGAGGACACCTCCAGCGAATGCGTCAGTCTGGTACGGATAAAGTCGCTTTTATCCAGCGGAAAGACCTGCGTCTTGTCCTGCAGCCTCCGGAAAGACGCGCTTCCGATGATCCGGTGGTAATCCTTTTCAAATTCGGTCCGCAGATCCCGGCTCCCCGGTCGTCCTTTATAATCCCGGATGCGGTCCGGGCACAGCAGTTCTCTCCATCTCATCTTCCTTGTTTCTCCGTCTCTGTTTTTCTGATGCGAATTTTTCATATGTTATTCTATCTATCTATCTTGTGATTATATATTGCCGGAAAACAGGATAAACGGCACATAGGACAAAACTCTGTGAGGGCAAGAATTCAGTGCCGTTTATATATCATATCCCAAAGACTTTGAAAACGGAAAATCTGCTGCCGGCCGGTGTTCCGTGCCGAAAACGCCCGGATCCTGTCATTCCGCCGCTTTCCGCGCAAAGCTTCCCCGGATCCCCAGCTCGTCCCGGTACTTTGCGACCCCTCTTCTGGAAATGTCGATCTGCTTCTGCTTCAGAATGTTCACAATGGCCTGATCGCTGTACGGCTTTCTCCGGTCTTCGCCGCGGATCAGCTCCCGAATCATCTCCTTTACCTGCATGCTCCCCACATGTTCCATACCGCCGGATGTGGCCACGGATGCGGAAAACATGTTCTTCATGGCCATGGTTCCTCCCGGAAACTGAATGTATTTCCCCCGGATGGCACGGCTGACCGTGGAAGTATGAACCCCGATCTCGCCGGCTACATCGCTCATGGTCATGGGCTTCAGACAGGATCTGCCCTCCAGATAAGCCTGCTGTCTGCGCATAACCGCCTCCGCCACCGCAGCCACTGTCTGCCGCCTCTGTGCGATGCTGTTCATGACAAAACGGACACGTTCCAGCTTGATCCGGAAATATTTCGTCAGCTCTTCATCTTTGGATTCCTTCATCATCCGCAGATAGTAATCATTGATGTGATAATCTTCCACCCAGCCATCATTCAGTTCAACCTCCCATTTTCCGTTTTCTTCATGAAACATGATATCCGGTACGATAAAATCCGCTTTCCCCGCACAGAATTCACTCATGGGATGTGGATTCAGTCTGGCAATCTGCTCGATGCATTTGCGCACTTCTGCGGTTGGAATCTTCAGGCTTCTGGAAATGCTGCTGATCTTTCCGTCCGCCACATCCTGAAGATGCTCATCGATCACCTTCCACAGAACGGATCCCTGCATCTTCTGCACTTCCAGCTGCTTCAGCAGGCAGTGCTTCAGGTCTGCGGCAAAGATACCATACGGCTCCAGTCCCTGAAGAAGTTCCAGCGCACTTCGGACCTCCTTTTGGGACCGGTGCATGTTCTCTGCCACTTCCTGTATGGGAATCGTAAAAAATCCTGTATCATCCAGGCAGTCCACCATGTATTCCAGGAGCATCCACTGGTCGTCGCTGAACTTCTTCCTCGGAAGCTGGTCAAGCAGAAAGTTGCGGACCTGATTCTGATCCTGCATGGGAATGTCCCTTCTCCGCCTGTCTTCTTCCTCGATCATCTCCTCATAATTCCGTCCATAGGTCAGAGTCTGTTCATAGGTCTTGTGTATCTCCTCCTGCCCGGATCCCACGACGTGCGTTCCGCTGACGTCCAGCAGTGGATTTTCCAGATACTCATTTTGCAGAAACTCATTCAGCTCCATTCCATCCATGGCCAGAATCTCCAGGGACTGGATCTGACCCTGGGTAAGCTGCTGCTTCTGCTCTATCTGTATTTCATATCCCAGTTCCATTGCATCCCCTGCTCTTTCGTATCAAACGCCGTTTCCCGCAGCCTACTGATGAAAAGCAGCTGCCAGACGAATCACCTGCTCCGTGGTCCGGATCATGTTCTCTCTTGCCGTCCCGGGATCCATGGCCTCATCCAGTGTCACAATCCTGCGCAGAATCGGGAAAAACGCGTCAATTCCGCTGTCGTTGCATTTCTCAGCGCCCTCAATGACCGCTCCTGCGAGAGCAACCACCTTTGCCCCATGCTTTTTCGCCAGCTTTGCGATCCCGACAGGCGCCTTGCCCATGGCCGTCTGTCCGTCCAGACGCCCTTCACCGGTAAACACCAGATCGGCGCCCTCCATGGTCTTCTCCATCCCAACGGCTTCCAGTACCAGCTCAATCCCGGGCTGAAGGTCTGCATGCAGATAACTCAGAAAGGCAAAGCCCAGTCCTCCGGCTGCCCCGGCCCCTTCGCTTTCCATGTGATCCGTTCCGATACAGGTCTTTGTCACCTGCGCATAGCCGGCCATGGCAGCATCCAGCTCATCTCTCAGATCCTCTGTGACGCCTTTCTGAGGCCCGTAGATATATGTGGCACCGTTGGTGCCGCACAGCGGATTTGTCACATCACAGGCGATCTTAAAACTGCATTCCCTCAATTCCGGAAGCACATGGTCTGTCCGGATGGATGCCACGTCCTTCAGCGCTCCTGCACCGATCCCCACAGCCTTTCCCTGCGCATCCAGAAATTCATATCCAAGCGCCGTCAACATGCCGATTCCGCCGTCGTTGGTGGCGCTTCCCCCAATACCGATGATAAAGTTTCTGCAGCCTTTTTCCACAGCATCCCTGATCATCTCTCCCACGCCGTAGGTCGTCGCATCCAGGGGCCGTCTGTCCTTTCCCACCAGAATGATGCCCGCTGCAGCCGCCATCTCCATGATTGCCGTACCGGTCTTCCTGATGATTCCATAGCATGCATCAACCGGAGTCTCCAGAGGGCCGTGTACCCTCACTTCCGCCATCTCGCCCCCAAGGCCTTCCACCAGTGCTTCTGTCGTTCCCTCTCCCCCGTCTGCCAGAGGCTTTACGATCACCTCCGTATCCGGAAGCACATTCCGGATCCCTTCCCTGATGGCCCTCCCGGCTTCCATGGAGGTCATGCTCCCTTTTAATGAATCAATAGCCACTACGATCTTCATAACATTCCACACTTATCCTCTCTGAAAACTTCCCCTTTGTCATCTCTGTTCCTTCTTCTGCTCTTTCTGCTTCTCCTCCAGTTCCTTCTGTCTCTTTGCCATCCTCCACAGAGTCGTGCGGCTGACTCCCAGCTCTTCTGCCAGATCCTTCTTCTTCTTTCTCGGTTTCAGGCGGTCGTACACAGAATCCTCCCCACTGTCTGCCGTCTCCCCCACAGAGAAAGCCTCTTCTTTCCGGAAGATCTTCAGCCGGCACAGGAGTTCTTCGTCGATGATACTGGTATCATTTAAAACCGTCAGACGTTCACAGATATTGCGAAGCTCCCGCACATTCCCCGGCCAGCTGTGTTCCTTCAGGATCCGGGCCGCATCCTTCGTGACCGTTGGAATGCTTTTTCCCATCTCACAGGCAAATCTGGTCAGATAATGGTCCACCAGTTCCTGAATATCTTCTTTTCGTTCCCGAAGCGGCGGGATCGAGATGTCCAGAAGGTTCAGCCGGTAATACAGATCCGAACGGAACTGCCCCTCTTTGATCTTTTCTTCCATATTGATGTTCGTGGCGGAAATTACCCGTACATCCACCGGATGCACGCTGGTGCTTCCAATCCTCCGGATCTCTTTTTCCTGCAGTACCCGCAAAAGCTTCGCCTGCAGTGTGATCGGGATCTCCCCGATCTCATCCAGAAAAATCGTTCCTTTATGTGCAAGTTCAAACAGACCGGTCTTGCCTCCTTTGGACGCTCCGGAAAAAGCGCCCGCTTCATAGCCGAACAGTTCGCTTTCCAGCAGATTCTCCGGAAGCGCCGCACAGTTGAGCGCTACAAAGGGCTGATGGCTTCTTTTGCTCGCCTGATGAATGCTGTGCGCAAACAGTTCTTTTCCTGTACCTGTCTCTCCGATAATGAGTACATTGGAATTGACCCCGCTGTAACGTTCTGCCATCCGGATATTCTCACGGATCGCCGCACTCTGCCCCAGGATATCCTCAAAGGTATATTTTGCAGTCAGCCCCTTCTCCGACAGCCCTCTGCGGATCCTGCTCTCTTCCTCAATAATCCGGTCCGTATTTTTGATAAAGATCAGCGCGCCTGCCCCCGCTTCCATCTCACTCAGCGGCTTATACTGCACATAATATTTTTTATCATGAAGGCATATGATCCGGTCTTTTCCGGAACCGTTTTCCAGAAGCTGCTTCCACTCCCCGGACGCCCCCACAGAGGACAGGGGCTGTCCGATCAGCTCCCCCACCGTTGACAGCTGAAAGACCCGGTAAGCCTGGTTATTGATGGCAAGAATCCGGCCCTTGTCGTCAATGGCTATGATTCCGTCTTCATTGTGGTTCAGCATGATATTGATAATTTCCGAACGGGTCCGTTCCAGATTGATCGTCTTCGCCGCATTCAGCGCTTCCTGCATGGCCGCTACCACTGCATCGTGTTTGGTATGGATATGTACTCGTCGCAGTCCTCTCCGGTCGCAGATCCCGCACATGGTGCCGGCTCCCACAAATGTGTCCGCACCTTCTGACGCCGCTTCACAGACCGCCGCTTCTGCCGACTGCTCATCCGCCACATCGTACATCCGGATGGAGGCCCCGCAAAGTTCCTGAAGGCTGTCCAGGTTGTGAATCTCCACGTTATGAAGGCACAGGGCGATCTTCTTCGCCTGCAGCTTTCTGCACTGCACCAGCGCATCAAATATATCGAAGCTGCTCAGCTGGATCTGCACCACATGCTTATCGGGAAACATGTCCCGCAGCACATCGTGGGTCATCCCACGGGCCACCAGGATATCCGCATCCCAGTTCTGGGAAAGCACATCGGGAGTCCCGAAGATATAGGTCGTCTCAATCTGCACATTGTCATAAGAGGGCAATTCATCCACTACGTTTTCAAATATCTCCTTTAATTCCAGGTGCGGAATAAATACTCTGATCTTAACCACCGGATCCGCCTTCTTTCTCACACTGTCTGCGGGCGCTTTTCTGCGCCGCCGGCCATATAGAAATATACTCAACCATGGTAAGTATACCACAGTCGAGTATATTCCGGGCAGGTTAATATTGGATATGGTCAGTCATTTATCTGTTCACGACGTTTACCGGCTCACCGTCGATAAATGCCTTCACATTGGCAACGGTGATATCCATGATTCTCTGCCGGGACGCCTGTGCCGCCCAGGAAATATGCGGAGTGATCAGACAGTTCTTTGCCTTCAGGAGCGGATTGTCCCCTTTGATCGGCTCTGTGGATACCACATCAAGGCCTGCCGCATACACTTTGCCGCTGTTCAGGGCATCTGCAAGATCCTGCTCTACTACCAGCTGTCCGCGGCTGTTGTTGATGAGGATCACGCCGTCTTTCATCTTCGCGATGTTTTCTTTATTGATCATTCCTTCCGTGGACGGGAACAGCGGGCAGTGCAGGAAGATCACGTCCGATTTTGCCAGCAGTTCGTCCAGCTCCACATATTCTGCAAGGGCTTTTCCGGATTCTGTCTGATGCCCGTCATATGCAAGAACCTTCATCTCCATGGAATTCAGAATTTTTGCAGTCGCCTGTCCGATCCGTCCAAGGCCGATGATGCCTGCGGTCTTGCCGTACAGTTCGATCATCGGATAATCCCAGTAACACCAGTCCTGATTGTTCTCCCATTTTCCTTCCTTTACGGTCTGATCGTGATGACCGTAATGCGAGCAGATCTCCAGAAGCAGGCCGACTGCATACTGTCCTACAATCTGTGTTCCGTAAGTCGGTACGTTTACAACCGGGATCCCTTTTTCTTTTGCATATTCATAATCAACTACATTATAACCGGTCGCCAGCACTGCGATCAGTTTGATATTCGGGCATTTGTCAATGGTCGCTCTGCTGATCGGAGTCTTGTTCATGATGACAATCTCCGCATCGCCAATCCGCTCTGCGATAATCGGCGCCTCTTCATATGACGTTCTGTCATATACCGTTACCTCTCCCAGCTTCTCCAGCTCTCCCCAGCTCAGATCTCCGGGATTCTCTGTATAACCGTCAAGAATTACGATTTTCATAGTCTGTTCTCTCCTTTATTTATATAAATGTTATCTGTTACCGACCTCAGTCTTCCACCAGAGCCCACGCTCTGTTCAGCACCCGTTTGGTATTCGCCAGAACAATCTCCTCGTCCTCATCGCCAGCCAGCGTCACTTCCATGGAAAGTACCAGCGGATCATTGGGGCGGAAGAATCCTTCCTCCTTCAGAACCGTCAGGTAATCAATCAGTTCTGCCGTGTCGTTGGCGCTGTTCGGATACCCGAAACGCGGATGTTTGTCACCGTAAGCGTCACAGCCTTCTTTTACCACCGCATTTCCGAAATGCAGATGCGTAATATACGGCCTTAACGTCTGAATCACAAATCTGGAAGTCTCATAAGTGGTGGGGAAATGAGACAGGTCCACCAGCAGACCGAAATTATTGTGCGTGGTTCTCATGTCTGCCGCAAATTTTGCCGCATAGGGCGCCGGTCCGATGAGCGCTGCCTTGTCCATATCGAAATCAAAGACCTCCAGCTCCACCATCATGCCCTTCTGCGCTGCATAATCGCACAGGTTGCGGGTCGTTTTTAAAAGCTGCGCACAGGCCTGATCCTTTGTCGCCTCTTCCCATTTGCCTGCCAGGAATGCAATCCCCTTTGCGCCCAGATACTCTGCCTCATCAATCGCTTCGATCAGCGTCGCCTCTGCTGCTTTTCTTCCGTCTTCATTGATGTCGTTGGGATTCAGCTTCGGTCCCAGAAGACGCGGCTGCGCACCGTAGCAGACTTTCAGATGAGACTGCTCCAGAAGCTTCTTCACTGCCTCTCTCTCTTCATCATCTTTGCATTTTGTAATCTCAATCGCATCAAAATAATCATCGGATGCAATCCTCTTTATGGATTCCAGTACGCCCATCTTCGGAAAAGACATCCAGCGGATGGTACCGACCTGAAAATATTTATGAATGGATTCTCTCATTTTAATCTCTCCTCCTGAAAATATCCAGTATTTTTTATACAAGTTCCCATGCAAGATCCAGTGTTCTCTTTGCACCTGCCAGAACCACATCCGGATCTTCCTCTTCAAAAGGCTTCACCTCAAAACTGACGATCGGCCGGTTCTTCTCATTGAGAAAACCGATCTTCAGAAGAAGCCTCAGATATGCCGCCAGTTCCTCTACGTCATTCTCGCTGTCCGGAAAACCGAACCGGGGATGCTCGTCTCCATAAGCCGGAAGATCCGGCGCCTTTATCACCGTATTGCCCATATGAGCATGACGGATATATTCCTTTACCGGAAGCAGATTCTCCTCCAGCGACTCATGGAGCATGGGAATATGACTCAGATCCACCATCAGCCCAAAATTGTCATACTCCCCGCAGATCGTCTCTGCATAGCGTTTTACCATGTCCGCCGGCCCGATCAGGGACTTCTTGGCGATATCATAGTCAAACACTTCGCAGAGGACCGGCATCTTTCCCCTCTGCGCCGCATACCCACACAGCTCTCTGGTGGAACGAAGAAGCGCCTGAAAAGACTCCTCTTTTGTCTCCTCCTCATACCTTCCTGCCAGGAAAGCAAAATCGGCGGCATGAATCTCATAAGCTTCATCGATGCCCTCTTTTAAAGATGCCACCGCCTTTTTCCTGCCCTCTTCATCCAGATCGTTTATATTCAGGGCGGCGCCCAGCATGCGGCCCTGTCCGCCGTATGCGGTCACCATGTGCCCGCGCTCGATCATCTCTGCAGCCGCACGCCGCACGCCGGCGTCCTTCATCTTTGCCACTTCGACCACTTCAAAGTATGGATCAGTCACGATCTTTTTGAGGCATTCCAGAATGGGCCCCTCGCCGCCTCCAAGCTCTTTGTAGGAAACATGAAGGATCGTTCCCACCTTCATGTAACGTCTCATTGGCTTATCCATCATCCGCCTGCCTTTCTCCGCTTCTGATTATTTGCGGGATACTGCCTTCTTTGCAGCAGCTGCCACTGCATCTGCATCCAGACCGTATTTTTTCAGAAGCTCTGCGTATGGCCCGGACTCTCCGTGACGGTCCTGCATGCCGACCATCTCGGTCGGTACTGCGCAGCCTGCTTTCGCAAGCACTTCTGCAACCGCCCCTCCAAGACCGCCGACGACGCTGTGCTCTTCCGCCGTTACGATGGCACCGGTCTCCTTCGCGCATTTCTCAATCAGTTCCGCGTCAATGGGTTTGATACAGTACATGTCCACAACCCGTGCGCTGATTCCTTCTGCCGCCAGCGCCTCTGCCGCTGTCACAGCCGTGCTCACCATCAGGCCGCATGCGATAATGGTCACATCCGTACCTTCTCTGACGACCATGCCTCTTCCCATCTCAAACTGCGCGTCTGCCGGATGACAGTCCGGAGCCGCGTCTCTGGACAGCCGGATATACATGGGGCCTTCCACCTCGATGGCCGTTTTCACCATCCAGTCCGTGATCGCCGCATCCGAGGCCACCATAACCATCACGCCCGGAAGCGTTCTCATCATGGCAACATCCTCCAGCGCATGGTGGGTCGCGCCGTCAAATGCATCGGACAGTCCGCCGTAGCCGCCCATCATCTTGATGTTCAGTCCGGAATAAGACATGAAGGTTCTCGCCGCCAGAGAGCCAAGCGTGGTCAGGAACACCGCGAAAGTATTGACAAACGGGATCTTTCCGCTCTTTGCCATACCGGCCGCCATCCCCATCATGGCATACTCGGAGATGCCGCAGTTATAGAACCGGTCCGGATATTCTTTTCCAAATACTGCAGACTTGGTGGAACCGGACACGTCCGCATCCAGCACTACGATGTTCTCGTTCGTCGCACCGTATTTTTTGATCGTTTCTCCATATACGTCACGAATTGCCTTTCCCATTACTGTGCACCTCCTAATTCTTTCATCGCCGCTTCATAGTGCCCGTCCTTGATGGGAGCCCCGTGCCATGCGTTCTGACCCTCCATGAAGGATACGCCTTTCCCCTTGACGGTCTTTGCCAGGATGATGGTGGGAACACCCTTGACGGATTTCGCCGTCTTGATGGCCGCGCTGAGAGCCGCACAATCGTGTCCGTCACACACGATGGTGTTGTAGCCGAACGCTTTGAACTTCAGTTCCACATCGCCCATGGGCATGATTTCTTCGGTTGTGCCGTCCAGCTGGACGCCGTTCCAGTCCAGAATGGTGATGAGCCGGTCTGCCCTGAATTTGGAAGCGTTCATACAGGTTTCCCATACCACACCCTCATTGATCTCGCCGTCGCCCAGAATCGCATAGGTGTATGCGTCGATCCCGTCATGCATGTCGGAGAGCGCAATACCCAGCGCCATCGGATAGCCGGCTCCCAGAGGGCCTGTGGAAGCCTCCACACCCGGCGTCTCTCTGGAACAGGGATGCCCCTGAAGTCGGCTGTTAATCTGGCGGAGCGTCTTCATCTCCTCCATGGGGAAGAAGCCTTTCTCTGCCAGTTCCAGATAGAGCATGGGGGCTGCATGCCCCTTGCAGAGAATGATCTTGTCACGGCTTCTGTCGCCGATATTCTCCGGCGTTACATTTGCCTCGCTGAAATAAAGCGTTGTCAGAATCTCGCATACCGAAAGGGAGCCGCCCGGATGTCCTGTCTGAATGCTGTGCAGGGTTTCGATCAGATTTCGTCTGAATTTCAGACAGAGAGCATCCAACTCCTGTTTCTTTTCGCTGGTCATACTAATGTCTCCTCTTCTTCCATTAAAAAATTTATTCCTTTTTTTTCGTCTCATCCAAAGCCTTATCTTCTTTGGAAATACGGATAAAAGTCTTACAGATATCCGCCATGTGACTGTCCATCAGCAGCGTGGCTTTGCGCTCATCATTCTCCCGGATTGCTTCCAGAATCTGCCGGTGGTCGTTGATGCCGCTGTCATAACCGCGCTGCGACACCAGCTTCTGCATATTTTCGCCCAGCACATCACGGATCAGTTCCATACAGGCCACCAGCAGAGAATTCTGCGTGATACGGGCCAGTTCGATATGGAAGCGCAGGTCCGCCTCCGAAAAGGTTTCCAGACTGCCCGCCTCCCTCACCATCTCCTGCTGAATTGCCTCCAGACGTTCCACGTCCTCCGGCGTTGCCTTTCTCGCTGCAAGTCCTGCCACTTTTGCCTCCATTACCTGCCGGAATTCCAGTACCTCCAGAAGAGAATTGGAGCTTACATACGCTGTGGGAATGATGGCATTCAGGTAGATGTCCGCCCCCAACTCCCGTACGTAATTACCGCCCGAAAAACGCGACTCCAGAAGCCCGATGGCGCTCAGCTTCAAAAGCGCCTCCCGAACAGAAACCCGACTGACACCAAACAGCTCTGCCAGTTCGGTCTCTGAAGGTATTTTCTCTCCAGGCTTCCAGTCCTTGTCCAGAATCAACTGTTTAATCTGCATACATACCTGGTCACTGATGCTTGTTCTTCGAATCGGTTTAATCTCCATACTCTACTTCCACCTTTCATATCTGAACTGAAAGCTTTCTGTAATTTCTTCGTCAGTCCTCTTCACAGGGAAGCAGCATGAATTTATTGCCGTCCTTCTTTTCAAACCGGTCAAAGGCTTCCTGCCACCGTTCAAGAGGCAGCACAGTGCCTGCAAGCGGCTCCAGATTCACTTTTCCCTGCTCCATCAGCCTCAGAGCCGTCCTCCAGCTGTGCTTGCGGGAACCAAGGGAACCTCTGAAATGAAGTTCTTTGTAAATCACTTTCTCAATCTGGAAGTCGATATTCGGTCTTCCCATACCAACCTGTGTAAAATAACCAAGCTTTTTGATCAGGTTCAGTCCGGTGTTCGTTCCCGGCGCGGAACCGGAACACTCCAGCACACAGTCCACTCCATATCCTCCGGTAATCTTCATGACCAGCTCTTCCAGATTTTCTTTCTGAATGTTCACCGCATAATCGGCACCCAGCTTTTTCGCCAGTTTCAGTCTTTCCTGATCGATATCCGTACCGCTGATAATGACAACTGCCCCCTGAGCCTTCGCCACCTGCATGGCCATGTTTCCGATTGCTCCGGGACCGATCACCAGGACTACATCCCCGCCTTTGATCCGGTTCAGATCATAGACCGCATGGCAGACACAGGCCAGAGGCTCTGTCATGGCTGCCGTCAGATCCGATACGCCCTCCGGAATCTTATGTACACGCGCTGCAGGCACTACCGTATAATTGGTAAAGATTCCGTTATACCAGTACCCCAGTGTCTTCCGCTCCGAACAGAGATTGTAATACCCTTCTGTGCAGAAGTCACAGGTCCCGCAAAAAGAGTAAGCCGTCTCGGAAACTACCCGGTCGCCGACCTGGAAACCTTCCACTCCTTCACCAACTTCAGCGATAACACCGGAAAACTCATGTCCTGTCGTCACCGGCGGATTCACCGGAATCGCAATATCACTGTGATAGATATGCAGGTCTGAACCACAGATTCCTGCCACCTTAACCTGGATCTTGATCTGACCAGGCCCTGCGGAAGGTTCTGGAACATCTCTGATCTCCATATTGCCGGGCGCAGCATCATATTTTACCAACGCTTTCATAAAACTTACAGTCCTTTCATTAAATAATAGCACAAAATCATATTATCCTACAATATCCATTTTTCTGCGTACAGTCCGACTCTTCCGGTCACCACAGATTCCCGTTTTCATCAAAAGGCAGATACTCTGGTTCGGATTCAATAATCAGATTCGGATTCCCCCGAATTTCGTCCAGATAGGCTTCTGACAGCATAATATGTTCCAGATGCAGGCTGTTGGGAATCCGCACTACCCTCGGGTTCTTCTTATCGATCTCGTTACAGCTCTTAATGCACACCTGGATCGTCTCTTTGTCACTCTCCATGACCAGTGGAATCCGAACTCCCGTCAGCACCGTGCAGGTAATGGCATTGGGATACATGGCAGCCAGATCCAGCTGATCATACACGCGTTTCGTCGTGGCGCTGGCAAGACCAATGCCAAGTCCGTTTCCGTGAGTTTCCGGACTCAGATCCAGCACTGCCACTCTCTGGGAATCGATTCCGCCGGACGCATAAGGTGTGCAGAAGGTACCCGTAATGTTAGGATCCATTCCGTCTCCGCTGAAATTCTTCCCGATCTGATCCACGATCAGCACATCGCAGGAATCCACCAGAATCCGCGGCATATAAGAAAACGCTTCTTTTAAAAGCCCCGGCTCCTGCTCCTCAATGTCTTCTGCCGCAACCGCCAGAATTCTGCAGGTCTCGTCAAAAGCATTCTCTATGGTTGGAACTGCAAACAGAATGGGTGCATTTTGAATGATGCATTTGCCAAAAAGCGGCACGTTTTTTGCCATGTTTTTAAAACCCGCCTCATGACAGACTTCTGCTCCGTACTGCTTTCCAAGACCGATCGCCATCATTTTCATCATGCCGCTCTCATAGGGTCCCCGAAACGCTGTGTGGGGTTTGATTCTGCATCCCAGAATGATGCCGTCCGCTTCTGCGGCGTTCTTATCAATATAGACGTCTCCGCCTTCTTCGTTAACGCCGATCTTCTTTACTTCCATAGAAGAAAGAACAGGACAGCCCACATATTCTTCTGTGACCCCATATCCGGCCAGGAGGGCTTTCTGGCCCTCCGCCGTCGCCCCGCCATGGCTTCCCATGGCAGGAACGACGAAAGGCAGTGCTCCTCTGGATTTTACAAAATCCGCAATGCATCTGGTTGTCAGCGCCACGTTGGCTACCCCTCTGGAGCCCGCTGTTATGGCGATCCGCATCCCTGGTTTTATGCGGGAAGCGAATTTTTCCTGACTCAAAAGGTTCTCTATAAGCCCCGGAATCTCTTCCTTTTCAATCTTCGGTCTGGGAAACACCTGTTTCACCCGGAACATTTTCGGTACACAGGTATCTTTCACCAGTTCCGCTACAACCGGCCTCTCTCTTACCATACTCACGTCATCAGCCTCCAAACAGAATGTTGATCGGCACCGTAATAATCTGCGGGAATACGATAAATACCAGCAGGCACGCTACCAGCAGAAGCAGCCACGGAACGAGCGATTTTGAAATCTTCTCCATGGACAGTCCGGATACATTCGTAGCCGCATACAGGCACACACCCACCGGCGGTGTAATGAGGCCGAACGCCAGTGCGATAACCAGAAACACGATGAAAAACAACGGATCGATTCCTACAGAAGTCGCGGTCGGAAGCAGAATCGGTACAAAAATGTAGATCGCCGCCGTCGCATCCATAAACATGCCGATCACAATCAGCAGGATAAAGATCAGAATCATGACAATGATGGCATTCTGCGAAATTCCCGTAATGGTTTTTGCCACCAGCGCCGGAAATCCATCCAGCGTAAAGAGCTGTCCGGCAGGTTTTGCAGTAATCGCCACAAACAGCACGGTACCGGTGTTTTTCGCCACGCTCATGAAAATCTCCGGCAGATCCCGGAATTTCAGCTTCTTATATACAAACATGGATACCAGGAACGTATAAGCCACGCAGATGGCGGCCGCCTCGGTGGATGTGAAGTAACCGGTATACATGCCGCCCAGCAGAATCACGGGAACCATCAGCGCCGGGAACGCCGATTTGAAGCTGCGCCACAGTTTACCGAGTCCGAAGGGAACTTTATGGCCGATCTTATGTTTCTTACAGTAGAGATAGTTGTAGACCATCATGATGAAGCCCAACACAACGCCTGGGATGACGCCGGCAAACAGCGCTTTTCCGAGGGAGATCTGCGCCACGGATGCCGCAATGACCATCAGAATGGACGGCGGAATGACCGTCGCCAGCATGGAGCTTGCCAGAGTCGTCGCCCAGGCGTAAGCGGAAGGATAGCCGGAACGGATCATGGCGTTGGCGCAGAGCGCACCGATAGAAGCCACATCCGCCACGGAGGAACCGCTCATGCCTGCAAACAGGATACTGGTCAGAATATTCACATGCCCCAGGCCTCCGGAGATCCAGCCGACCACATCTTCGCAGAAATCAAAAATCTGCTGTGCAACGCCGCCCTTCTCCATCAGGACACCCGCCAGAAAGAACAGCGGAACCGCCACCATGGTAAAGCTGTTCATGGAGGAATACATCAGCTTGACTGCGGATGCGATCGTCGACGTATCATAGATCATGATGGCTGCAATACAGGCCATACCAAGGGATACGGCAACCGGAATCCCCAATACCATAAGAACCAGAAAGCCAATCAGAATAAATACACTCACTGCCTGTCACCTCCCTCTTCCTCTGCAAATTCTTCTTTTGCCTTTGCCGCAAGTTCATCTGCTTCCAGCTGTTCTGCGGTCGTCTGCAGACGCCAGGGTTCAAACAGCATGGTGTTGATAACGCCCAGAAAACCGAAGATGGAACCGACGGGCACGCAGATACCAACGATCCACATGGGAATGCGGAGCGCCGAACCCATCTCCCCCATGCTGAACTGCTGCATAGCCAGTCGAAAACCAAACACGATCAGAACTGCGAACATCAGAAGATTCAGTACATAGTACAGTGCATGGCAGACCTTCCGGACAAATTCCGGCATCATATTTACGAATACGGTCACGCGAGAGGATTCACTGTGATTAAAGCCGGAACCAACACCCACCCACATCATCCACAGAAAAAATACGCGGGTTGTCTCTTCGTACCAGGTAGCCGGAATATTAATCAGGCGACTGATGATACCAGTCATAACTACAAAAAACAATGCCGCAAGAGAGATTCCGCCAACAACCAGTTCTGCCTTCTCCATCTTGTCAAAAATCCTGGACAGCGGCGATTCTTTTCTTACCTTATCCAATAATATCCACCTCTTTCCCCCAAATTTTATATGATTTCGTGTATAAAACGGGGGCGGCAGCAGTTAACTGATGCCACCCCCGTTTTCAAGAACGTGCTTCTTCTATCCATTCGGTTCCAAACGATCAGTGGCTCTCGGCAAACGCGATGGTTGCATCCCACAGATCCGGATTGTTAACAATCTCCTGGAACTTTGGATACAGGGACTCGGATACCGCCTTGAACGCCTCAATCCCTGCTTCGTCAAGCTCGTTATACTCCATGCCTTTCTCAACCATGAAATCGATGTCTTCCTGGTCTGTCTTTTCATCATATTCTTTTTTCCAGGTCTGCATCTCCTGAGCCGTATCTGTAATCAGCGTCTGAAGATCTGCATCCAGAGAAGCAAATTTATCCGGGTTCATACCGACTACCCATGCCTCACCGATGTGGTTGGTAGCGGAGATGTACTTCTGAACCTCGAAGAAGGAGGAAGAATACGGAACGTCAGCCGGATTCTCCTGTCCGTCGATGGTATTGGTCTGAAGCGCGGTATATACCTCGGAAAAACTCATCGGAGTTACGTTTGCGCCGCAGCCGTCCCCAAAAAACACCTGATAGATCTGATTTCCCGGTGTACGAAGCTTGATACCTTTCAGGTCTTCCGGAGTTGTGATCGGACGGGTGTTGTTGGTCGTCATACGGAAGGAACGGGTCCATGCTGCCAGGAACTTCACGCCCATGCCCTCAACCGCATCCCACATGGGTTTGGATGCCTCGTCATTCAGATATGCCTGTTCTTCGTCCACACTGTCAAACAGATACGGGATCTGGATCACATTGAAAGAGTCATCAAAGGATGCATACCAGCTGGTTGCCAGGCAGAGCATGTCAAGGCCGCCGTCCTGCATGGTCGTTACCGCTGCAGTAGCATCTCCGCCGTACAGGCTGCCGTCACAGTATACGGTCACGTCCAGGCGTCCTTCCGATTTTTCGTTCAGCTGCTTCGCAAACTCTTTTGCAGCAACTGCAATGGAAGAAGACTCTGCATCCGGCACAGACAGATTCAGCTTCACTGCATCTGCTGCCGGAGCAGCGGTCTCTTCTGCAGCGTCCGCACTCCCCTCAGCTGCCGGGGCCCCCGTCTGTGCATCCGCGCTGGTGTCTGCGCTGGAACTGTTTTTGCCGCCGCAGGCAACCAGTGTTGCCGTCATAGATGCGACCAATGCCATTGCCATCAGTTTTTTCATGTTTCTTTCCTCCTAATCCTGTTTTGAATAATTGTATGATTTTAATATT